>Ga0247822_10000171_pt1 | contig 30473 bp, 27 predicted proteins | sample 13C_Cellulose_Da_FD_192423 | JGI IMG/M metagenome (GOLD analysis project Ga0247822, IMG submission 192423) | Soil microbial communities from agricultural site in Penn Yan, New York, United States - 13C_Cellulose_Day30 | ecosystem: Environmental > Terrestrial > Soil > Agricultural land | place...
TTGCTTGGCTTTGCGTTGGCCGTTGCCGGAGCGGTTCCCGCGCTTCCGGTTCAAGCCCAGAACTTCGTCAGCCAAGGCGGCAAGGGTGCCGCAGGCGTGACCATCCATCGTCGCGGGGGCGGCGAATGGGCCGGGCAAGATCGCCGACGCCATCGGCGGGACGACGCGGTCGTAGTCGGCGACCTCGGCTATTATGGCGGTGAGTGGGCGCTCTACAATAATCGGACCTGGGAGTCCGACAGCTACAACGACTGGTGGCACGATCGTCCCGACCGCAGTTATCCGCGATGGATGGCGGCCAATCAGGATTGTGCGCGCAAATGGTGGTCCGGGGGCGGCTGGCGCTGCTGACTGTCAGCACCAACCGGGCTTGAATCCGCCCATGTAGCGGTGGGCCAGCCCGCTATCGCGCATATCGTCGGCGATGGTCTGGATGCTCCCATCCGGCCGGGTTCGCCGGACCACGCGCAAGTCGCGGCCGTAGCGGTCCTTCTGGCCGTAGACGGGCGCGACCATTTCGAACGGGCCGGCATTCAGCAAGGTTTGAAGCTTCACGGTGGCTTGCTCGCCGAGCCGGGCTTCTTCCGGACAGCTCGAATTGTGCGTTTCCGGAGCATCGATGCCGATGATGCGGACACGGCGCGATCCAAGACGGAATGTGTCGCCGTCGACGACGCAAGCGAACCCGCGCCCGCGCCCGCAGAGAGTGAAGCTCTGCGCCACGCGCTCCGGCTCCGTCGACAGCAGGTTTGGCGGCTCGATCAGCGATGGGTCGACGCCTATCCAGGTCGCAATCAGGATGGCGCCAAGGATGAACGGCCGAAGGGCCACGGCCAATGTCGATCGGCGACGCGGCCGATTGGGCCAGAACCGCGGCTGCCGCCGAAATCGCATCAGGGAATGGGGTAGTTGGCGATCGGCTTGAGCACGCCGAACTTTTCCTTGTGCAGCTTGCCTTCGAGCGGCGCCCAGTCGATCGGAACGTCCTTGGCCTTCGTGTCCGGGATACGGTCGAGCAGGTTTCGAATGAGCGTCAGGCGTCCTGTCCGCTGATCGTTGAAGTCGACGAGCGTCCAGGGCGCCCACGACGTGTGGGTCTCCTTGAGCATGACTTCGCGAGCCTTGGTGTAGTCGGCATATTTGGCGCGGGCGGCTTGATCGATCGGTGAAAGCTTCCACCGCTTGAGCGGATCTTCGACGCGCTCGGCGAAGCGCTCCTCCTGCTTCTCCTGGTCGCAGGTCAGCCAATATTTGAAGAGCAATATGCCATCGTCGACAAGCATCCGTTCGAACTGCGGCGTGGCCTTGAGGAAGTCCGACACTTGCTGGTCGGTCGCGAAGCCCATGACCTTTTCGACACCAGCGCGATTGTACCAGCTACGGTCGAACAAGGTGATTTCACCAGCGCCTGGCAAGTGCCCCGCGTATCGCTGGAAATACCATTGCTTGCGCTCGTCCTCGCTCGGCTTCGACAACGCAACGACGTGGCACTGGCGCGGGTTCAGCCGGTCGGCGATGGCATTGATGACGCCGCCCTTCCCCGCCGTATCGCGCCCTTCGAAGAGAACGAGAATTCGCTGCCCCGTTTCGGCCGCCCATCGCGCCATCGAGACGAGTTCTTCCTCGAGCGGCTCGAGAAGCTCCTCATAGTGATTGCGTTTCAGCTTCGTCATTCAGACGCCTTTCCAGCTTCATGCGTGTAAAGTAACACGTTGCGGTATCGAAACGGGGAGTCGCCAATGCGCAGACCGTTGATGCTGGTTTCAGCCATCGCCATCCCATGCACGCCGGTCCAAGCGGCGCCGACGCCGCGCGGTCAGACAATCGCCGTCGCTTGTACGGGAGCTGTTGCGACGCTTGGACGGAAGACGGCGAAGGACAATGACCTGAAGCACGGTCAGGACCCGGCGGCCTGCTTCGGCCGGATGCAGATCTACGACGGGCCGAACAAGCAGTTCGTCGTGGTCGCGCCATCAAAGGTTTGCCCCGGAGGGAAGGCGATCGACGTCTATGATCAATCGCGGGCGGGGCCCTGGTACAGTTATTTCCAGAAACCGGTTTGCGGATCGAAGCTGTCGATCGGGCCGAAGGACCCGTGGGGCGATTGGATGCTGACCATCGACGGCAAGCATTACGACAGCCGTGGCGAATTCTACGTTCCCGTCGATTACTAGGCGGTTCAGCACCAACTGCGCGTGAGATCGCCGATTTCGCGCGCCAGTCCTGCATCGGCCATGGACTTGCCGACATCCTTGCCGTTCACGGTTACGGCGCGAAGCAGCAGGTCGTAGCGTTCCAGGTCCGGCCCGGCCTTGGCCAGTTGCAACCCGCCGGAGTTGAGGATCGTCTGCAGCTTCAGTGCGGCAGTCTTGCCTAGCGCCGCCTCCTTGGGACAGGCCGCGCCATAAAGTTGCGGCGCCTCGATCCCGGCGATGCGCACGGTCTTGCCGCCAAGATAGAAGCTATCCCCGCTGGCGACGCAATTGGTAAGGCCGCCCTCGCTGCACAGACCGAAGACCAGACCGCTGCTGGTGATCGTCCGGTCCGGCGCCTTGGTTTGTAAGATACCGCTTCCCCAAATGCTCAGCAGGATGGCAACCGCGACGGCAAAGATGGGCAGAATCCATCCCCGGCGGCTGACGCGTGGAGGCGTGTTCGGCTTGGAGCGGCGGCGGAAATCTCCGACGGTAACGGGTCCTCCCCAGTGCACTCCGCCAAGGGCCGATCGATCGTCCGGCCAATAATCGGCGATACGCGTCCACGTGCGCTCCTGGCGCCATTCAGTTGGAGCGATGTCGTCCCGCTTGGCCAATAGGTTTCACCCGACTCGAATGCCTAACGTGCGAAACCTGGCCGAAGATGCAATCCGCAGAAAATTGTCCTGCGGCGACCTGTTTCCCGCGCTCGCCAGCATGCAACCTGGTCGCAACGATTAGGTAACAAAGCTGGGTCACCATGAAGGCAGAACAGGGGAGAGATATGCTGATCATCGCCCTCATGACGCTGCTGGCAATCATTGCGACGGTCGTCGCTTTGGTCATTGCCTCGCCACTCTATCGCACGTTGTCGATGACGTTCGGAGGATGGGCCGAAGCCGTACCGGCGCGCGTCAAACGCCTGCGCTACTGAACGAAAGGCGCGATCACTTCTGGCGGGACGCGGATCGGGCGGTTGCTCGTGCGGTCGATGATCGCCCAGCTCGTCCTTGCCCGGACGCAGACCTTTCCATCGGCCCCGACGAATTCGACGTGGCGGTCGAAGCGAGCGCCTTTCGGGGCGTCTCCGACCCAAGTGCGCCCCGTGAGGCGATCGCCCTCATAAGCGGCGCGCAAATAGTCGATCTCGTGCCGAACGACGACCCAGAAGTAGGCGTCGTGATGGGCCGGATCGCAGACCGAATGCCAGTGGGCGACGGCAATCGTCTGAATCCACTGCACCCAGATGGCATTGTTGACGTGGCCGAGCTCGTCGATGTCCTCGGCGGCCGCGACGAATTCCAGTTCAAAGACAGGGCGCGTCATTGCAGCTGCGGAACTCCCTTGGCGTCGAGGGTGAAGGCTATGCGAGCATTGGCGAACATTCGCGCGATTGCCGAGGAGGGCTCGCGAGAGCCCGACTCCACCATCTGGCGAATCGCGGCGGAGTGGCGGGGCGATCCGCTGGCCCGGTCGAGGGTGGCGTACCATTCGGCCGCGGTCAGTTCGCGATCGGCCCGGTTCGCGTCGATCAGCCTGCGGACGAACGCGTAGAAATTGCCTCCGCTCGCCTTCTCGGCCACCAGCGCGAACACGGCTCCGCAGGCATAGTTCGAACGCGGTTCGTTGCGTTCCAGGGACGTTGCGACGGGACGGCCTGCAAGGGTCGTGCATTCGCGGATGAGGTCGTTCAGCCGTTTCCTCCCGTCGAACCGCGGGTCGAGCTGCTGCACCGTGCGAGTCGCCAGGAGATCGGCACCGCCCTCCATGATCCAGCTGTCGCGCTGCGTTGAATAATGGACGCTCTGACCGAGCCAGAAGTGCGACGATTCATGCGCGATGAACCAATGGGCCATGTCGGCAAGCTCGGGGATGCTCTGAAGCACCGACTGACCCTCGAACCGCATCAAAATGAGGCCTTTGAGCGCTCCGCCGTTCATGCTCGCGCCTTCGATCCCGGCGCCTTCCCAAGCCGCGAGCACGGTTGGCTGCTCGATGCCTGAGGGCCCGAGGCGAGCCGTCAGAGCAGCCATCGCGCGTGGCGTGAAGGATGCGAGATCGTTGGAAAGCCAAATCGGGAGTTCGCTGTCGATGACCGTGGCAACCCCGCTGCGCACGACGGCGCGCGGGACCCCGAACAGTCCGTACGTGCCTTCGCTCTTGCCGATCCGGTATCCCTCGACGTCACCGGCAAGACGAAGGCCGTTGCCGCGGAAGCGGACGCGCGTTCCCGGATCGCGCACGGTGCGGGAGTCGACGTCTGCCGGGAGAGCCTGAAGGCTTGCGACGCGGTCGACCGAGAAGGCGGCATAATGTCCGTCGAACAGCGCAACGCTATTTCCGCCGAGGCGAAGCGCCGGCACGTAGTCCGCAACGAGATGACCGGTGAACGGCGTGACCCGGACTCGCACCTTGCGCGGGACGGGCCGGCCGTTCGTGCCGATGAGGGCATCGATCTTCCCGCGGCGTTGCAGGGTGACGCCCGGCGTCAGCACCTGCCAACTCTGGAGCCTCCAGGAACGATTGTCCGTTGCCGACGGCGACGAACGGAAGAATCCCCACGCCGGTGCGGCGGAAGGAAAGGTGAAGTCGGCGACGAACGTGTGGCCCTCACGCGTGACGGCGACATCAATCGGCTGGGCCGCGGCTGCGGTTGTGGCGATCAGCGCAATCAGCGCCGTCAGCCACAGCCTCATTCGCCAACCTGCGTCAGGACGAAACCATAGGTTTCCGCCACCTCGTGCAACCGTTCCCAGCGGCCCGACTTGCCGCCGTGGCCTGCGCCCATGTTGATCTTGAGGAGGAGCAGATTGTCGTCGGTCTTGGTGGCGCGGAGCTTGGCGGCCCACTTGGCCGGCTCCCAATAGGTAACGCGCGGGTCAGTGAGGCCGCCGGTGATCAGCATCGGCGGATAATCCTGCGCCTTCACATTGTCGTAGGGCGAGTAACCGCGGATCGTGTCGAACGCGGCCTTGTCGGTGATCGGATTGCCCCACTCCGGCCACTCGCCCGGCGTCAGCGGGAGCGTGTCGTCGAGCATGGTGTTGAGAACGTCGACGAACGGTACGTCCGCCACGACCGCGCCCCACAAATCGGGGTCGGAATTGACGACCGCGCCCATCAGCTCGCCGCCCGCCGAACCGCCGTTGATGCCGATGCCGCCCTTGTGGGTGAATCCTTCCGCGATCAGGCCCTTCGCGACGTCGACGAAGTCGTTGAACGTGTTGTTTCGCTTCTCGAGCTTGCCGTCGAGGAACCATTGGTAGCCGAGGTCGTCGCCGCCGCGGATGTGGGCGATGGCGCAGGCCCAGCCGCGATCGAGCAGGCTTATGCGGTTCGAATTGAACGCCGGCGGGATGGCGTGACCGTAGGCGCCATAGGCATAGAGGAAGAGCTTGCCGCTGCCGTCCTTCTTGAAGCCCTTCGGAAAGACGACAGATGCCGGGACTTTCTTTCCGTCGCGGGCAGTGATCATCAGCCGCTCGGTCTCATATTTGGAGGCGTCGTAACCCGACGGAATCTCCTGGACCTTCAAGACTTCGAGCCGGTCGTCCTGCGGGTGATAGTCATAGACCGTCGCAGGCGTGACCAGCGAGGAATAGGCCAGGCGGTAAGCGTCCGGCGCGAAATCCGGATTACCGAGAAAGCCGGCGCTGTAGCTTGCTTCCTCGAAGGGGATGCGGCGCTCCTCGCCTTCGTAGGTGCGCAGAATCAGCTGATCGAGACCGTCGACGCGCTGCTGAATGGCCAGATGATCGCGGTACGACGTGACGTGGCGCAGATAGACCCGGTCGGATCCCGCGACGACCGTACGCCACTCGCCGGGGCTGGCCGGATCGGCCTCCGCGAGACGGAAGTTCACATGATCGTCATTGGTCAGGATCCACAGCTTACCGTGGGCCGCGTCGACCTCATACTGCCGGTTCTCCTTGCGGGGCGATACGAGCGTCAGCGGCTGCGCCGGATCGTCAGCCGAAACGAAGCGAACCTCGCTGGTCGCATTGTCACCGGTGCCGATAACGATGAGGCTCTTGTCCTGAGTCTTGCCGACACCGACCGAAAAACCCAGCTCCTCCGTCTCCTCATAGAGCGTGACGTCCTGATCAGTCGACGCGCCGAGCCTGTGAAAGCGCGCGCGATAGCTGCGCCACTGGTCGTTGACTTCGTTGAAGACGATGCCGTCGGAGCCGCTGGTCCAGACCGCTGAGCCGATGCCGACGTTGGAGACCGTCTCGATATCCTTGCCGGTCGCCAGATCGCGGATTCGGATGGTGAAACGCTCGGCGCCGCTGTCGTCGACGTAGATCGCCGCCAGCTTTCCGTCCGGGCTGACGTCCAGCGCGCCGAGACGGAAATACTCCTTGCCCTCGGCCTCGACCGGCTCGTCGAAGATGATCTGGTCGTCCCCGCCGCCGACCGACTTGCGATACCAGGTGCGATACTGCGCGCCGGGCTTGAATGCCCACCAGTAGAGCCATTCGCCGTCGCGGATCGGGACGGAGGATTCGTCCTCCTTGATGCGGCCCTTCATCTCCTCGAACAACGTGTCGAGAAGCTCCTTATGCTGCGCCTGCCAATGCCCGAAATAATCGTTCTCGGCAGTCAGGTAGGCGAGCACGTCCTTATCATCGACCTGCGGATATTTCTGGTCGCGGATCCAGTGCCACGGGTCCTCGATCGTCACGCCATGGCGTTCGTAGCTGTAGGGCCGCTGCTCGGCGACTGGCGGAATGGGTTTCGTGGCGGTGGGCGTGTCCATTCCCACGCTTTAGCGCGATGGCGAATTTCGGGAAGCGATTGTCTGCGAGCGTGCCTCAGAGCCAGATGTGGGTTCGGTCCAGCCTAGGTTGCGGCTTTATCGAGACAGTGCTCTCCCGTGACATGCCCCTAATCAGCTTTTCGTAGCGCGCCGCGAAGTCCTCATGGACACGGCGGAGATTGGGATGAACCGCCTGTAATGCCGCCAGCCGCTCTTCCAGCGCACGGCGCCGTGCGAAGGCCAAATCGGATTCCATAAGAGCCCCCGATCTCTGCCGCGGAAAGTTAGCTTGCTAACGGGGCAGCGCACATCGGCGTTTCACCTTGCTGCGACTTAATGAATTGCCCCCAGATGACGTCACTTACGGATCGGCCGTCGATGGGTGATATTAGGGATAAATCCCTAGCCCAATCCGGTGCCAAAACCCGATGTTCTTACAACGACTTAGGGGCATGCTGGTCGTGGAGGAGTGGGGTTCGATGCCTGATCGAGTTGCGTCGCAATTTGCGCCGAACAGTGTGAAGCTCGAAATCTTGCGTTCGACCTTTAGCCGAGTCTGGCAGGTGGATCGGGCGCCATGCTTCGAGACGCTTCTGCACGAGATCGACGATGCAGAGAGGAAAATCGATGCGGGGGAAGGTCGCGCCGCCGGCAATTCCTGAGGCCGAGCGGCCCTAATGCTTTCCTGAGAGGTCTGATGGACCGTCCAGGCTATGCTTCGACAATCGCAGTCCGAGATCGTCCTGTGCGAGGAAATCGCGCATCATCGCGGCAACGATTTCATGCCGGCCCAGCTTCACAGACGCGTCGGTCTCACGCCAGCTCACCCAGACGTAACCGTCGCGTGAGCTGAAGATGATCTGGTCGAGGTAGCAGCTGTGACCGTTCGGAAGATTGTCGCTCATAGGTCCGCTTTCGGTAACCGGATGCAGCATCAACACCACCCAATCGACCGACAGACTGAACGCGGGCAAGCCAACTTAGTTCATCTGAGGTTCAGCAAAATCGGGACCGTTCCCTAGGGTGGTCGGCAATATCGCCGAGCGGTGATCCCTTACGGAATAACCCCGGCCCGAATCCCGGTTTCTCCAGCCTTTTTGCGCAACGCTTGTTGAGGCTGGCGGGCGAGCCTAGGAAGCAGCCATGTCTACCTATGCAGACCGCCTGAAGGCGCTTCGCGAGCAGCTCAAGGCCGACCAGCTCGACGGCTTTGTGGTGCCCCTGACAGACGAGCATATGAGCGAATATGTCGGGAGCTATGCCCAGAGACTGGCGTGGCTGACCGGCTTCGAAGGATCGGCCGGCTCGGCGGCGGTTTTGCCGCAAGAAGCGGCAATCTTCGTCGATGGCCGCTACACGCTGCAGGTGCGGAGTCAGGTCGACGGCAAGGATTGGTCCTATCAATCAGTGCCGGAAACCTCAGTCGCCGACTGGCTGAAGGACCATGCGCCGCAGGGCGGGAAGATCGGCTACGATCCGTGGTTGCACAGCCGCGACTGGGTGAAGAAGGCGACGCAGTCGCTGGCGAGCCGTGGCGCAGAGTTGGTCGCGGTCGAGCAGAACCCGATCGACAAGGTCTGGGCCGACCGCCCCGAAGCTTCGAAGGCGCACCTAAAGGTTCAGGCCGAGAAATACACCGGACGTTCGTCGGCGGATAAGCGTCAGGAAATTGCCGACTGGCTGGTCTCGCAGAAGGCCGACGCAGCCGTTTTATCGGCGCTGGACTCGATTGCCTGGGCGTTCAATGTGCGTGGCGAAGATGTGTCTCGCACGCCGGTCGCTCTTGCCTTTGCATTGGTGCATTCGGACGGCACGGCGGACTTGTTCGTCAATCCCGAGAAGATCGATGCGGAGGTGCAGCAGCATCTCGGCAACGGCGTTCGCCTGCACGACCGCAATGCGTTCGAAGGTGCGCTCGGCGAGCTTGCGGGCAAGACGGTCGCGGTCGATCCGGAACGCGCGGTGGCGGCGATTTTCGAGGCGCTCGACAAGGCAGGCGCGAAGATCGTGCCCGTGCGCGATCCGACCATCCTGCCCAAGGCCATCAAGAACGCGGTCGAGATTGCCGGCCAGAAGTCGGCGCAGCATCGCGACGGCGCAGCCATCGCCCGCTTCCTGCGCTGGGTCGAGGAAGAGGCGCCGAAAGGTAATGTCGACGAACTGAAGGCGTCCGACCATCTCGAGGCGCTTCGCCGCGAGGATCCGGAACTCCGCGACCTGTCGTTCGACAGCATTTCCGGCGCAGGACCCAATGGAGCCATCGTCCACTATCGGTCGAGCGAGAAAACCAATCGCAAGCTGGAGATGAACTCGATCTATCTGATCGATTCAGGCGGCCAGTATCTCGACGGTACGACCGACATCACGCGCACCGTCGTCGTCGGAGAACCGACGCAGGAAATGCGCGATCGGTTCACGAGGGTGCTTCAGGGACATATCGCGGTCGCTACCGCCGTCTTCCCGAAGGGTACGCGCGGGACGCAGCTCGACAGCTTTGCCCGGCGGCCGTTGTGGGAAGCTGGGCTCGATTACGCGCATGGCACGGGTCACGGCGTCGGCAGCTTCCTGTCCGTTCACGAAGGGCCGCAGCGCATTTCGCCGGCGGGCAGTGCTCAGGCGGGCGGCGATGAGCCCCTGCAGGCGGGCATGATCCTTTCGAACGAGCCCGGCTATTACAAGACGGGCGGCTACGGAATCCGCATTGAGAATCTCGTGCTTGTCGTCGAAAAGCCGGTCGACGGTGCGGAGAAGGAAACGCTCGGGTTTGAGACGCTGACCTTCGCGCCGATCGAGCGGCGGCTGGTCGACGTGTCGATGCTCAGCGATCGCGAATTGAACTGGTTCAACGATTATCATGCCGAGGTGCTGGCCAAGATCGGCCCGCGGCTGGAGGGGGAAAACAAGGCATGGCTCGAAAGGCAATGCGCGCCGCTAAGCCGCTAGGCTGGATGGCGCTCGGCGGTGCGATCACCGCCACCGTGATGCTCGGGCCGCGCGTCGCGGTGAACCGCGCGCTCGATGTCGGCTATTCGCTGGCGGCCTGGGTCGGCTCGCTCTTCTAGTTCGCGAGCTCGCGCACCCAGATGTTGCGGAAGCTGATCGGCGCGCTCGGATCGCCATGATCCTGCAGCTTGATCGGCGATGGGCCGTGCGCCTTGTACTGAGGTCCGCCCTGCCAGGCGGTTTCGCCTTTCAGGACGAAATCGTTCTGAATGAGCAAGCCATTGTGGAGGGCGGTCACGCGCGCAGGCGACTTCACTGAACCGTCGGTGTTGAAAACGGGAGCGACCCACACGACGTCGTAGGTCTGCCATTCACCCGGCGGCCGCATCGCATTCACCAGCGGCGCCGACTGCTTATAGATGCTGCCGGCCTGGCCGTTCACGTACGTTTTGTTCTTGTAGCTATCGAGAATCTGCAGCTCGTAGCCGGCATCGCCGCCGCCGGTAGAGGCGAGAAACAGTCCGCTGTTGCCGCGTCCCTGGTTGTCGCCCGCAATGCCAGCCGGGATGCGCCATTCGAGGTGAAGCTGATAGCTGCCGAAGCGGCGCGCGGTCTGGATGTTGCCGGTGCCCTTCTTCACCGTCATCACGCCCTTGTCGTAGGTCCAGCCGGCGGGCTTGCCGTCCATCGACTGCCACGCTTCGAGACCGCCTCTCTCGCCGAGCAGAACGATCGCGTCGGATGGCGGAGCGGGTGAAGTGACTGCCCCCGGCGCGACAACCGGCGGTTCCGGAATCCACTGCTCCGTGTCTTCGGGGCGAGGCTGCTGGGCAGCGGCGGCGAGTGCGAGCGCGGCGATGATCATGGCTGCACGATACGACGCTTGCGCCTACCGTCCAGAGACATTGTTAGCGGTATCTTTTGTTGCTTGCCTACGGCCGTTCGCGCGCCATGATGCGCAGAGGGGGAGCGCATGGCCGACTGGGAACCGGATGTCATAGTCGTTGGATCGGGGGTCGGCGGAAGCATGGCCGCTTATGCGCTCGGACGGGCCGGCGTGAAGGTCGCGATCTACGAAGCGGGCCGTCACTACGACCCGGAATCCGAAACGCCGATGATGAACTGGGACCGCGAGGCTCCGCTGCGCGCGGTCAGCACTCCGGACAAGCCGTTCGGCTATTACGACGCGACCGTCGACGGCGGCTGGCAGGTGCCGGGGGAGCCCTACACGGTCGCCGAGGGCAGCAATTTCATGTGGTGGCGTTCCCGAATGCTCGGCGGGCGGACCAACCATTGGGCGCGGCACGTCCCGCGCTTTGGGCCGCTGGATTTCAAGCCATACAGCCGCGACGGGCGCGGGGTCGATTGGCCGATCGGCTATGATGACCTGAAGCCCTGGTACGACCGGTCCGAAATGCTGATGGGTGTCATCGGCGAGAACATCAAATTGCCGAACGTGCCGTGGACGCCGGAGCACATTCGCCAGCCCGCGCCCGTCCCGCGCGTGCCCGAGTTGCTGCTCAAGGCGGCGTGCGAGGAGAAGGGCATTCCGTGCATCGCGCCGCCCCGCGCGGTGATCACTCGGCCGCTCAACGGGAGGCAGGCCTGTTTCTACGCCAGCCCGTGCGATCGCGGCTGTTCGATCGGGGCGAACTTCCAGGCGGTGACGGTGCTGCTGCCGCCGGCGCTGAAGACCGGCAACGTGCGCGTCATCACCGACGCGATGGTCGCCGAGGTGCTGACCGCTAAGGACGGTCGCGCGAACGGCATTCGCTATGTCGATCGCAAGAGCGGGACTTGGCGGGAGGCGCGGGCCAAAGCGGTCGTGCTTGCGGCGAGCAGCTGTGAGACGGCACGCATCCTGCTCAACTCCAACGGCGGCAAGGGGCTGGCGAATTCCAGCGGGCAGGTCGGGCGCAACCTGACCGACACCGTTGGCGTGGGCATCGGCGCGCAGGTTCCGGCGCTGGAAGGCCGCCCGCGCTACAACGAAGACGGCATCTTCTTCTCGCACATCTACATGCCGTGGTGGCTCGACGACGATCATGCGAAGCTCGGCTTTCCGCGCGGCTATCACATCGAGGTTTGGGGCGACTGGACCAAGCATCCTTCGATGGACCTTGGCAATTATGCCGGCGGTTTCCCCGGCTTCGGACGTGGTCTTCGCGATCACATGCGACGGACGTTCGGAACGACTGTCGGGATGGCCGGCCGCGGCGAGATGATCCCCAACGACGATTGCTATTGCGACATCGACCCGGTCGCGAAGGACAAGTTTGGTATCCCGGTGCTGCGCTTCCACTGGAAGTGGGGCGAGGCCGAACTCGCCCAGGCCGAGCACATGCGGCAGACGATGGTCGAGCTGCTCGACCGTATTGGCGGGAAGCTGAACGACCCGAACGACGCCAAAGGACCTGCGAGGATCAGTGCTGGCGGTGAGATGATCCACGAACTCGGCACCGCGCGCATGGGATCGAGCGCGAAGGATTCGGTGGTGAACAGCTACGGCCGTGCCTGGGACGTGCCGGGCCTCTATTTGATGGACGGGTCGATCATGCCGTCGAACCCTGACAAGAACCCGACCTTGAGCATCATGGCGCTGGCCTGGCGCGGAAGCGCGGAATTGGTCCGCCGGTCGAAGCGAGGCCAATTGTGAGCAAACCCTTCGAGGTCGACCGCCGGGTCACGCTACAATGGATGTTCGGTGCAATGGCTGCGTCGGGCGTTCCGGTCAGCGGGGCGTATGCGGCGCAGGCTGCTCCCGCGCCCTGGCCGCACGATGCGCCGCCGCCGATCAGCCCGCCCGGCTACGGGACCGATCCGACGTTGATGGAGCCGGTCGTTCCGTGGCCGAAGACGCTGACCGAAGCGCAGCTCCGGACCACCGCGGCGCTTTGCGACACGATCCTGCCGGCCGAGGGCAAGTGGCCGGCGCCAAGCGCGGTCGGAACGCACCAATTCATCGATGAATGGGTCAGCGCGCCCTACCCAGCGCAGGCCGACGACCGCATGCGCCTGCTGAACGGCTTCGCCTGGGTCGAGGCGCAGGCGCAGGCGCGATACCGCAAGGACTTTGCAGCCCTGCCGGAGCCGGCGCGGATAGAGATCCTGAGCGATGCCGCGAAGGCACATGCCGATGGGGCCCGCTTCCTCGAGCGGATGAAATATCTGACGACCGGCGCCTACTACACCAGCGAGCAGGGTGTCGAAGAGCTTGGTTACGTCGGCAATGTCGCGATCGACGGCGACTATCCCGGTCCGACGCAGGAGGCATTTGCCCACCTCGATCAGGCGCTCGCCAAGCTGAATCTTCTGCGGAGAAAGAAATGAATTTCGATCGGCTGTCGCGCCGGGGCTTCGTCGTGGCGGGCGCGGCTGCAGCCGGTTCTGCTTTGCTGCCAGCCGAGGCACATGCCGCGAAGAAGAAGGCCAAAAAGGACCCGGCAAGCGACCTCGTCAATGTGGCAATCATCGGCGCGGGTGGGATGGGCGCATCGAATGCACAACGGCTGACCAGCCAGAACATCGTCGCGCTCGCCGATCCGGATTTCGAGCATGTTGCCAAGGCGTTTCTCGATGACAAGGGCCAGCCCAACCCGGAGCGCATGACGCTCAAGGCTGCCTACGACAAGGCGGCCAAGTTCGCCGACTACCGCCGCATGTTCGACCTGCAGAAGGACATCGACGCGGTCGTTATCGCCACGCCGGATCATCACCACGCCGTCGCCGCGAAGATGGCGATGGAGCGCGGCATCCACGTCTATGTGCAGAAGCCGCTGACCTACACGGTCGAGGAAGGCCGCACCCTCCTCAAGCTCGCGCGCAAGAACCCGAAGCTCGTCACGCAGATGGGAAACCAGGGTCATTCGGGCGACGAAGGCCGCAGGATCGTCGAGCTGATCCGCGGCGGCGTGATCGGCAAAGTGCGCGAGGTCCACGTCTGGACCAACCGCCCGGTCTGGCCACAGGGCATGGCCAAGCCAGCCGACCAGCCGAAGCCAGCCAGCCTCGACTGGGACGTCTGGCTCGGGCCGGCAACGGTCGATTGGGGCTACAATTCCGACTACGCCCATTTCAACTGGCGCGGCTGGGTGCCGTTCGGGGTCGGCGCGCTGGGTGACATGGGCGCGCATCTGATGGATTTCCCCCTGTGGGCATTGGAGCCGGGTCTGCCGACACGGGTGGAGACGCGGCATTCGCCGTGGGGCGGCGACACCAATCCGTGGGATGGACGCGGTCCGGACGTGCTGACCAGCTACCCGCTGGCCAGTGTCACGACCTACGAATTCGGCAAGGCCAAAGGCGGACCGCTCAAGCTCACCTGGTATGATGGCGGTCTCATGCCCCCCACCCCAACCGGTATACCTAGCGGCTATATGGACCCCGGCGGCGGCGTGATGTTCGTCGGAGACCGTGGCATCCTGATGCATCAGACCTACGGCACCAAACCCGTCATGTTCGGCGAGGGCGTTGCCGAGCGTGCAGCCGCGATCCCCGTCTCACTTCCTCGCATCCAGGGCGGGATGGACGGCCACGAGATGAACTGGATCCGCGCCATCAAGGGTCAGGAGGCGATTTCATCGCCCTTCGAGGTGGCTGTGCCGCTGAACGAGACGATGATCCTCGGCCTCGTCGCGCTGAGGGCGGAACGGCCGATCGAATATGACGGCGAGGCCGGCCGGGTCACAAATCTGCCGGACGCGAACCAATTCCTTTCCCGCGAGTACCGCAAGGGTTGGGAGCTCTAACGCTCTGGCTCTTCCTTCTTCGTATCGATCTCGCGCGCCTGCGACTTTCGGCGCCGCAGATTTTCCCGCAAGGCCGCGGCCAGCCGTTCGTTCTTTTCCTTGTCTGTCACGGTCTTACCTTGACAGCGAAAGTGCCGCGCGGCCATAGGCGCGGCTCCTCCGGTCAGTGCTGCCGTAGCTCAGTGGTAGAGCGCATCCTTGGTAAGGCTGAGGTCGTGAGTTCAATCCTCACCGGCAGCACCATAATTTCAGTTATCGCGCACCCGATTCGGCCATGGACTGAATTGGGAGCGGATCGGAGAATAGCCTTCAATCCGCGCCTTGATCGATCAGGTCCGCCGTGACACCATTCGTCCAGCCGAAGCCGATCTGTGCGGCGTATTCGCCGCCGACGCCGATGGAGCGCGTCTCGACGTCATATTTCTCGTAGAGCAAGCCCGTCTGGAGATAAGCCGCGTCGACAGCATCGATCCAGCGCCGGGAGATTTCGGTTGCCAACTCTTGGATACCGTAGCGCTCGAGGCCTCGGACGGCGATCCATTGCAACGGCGCCCAGCCGTTCGGCCTGTCCCATTGCTGTCCACTCGCATTCAAGGTCGTCCTGAGACCGCCGGATGCGAGCATCTCCCTGCTAACGAAGTCCGCCGTGTCGCTCGCCTGTCGCTCCGTCGCCACACCTGCCAATAGGGGTGCCAAAGCGGCTGCGGATGCGATCGAACGCGCCTGCTCACGCTCGAGGTCGTAGTCCGCGAAGTAGCCCGCTGGGCTCCACATATGGGCCTGCATCGCCTCGCGCCGTCGATCGGCCAGCGCAGCATATTGAGCGGCTTCGGGGCCGGCGTAAGCGGCGATCGCGCATTCCAGGCCGTACAGAAAAGCATTCAGATCGACCGGCGCAATCGACGTGGTTCGGATGGTCGACAGTGAATCTCCGTCAAGCCATCTCGAAGAGAAATCCCAACCGCTCTCGGCTCCCGCTCGCAAGTCGCGATAGACGGCCTCCGCCGGTCGATCGCTGCCCGCGGCTGTTTCAACGTCTTCACGCCAGCTCTCGTCCCTCGGCGTGCCGCGAGGATCCCAGTACCGATTGAGGATCGCGCCATCCTTGAGCATCGCAACGTGCGCGATTTGGGCGCCAGGAACGAGCTTTTCCGCGCCGTCCATCCACCATGAATATTCCTGTTTCATGGCTGTCAGCCGGCGCGCGGCGACTTCGGGTCGCTGATCGTCGAGGAGCGCGACCATCATGTGGAACAGGGGCGGTTGGGAACGGCCGAGATAATAGGTACGCGACCCGTTCGGGATGTGGCCGTGCTGCTCGATCAGGTCGGTCAGCGTATCGACGATCCCGGTCGCCAGCTCAGTCTCGCCGTCCCGGACCAAGCCCAAGAGCGTGAAGAAGCTGTCCCAATAATAAATCTCGCGGAATCGGCCCCCGGGCACCACGTGACGATGCCCCACGGGAAGCGCGGAGGAATTGTCGGCGCCCTGCTCCGGCTCACGCGCGAGATCGGCCCACATCGATCGGATGTGCGCGCGTAGAGGAAGAGCAGGCCGTGAAGCTATAACGGGCGCGCTGGACGGAGGAAGGTCGAAGTTCGCTTCGACGAACGCCCTCAGTTCGACGTCTCCGCCGCGAAGCTCACGGAAGTCGCCCATGATGTCCGCGATCGGCCGCTTCGGAACCGCGTCGACGAACGTCTTCCCGTCGGCGAGAATTTCACGCTCCTGCACTCGCGACAGCAAGGGGCCGAAAAGCTCGGCGGGCGTATGTTCAGCTTGCTTGCGTTTCGGCATCGCGCATCACGAATTTCTGGATCTTCCCGGTCACCGTCATCGGGAAGGCATCGACGATGCGAACCGCTACTGGGATCTTGTGGTGGGCAATCTTGCCTTGGCACCATTCAATGAGCGCTTCGGGATCGAGATCGCCGTTCGTCCTGACCCAAGCGCAAACTCTCTCACCGAAACGTTCGTCGGGAATGCCGAAGACAGCGACATCCGCGACGTTGGGATGTCCGAGGAGAAACGCTTCGATTTCGGCGGGATAGATATTCTCGCCGCCGCGAATGATCATGTCCTTGATGCGGCCGACGATACGCACTCGGCCCTGTCCGTCGATGGTCGCCAGATCGCCGCTGTGCATCCAGCCGTCGCGGATTGCCGCAGCCGTGGCGTCGGGCTGGCTCCAGTAGCCGAGCATGACGCCGGGGCCGCGCGAGCAATATTCTCCGGGCGTGCCGAGCGGCACCAGCGCGCCTTCGGCATCGATCACCCGTCCTTCGAAATGCGGGAGCATCTGGCCAACCGTGTCGGTGCGCGTTTCGAGGTCCGCGCCGGGACGGGTCTGCGTGCTGAGCGGACTTGTCTCGGTCATGCCGTAGCCAATGGTGATGTCGCGGAGGTTCATGCGGTCGATCATCCGGAGCATCATGGCCGGAGGGCACGGCGCCCCTGCGGCGATCCCGGTGCGAAGCGACGACAGGGCGAACCGGTCGAACTCCGGATGGTCGAGCATCGCGAGGAACATGGTCGGCACGCCGTGCAACGCCGTGCAACGTTCCTTGTCGACACAGTCGAGGACCGTACCGACATCGAAGCTCTGCCCTGGAAAGACCATCGCAGCGCCGCTCGTCAGGCAGACGAGAACGCCGAGCACCATTCCGAAGCAATGATAGAGGGGCACCGGGATGCAGAGCTTGTCGTCGGGGCCGAGCTGCATTCCCGCAGCCGCAGCCGCGGCATTGTGCAGGAGGTTGCGGTGACTCAGTGTCGCACCTTTAGGAGCTCCGGTCGTTCCACTCGTGAACTGGATATTGATCGGCTGATCTTCGTGGAGCGGGCTAGAGAGTCCCACCGCCTCACCTTGTATCAGAAGGCTGTCGAACGCGATGCGACCGCCCTCTCCCATACCCCCGATCTCGATTACATGGCGAAGATCCGGAAGCGCCGGATCGAACAGGTTGCGTCCGTTGCCAGCGGTTACCGGAGCGATTTCGGCGAGCATCCCGAGATAGTCGGAGGTCTTGAACGTCGACGCTGTCACGATCGCTCGTACGCCAGCCAGTCGCAGTGCGTGCCCGAGTTCGTGCGTTCGATAAGCCGGATTGATCGAGACCAGGATTGCGCCGATCCGGGCCGTCGCAAGCTGGGTCAGGACCCATTCGGCACAGTTCGGCGCGCAGATGCCGACCCGATCGCCAGCTGCAATTCCGAGTTGGTCCAAACCGCGAGCGAGCGCATCGACGCGTTCCGCCAACTCACTCCACGACAGCCGGACGTCTTGCCAGGGCAGGACTAATGCCGGCCGATCGCCAAAGAGTTCGACGGCGCGATCCAGCCAGTCTCCGATCGTGCCCTTCGGAACGGCAGGTTCGGATGGCCCGACCGCAAGGGATAGTCCCTCGTTCACGCGGCGAGGTGCTCGGCAAAGAATTGGGACTGCGCCGCCAGCGCGACTTCCGTTTCCGGGCATTCGATCCATGCCCAGAATGCATGCAGCATGCCTTCATAAACGCGCAGGTCGACGTCGACACCGGCGCGCCGAAGGGCCAGGTCCAGCATGACCGTGTGACTGAGCAATTGGTCGCGAGTGCTCGTCATCAACATGATCGGCGGCAGACCGGAAAGGTCCCCATGAACCGGCGAGAGCAAAGGGTCGCTTCGGTCGGTTTTGCCGATGTAGTCGGACAAAGTGTCAGCGGCGCTGCGAGCACCGATGATCGACGGAAGATAAGCTTCGCAATCGGTGACTTGCGTCAGATCGCCGCCCCCTGAGAAGCACCCCGCGGCTGCGGGCATCGGCAAGCCTTCGGCCTTGATTCTCGCCAGGAGCTGCAACGTCAGGATGGCACCTGCCGAAGACCCATAAATGCCGATAGACTTTGGCGAGCGCTCCTTGAGTGCGTCGATGTAGACCGCGAGCGCATCGTCTACCGCCGCCGGAAACGGATGCTCCGGCGCCATCCGATACATGACGCTGACGACCGGGATACCCGTAAGACCAGCGATCGGAATGCTTTCGGTCAGCGAACCGGAATCGACGATGAAGCCGCCGCCGTGGAAGTTGATCAGCAATCGCTGATCGCCAGCGGCGTCCTGACCTTTCCGCCGGACCAGCTTTACCGGAACTCCAGCGATCTTCGACTTGCTAACCTCTACATCGAAGCGTTTCGCACGGCCTTTGTTCAGCGGCCGCAGATGATTGAAGGCCGCTGCCCTCACTGCCCCACGAGTGATCGGGTTCCGAAGGAGCGTAAGCGTGACTTCAGGCGACGACCCAACGTTCAGCAAGGGATCCATGACCGCCCGCGCCTCCGGGCTGACGGTAAGCGCGAAGGGCGGTTGAGGCGGTGCCGCGGGCATCGGCCTAGTTGCCGAACCGATATCCGACGCGAAGGCCGTACACGCGCGGCTCGGTGTAGGTGAGGCCAACCGTGCCGGTGCTTCCCGCATATTGATCGAGCACGCCCACGGGCTTCTCCTCGTCCGTGAGGTTGTTCACGAACACACCGATGTCGAGCGGGTGGCCGCCGACGTCACGCAAATCGAGGCTCGCATTGAGCAGCCCGTAAGAGGGCAGGAACCGGTAGAATGATGCATTCGTCTGCGCCGTCGAGGACTTGCTCTGGTGCACATAGTTGATGCCCGCGCGTAGGTCTCCAGCGTTGCCCAAAGGCAGGTCGTAAGTCGCTCCGAGCGAGTACTTGTGCTTGGGCGTGTAGGGGAACGGCGAACCATCGAGGATGGCCTCGGCACTGGCGTCGGTCACCTTCGTGTAGCGCGCGTTGATGTACGAATAGCTGGCGTTGAGCGTCAGTCCCGTCACCGGAATAATGGCGCCGTTAATTTCCACGCCCCCGATTTTGCCCTTGGCAGCGCTGCGTGTGACGTTGAGGAGAGCTGGGCCGAGCGGGGTGTCGACAGTCTCCGCCGTCGTGCGCTGGATGTCGTTGTAGATCCCGCGATAGGCCGCGACATTGAAACGCCCTTTAACGCCTCCAAGGTCGAACTGAGACTTGAAGCCGATCTCCACGTCGGAAAGCTTTTCGGGAGGGAAGGTGCGGAATTCTGAACCGACTGGGACAGGGCCGTTGACGCCACCAGACTTGTAGGCGTTGCGCGCGGTCACATAGACGTGAACGTCACGCGAAACGTCGTAATCGAGCGTTGCAGTGTAGCTCAGATATTGGTCGTCGACGGAGCCCTCGACTTCGGGCGGCGCTCCGATCGTCTGCGAGGTGAAGCTGTGCTCCCAGGTGTAGCGGAGGCCGCCGGTCACGCTCAAACCCTGCAGCGACGGCGAGGCGCGGCCAAGATCGACCGTAGCCTGCCCGAACACGGCTTCGCTGTGGGTCTTGGTCTCGAAGATCGCCGATAGGGTCGGCGCCAGCGTGCCGAAGGGGAAGAAAGTGTACTCGGCGATACCCGCCGGCAGGTCGGTATCTTGCCTGTCAAGATAACCGCCGACCGTGAACGCCAGAGCCTTGTCAAAGGCCGTGCCCTGCAACTGCAGTTCCTCGGTGAAGACCTCCGGCGCCAGCGTCGGAATCTTGCCATCTTCAAACAGGCCGGGATTTGCGGGATTGACCCTGCTGGTCTGCCCAGAGATCGGGTTGGCCGTCGCGTCGTAGTCGTAACCGTAGAACGTCTTCAGCTTGGAATAGCTGATGATGTTCTTCAGCTTGATCTCGTCAGTCAGCTCGAACGTCGCGTGGTTGATGATCTGCCAGTAACGCGTGTCGGAGAATTGATCGAGGTTGTAGGCCACCCGGCGCGGTCCGCGCGCGTCCTGCTCGGCGACTGCGGTCGCCATGCTCGGATAGAAGGCCAGTATCGGCAGGAAGCCTAGTCCCAGCGCACTGGCATCGTAACCGGCGGCGGGATTGAAGGCGTCAAGGACGGTTGCACCACCGTTGGTGTGCGAATTGTAGTACCGTCCGACCGTGTAGATCTCGATGCGGTCAGTCGGCCGCAACGTCAGTCCGACGCGGAAGCTTTCGTATGCGAGGTCGTCATAGTCCTTGCCTTCGAAGAACGGCCCCACGTCCTTGGTGTAGCCATCACGACGGCCAAACTCTCCGGCGACGCGGAGAAGGACCTTGTCCGACACGATCGGCGCGTTGATCGCGCCCTCGATCCGGCGATCGTCATAGTTTCCGATCTGCCCGCGAACATAGCCTTCGAAGCGGTTCTGCGGCTTCATTGGTTCGAACAGGATGTTGCCACCGGTGGCGTTCTTGCCGAACAGCGTGCCCTGAGGACCGGCAAGCACCTGGACGTTGGCGAGGTCATAATAGCTGCCGACGCGCCCATCGATGTTCACAGGGTTCGGCACTTCGGCGAAATAGTTGACGACACCCGGAGTCGATCCGAAGGCCGGGCCCTGGCCGCGAAGTGCGAAGAACGCGAACTCGCGCGGATAGCCGCCGTTGATCGTGAACAGAGACGGCGTGTTGTCGGCCAGCGACGTGCGGTCGGTGATGGCCTTCTGCGTCAGTGTTTCAGGCGTGAATGCGGTGACCGCGAGGGGAACATCTTGCAGGCTCTCCGCCCGGCGGCGTGCAGTGACGACGATCTCACCAAGCTCGTCGCTGGACGTCGCGGTTGGAGTCTCTGTAGCGGCGTCCTGAGCCGCACTTGCAGCAACGGCTGCCGCTTGCGTTTGGGCGGTCGCTCCGGCGTCCGGATCCACTTGCGCCAACGCCATCGAAGGCAGGCTGCTCGTTCCGGCAGCGAGCGCGACGAAAATGGCCATGCGAGTAGATATCATTTCTCTCTCCCCTTGCCGGAGCGGTCCGACGCCATGCAAGCTGACTCAAAATGATATCGATGTCAATTCGGGTTGATTCACGTCGCGGAAGGTCTATGATTTCAACGCGTAATGTTGGCTTGCTATCGATAGCAGGAACCACGGTAGAATGATCGATCCGTTCCGATTCGGCTCTTGGGTAAGCGATGCTGCGCAGACGCGTTTCCGGGAGGAAACCGGATCTGAGCCTCCGTCTCCAGACATTCTGGAACTGCGCAGATATTACGACGGCTACAACGCACGGCACCTCTCGGACGCCCTTGCGACAGACCCGGTCCGTATCTCGGAAAGACAGATCGGCGGTGTTCTCACTCACGTTGTCGAACCCGTGGACGGCGTGCGCGACCCGCGGAAATTGATCTGCCTGCACGGCGGGGCATTCATGTGGGGATCGGGACCGGGAGCTCTGTTAGAGGCGGCACCAGTCGCAGCGGTGACGGGCATGCAGGTTTTCGCTGTCGACTATCGTCTGGCCCCCGAGCATATCTTTCCCGCCGCCGTCGATGACATTCTCTCGGTATATCGCGAGTTGGTCGCCGGACAGAACGCCGGGGAGATCGGCATCTACGGCTGTTCCGCGGGCGCGGTTCTTACGGCGCAAGCGGTGGCTCGCATGCTGCATGATGGGCTACCGGTGCCCGGAGCGATCGCAATGCTTCACGGGGCCGGTCTCGATTTCGAGGGGGATTCAGCGCAGGCCGCGCTCGCACTCCAGGCCGCTGCAGCTGTCGGGCCGTCGCCGAGGTTCGATACCCTGCCCTACTTTTCGGGCGTCGACTCGCGCGATCCGCTCGCTGTGCCGGGTAACCATCCTGACCTGCTTGCAAGCTTCCCTCCGAGCCTGCTGGTGACAGCCTCGCGAGACTTCGCTGCGAGCGCGGTGTGGGTGATGCACCGGAAGTTGCTCGCGGCCGGAGTCGAGGCGGAATGCGTCACGTTCGACGGGCTCTGGCATGCGCATCACATGTCCACTGTGCTGCCCGAATCCCGGGAGACCTTCGATTTGCTGGCGCGGTTCTTCCGAACGAAGCTGGGAGCCGCCTAAGCGCTGCTTTCGCGCGCAATCAGAGTGACGGGCAGCGGCGATACGACAGGCGGTTGACCGCCATCGAGGATGGCGAGGATCGCCCGGCCGAGCGCACGACCCGCCGCGCTTGCGTCCTGTTGGATCGACGTTAGCGACGGACGATGGGCGCTTGCGATCGGCGTATCGTCGAAGCCGACTACTGCGACTTGTCCAGGCACATCGACGCCTCGCCCCATCAGGGCATCGCAAGCTCCCGCGGCGATGAAGTCGCTGACCGCCACAATAGCGTCGAAGCGAATGTCTTTCTCGATCGCTGTCTCGGTCGCGTCGGCGCCCGCCTCTACCGAAAAGGCGCAAGGGACGACCCCGGCGAGGACCGCCTCGCTTTCGGCGAGAACCTCACGCACGCCTTCCAGGCGGCCGGCGACTTCGGGATGCTGGGCATCGCCCAAAAAAAGGAGCCGGCGCCGCCCGGAGGCGATTAGATGCTCCGCGGCCAGCCTTCCGCCCTGCCGATTGTCGCTGCCGATTACCGGGACATTCAGTCCGGGCACCGGCTCACCCCACGCCACCAGCGGCAGTCCCATCGTTCCTACCTGCGAGAGGTAGCGGCCGCCTTCACCCTGTCCGAGGACGACAACGCCGTCGGCGCCCAAGGCGTTTGAACCGACGAAATGCTCATTGGTCGTGAGCAGCATCGCGTGATCCGCCGGTGTCAGGACTTCGAGCAGGCCGCCGATCATGGTGAGCAGCAAAGGGTCCGCGATCGGCCGGTCGTCGCGGGCGAGTTGCTCGATCACCACCGCGATGGTTTGCGTGCGCCGGGTCCGGAGACTGCGGGCGGCGACATTCATCCGATAGCCCGCTTCGCTGGCGATCCTGGCGATCCGTTCGCGCACCTCGGGGCGGACGAGTTCGCTTCCTCGAAGCGCTCGGGAAACGGTGATCTTCGATACGCCCGCCAGTTCGGCGACCCGCTCCATCGTCGGTCTCTGGTCGGGCTTGTTCATCGTTGCGGATTCATCCCAGGCCCGTGACCGGCCTCAAAGTAGCGACGGACCAAGCGGGCTATCAAGTCAAAGGCGCGGGAAACGGCCGGCACGCCGATCGGCAGGAACATGAAGCCGTGCGGAAGCGACTGCAGGCGACAGGCCAGAGTCTCCACGCCGGCCGCGATCAGGGCGCCAGCGTAGAGTTCGCCGTCGTCGCGCAAGGGGTCTTCCGAGGCCGTCAGGACGATTGCCGGGGCTAGCCCGTCGTGTCGCTCGGCGAGCATCGGCGAGACGAGGGGATCGGACGTGCCGGTGGCTCCGGAATACATTGTGCAGCAGGCCTCGAGATATGGCCGCGACAGTCCCGGCACTTCGACCTCGTCGATCGAAGGATAGGAAAGAGTTAGGTCGGTCGCTGGATGGACGAGCAGCTGGAAGAAGGGCTGCGCTTTCCCCTCGGCCCGCAGGCGCAAGGTCAGCGCGGCGGTTAGATTGGCCCCAGCGCTTTCGCCTCCGAGCGCAACCCGCTCGGGATCGCATCCCAAAGTGCGCGCCTCGCGCCTCGCGAAATCCAGCGCGGCCGCGGCATCATCCAATCCTGCTGGGAAGGGATGCTCCGGGGCAAGACGGTATCCAACGGCCAGCACCGCGCAGCCGGCGCGCGCCGCCATATGACGGTGCATCGCGTCATGCGAATCGAGATCGCCGAGCATCCATCCGCCCCCGTGCAGGAACACCAGCAGCGGCAAGTCCTTGTCTTCCGTCGGACGGTAGAGCCTGACGGGAACGCCCTGAGCATCGAAGTCGCGAACTTCGCTCAATTCCGCGCCAGGCAGTGCCTTTCCGATTATCGCCATGTTGGCGCGGAGCGCAGGAAGAATGTCGGCGGAGAATTCCGTGATCGGATCGGGATTCCCGATCAAGGCGGCGATGTCGGGGTCCAGCATGGGATCATCCTAATTTCTAATGACATCGATATCAATCGCTCTTATGCAGGGATCACGGAAGGGGGAGAGACCAGATGATTCCGACGAGCGCACCGAACACGCAGAATGCCGTTGGCGGCACGGCCGCTCACGACGCCAAACGACTTTCGGTCGGCGTTTCCGGTCTCTATCTCGGCCTCTACATTCACTATGGCTTCTTCGCGTTCCTGCCGCTTTGGCTGAAAGCCACCGGCGCCGGGCCGGAAGAAATCGGGATCCTCATGGCGATCCCGCTTATCCTTCGCCTTCTCACGGTTGCCCCCTTTTCGGCATGGGTCGGGCGTCTGGGCCGCGTTCGCGATGCCATTGCGTTTACGGCGCTCGGTTCAGCCGTCGTCATCCTGACGCTGCTGGGTCAGCCAGAGCATGCGGGTCGCATCGCGATCGTCGTTCTCTTCTCGATCATCTGGGACCAGCTGCCTGTCCTGACGGATGCCTATGCCGTCATGGCGGTTCGCAGTCGCGGTCTAGATTTCGGGCGCCTTCGGGTCTTCGGTTCGATCGCCGTGGTCATTTCGAATGCCGCCGCCGGATGGGCGATTGGCGTTGCAGGGATCAAGGCGTTGCCCATCATGATCGCCGCTCTTCTGCTGATCCCTGCGGCAATCGTGCTTGGGCTTCCGCGGGACCGGAAGTTGGTGGCGCAGGAGGCGGCCAAGGGAGGCCGGTGGCGCGACGTGCTGCGCGACCGCAAGCTCCTGCGGGCGATGATGGCCGCCTCGCTGGTCGTCGGCAGTCACGGCGTTCTCACGAGTTTCGGCGCGATTCAATGGACGGAACGCGGCATTTCCACCGGTGCCATTGGACTGTTGCAGGCGCTCGCGGTGAGTGCGGAGATTCTCGCGTTCTGGTTCGGCGCGAAATTGCTCGGCAAACGCGACCCGAGCCTGCTCATCTGCCTGGCCGGCGTCGCAGCCATCCTGCGCTGGGCCCTCATGGCCGCGGACCCCGGCATGGCCGTGCTGATCTTCTCGCAAATCCTGAATGGCATCTCCGCGACGGGCGCGATCCTCGGCATCATGCTGGTCATTGCTGCACGCGTTCCGGGAGACCTCAGCGCGGCCGCCCAAGGCGTGAACGCGGTGCTGTTTGGCGCCGTACTCGCGGTATCGACCGCTGGGTCCGGCATGCTTTGGTCCTATGGCCTGGCGCCAGCCTATCTCGCCATGGCCGCCCTTGCCGCACTCGGCGCCGTCTTCGCCTTGCCTTCACGCGACCGGGCAACGGCCCACCGAGCCAACCGGCTGTCAGCTACAGGAACAGACCTATGAGAGTGCAAATGCTCGCCGTCGCATCTCTAGCTCTATTATCAGGCGCGCCTGCCATGGCTCAGTCGGGGACGGCCGTGGCGCCTCGGGGGGACATGCTAGCCTGGCCGGCCCCGGAAACCCTCAGTCCTCAGGGCCGCGCGATGGTGGAGGCGATGGGTAAAATGCCTATGCCCAACCCCTGGCCACCTGTTGCAGCCCAAAGGCAGTTCGCGGATTCCATTCAGGCACAGCTCGGAGCGGCCCTCGAGAAACGCCACGGCGTCCGCATCGAGACGACGGTGATCGCGGGTGTTCCCGTTCGCATCATCTTCCCGAAGGGGGTGGGCAGTCTCGGCAAGGGACCGGTGCTAATCAACCTGCACGGAGGTGGCTTTTCGTTGGATTCAGGATCGCTCACGGAGACGATCCCAATTGCGGCGCTCACCGGTTATCCGGTTGTCGCAGTTCTCTACCGGCTTGCGCCGGAACATCCCTATCCCGCTGCGGTCCACGATGCTCTCGCCGTCTATCAGGCCCTCGAAAAGGACCGCGGGGCACGGCGCATTGCCGTCTACGGAACTTCGGCCGGCGCAGGTCTCGGTGCACAACTGATGGAGCGGTTGAACAAGTTAGGCCGTCCGAAGCCGGCAGCGCTCGGATTCCTTTCCGGCAGCGCCGACCTCAGCAAGGGCGCGGATTCGGAGTCCTGGATGCCGCTGCCCAACGGCGGGAAAACATTGGCGATCGCGATGTCCGACTATGTCGGCAAGACGTCGACCAACGACCCGGGACTTTCCCCGATCTACGGCGATCTTTCGAAATACCCGCCGACACTCCTGCTCAGCAGCACGCGCGACATCCTGCTCAGCGGCACGTCCAACTTTGCGCGGGCGCTCGACGAAAAAGGCGTCGACGCCAAGCTCGTCGTGTTCGACGGCCTACCGCACGCCTTCTGGTCCTACATGGACATTCCCGAAGCCAATGAGGCGAACGAATTGGTGGCGCGCTTCCTCAAGAAACACCTCGATTGAACTCGACGACGTCCGCTTTGGGCTAGCGATTGCCGATGGTCTTAAGCGTCGCCGCACTATCGATCTTTGGCTGTCTCCTCACCCGAATGCGTCAGATGGTGATGCAGCTCCCAGACTTCCCAGTAATCGCTGCGGCTGAAGGGGAGGAGCGATGTCACGGCGTGGACGGTGACCGAGCCGAGTTCCTGTCTCAGGGCGTGCAGCCGCTTGAATAAGGTCTTGCCGTCGGTCTCGACCCGGTGCGTGTCCTCAGACTGTTGCAGGAGCACTTCCTCCTCGGTGAGGATAAGGCGGGTTAGGACGGTGACATATTCTCGGATCAGTGCGCCGGTCTGCGGTCCGGCGCGCTCGACGAGCTCGCTGATGCGACGCCAGCCGGGCTTGTCGGGAAAAGCGCCCGATTCAAGCTTCTGAAGCAACGCGCGGTGTGCGACCTCCTCGAGGGCCAGCCACTCTCGCGCCTTGGTCGTGCCGGCACGGAGGATCGCCATCAACGCCAGTGGCGCGGCGAGCGCCGTCAGCAGCATCGCGAGCAAGGGCTGCGATGGGAATTGGTTGAAAAGCGTGTGGATCGCGACCGCCGCCAGATATCCGGGCAGGAACCACCACAATCGGAAATGGAAGTCGCTTGCCTCGTGGTGCAACTCGCGCACCGCGAAGTGATGGGCGACGGCGGCGAGGATGGCGGCGGAGGTGCCGTGCATGACTGCGGTACCCAATCCGCGGACCAGCCAGACCGATGCAGTCAGCTCGGGGAAACGCACCAGATAGAAGATATTCTCGACGACCGAGAAGCCGGCGCCAACCGCGAAGCCCATGATGACCGCATCGAGCGTCAGGCCCACGCGGTTCAGCCTGAAAAGCGCGATGATGACGACGGCCTTGAGCCCCTCCTCGATCCACGGGGCCGCAAACCGGCTGTAATTGCTGAAGCCGATCGGAAGCGCATCGAGGAAATATCCGCTGATCGGATAGGCCACGATCGCCGCCGCGCCTCCTGCCAACAGCAGGCCGACCGTTTCGCGCAAGCTCACAAGCTTGAAGACGTCGAGCCAGATGAAGGCCGCCGTCAGCACCAACACGGGCACAAGGGCCAGCGACCAGTCGATGATTTCGCCCACTAGCGGCCAGACTACATGATCTTCAGCGAAGCCAGTAGTTCGGTCTTGCGATAATCGCCGCCCCGAAAGCCGGCGCCGGCCCCGATCGAAAAGACCATCGGCAAACGCATTGCGACGGTGAAGCTCAAGTCGAGCTGCGCGCCGACGTTGCCGTAGGTGCGGCTGTGGCCGTCCGGCTCCTCGGTCACCATTCCTCCCGCAAAAACTGCCGGCCGGATGTAGCTGAGATAGAAGGCCGCCGTGCCCGCTTCAGCGAAGCGGACGGGTGGCAGATTGATTTCGCCCGTGACCTTCGCGAAGCGGCGCGCCGCAATCTCGTCGATTTCGAAACCGGGGAAGCTTTCCAGCTCGCGGTATCGTTTCTCCGGCCGTTCATCGACATAGTTGTTCCGGAACGACCCGAAGTAGAAGGCCGCGAGAGGGCTTTGACGCTGTCCGCCGACGATGCCGGCATGGGTGTAGAGCCAGGCAGAGCTGTTGCGCCAGGGAAGCGCAGTGCCGATGTCGAACCCGCCGTAAAGCCGAGGGTAAAATTCGCCCTGTGCCTGGTCCGCGGCGGCCACGATCCGCGCATTCACGCCTTTCTCATGATCGACGCCGCCCAAGGCTTTGGTGGTGTTGGTGTAGCGCAATCCGATCTCGCCAGATCGCATGTCCTTCGGGCTCGCGATGTTCTGCGCACCAGGAAGCTGCTCCAGTCCGAAATATGCCGAGACCGAGCCGAACACATCTAGCTGCCGCGGCGGATCGTAGATCAGGGGCCGTGTATAGCCGACGGTAAACGCATCGCCCTTGCGGCTCCGCAGCACGGGTCCGGCAAGGTCGTAAACGTCCGCCAGATTGTGCCAGTAGTTCAACCGCCAATTGGGCGTTCGGTATTCCACGTCGGCATGGAAACGCTCGCCGCCGTCGACCTTGTAGGGAGAAACGGCGACACTTGCGCTGAGTTGGCTGAAGTAGAGCGGGTCGGCCAGGTGAACGTAATAGCCGACGGCGACTTTCCGGTCGTAGCCCGAGATGATCGGATAGTGTGCATCTACCCGCATGCGCTTGAACGGCTCGTACGTGCCGCGCTGCGTAACGAGCTCATCGAGCGGGACTTTGGCGGGTGACCCGACACCCCAGTCCTTGAGTTCAGGCCGAGCCTTCACGACCTCGGTTCCGAGGAAGCGGATGGTCCCCAGATCGTCGTGCACCTTCGGCTGGATCAAAGACGGATTGAAGCCTTCGCCGGTGTAATCATAGACGAACAAGGATCCGTCAGGACGCAATTGAGGCCGGAAGAAACCGGTCGCAGCGTTCGTCAGTACCTCGTGCGTTCCGCTTGCGATGTCGAAGCGGAACACGTTCGAGACGCCCGTGAAGTAGGAATTCCCAAGCAGCGCCTTGCTGTCGGGCGTGAAGGTGAAGTTTTCCGGCACGGCAGGCGGAAGTGACAGTGTTGCCAGGGGATTGTCGGCGTCGCCAAGTTCGAGGTCTGCCCGCTTCCACACCTTGACCGACTGCTTCCCGTCCACCGTTCCGTAGGAGGCGGCGATGAGTTCTCCGTCCGGCGAAACATCGAGATCGAAAAGAATCTCGCCGTAGCGGAATGTCTTGACCTGGTTGAAGCCTGTGTACGGCGGCGGAATACGGACCAGTGTTACGAAGCCGTTCTGGTGCCGGATGCCCCAAAGGCTCTTGTCGACTTGATTGAACGCAAGGTCGCCTATCCGCGCGTCGGTTAGGAGTCGGCGCTTCTTGCCCGTATCGACATCGATCGCCTTCAAGTCGCGATAAGCGTAATTCTGGTCGGTGTAGAATGCCGTGCGTGTCAACGGATCGAAGGCGAGGCTCGTAACCTTGTACAGCATCATGCCGTCAAGGTCGGTGAGCGGCTTAAGCTTGCCCGTGGCGAGGTCCATTTTGCCGAGGAATCCGATCCTCCCGGGGTAGCGGAACGCGGCAATCAGGCTGTTGGTCTTCTCATCGATGAATCCGCGCGACATTGAGCCAAGGCCGCGTGGACTGAGATGCTGCGCTTCCGTCAGGGGATAACGCGCGAGAGCCGCTAAATTCTCGTTCTGGAACTTGTGTTCGAAGGCGATCCAATCGTCCCAGACGTCATCGAGCTTGCGACCAAACACATGCCTGAACTGGCTCGCGTAAAAGGCTTTTGAATCTTCCGAGCGCCGAAGCCATTCGACGGTCTGATCCACCCCGTAGGTTAGAGCGAGGTAGGAGAAGAAGCGCGTTCCGTAGAGGTAGGAATTGGCCCCGACCTGAAAGTCGATCTGCGTGCCCTCGCTCTCAAGGCCAAGCGGCGAGAAGAAGCGCATGTTGTCGCGTACCTTCGCGCGGAAGACCATTTCGTCATACGCGCCTTGCGCCCGCCCGAGGCCGCCTGCCATCCAGGTTTCGAAGAATACTGCGCTGCCTTCCATGTACCAGCGCGGCGTCAGGTTTCGCGGGCTGGTCAGGAAATTATAGAGGATCGATTCCGGGTGCTTCTGGATCGGAGCCGGCTTGCCGCCGAGGAAACGCCGCCAGCCAGCGTCCCGGCTGTTCCAGACGTCGATGGCGGCGACATGGGCAAGCTCATGATTATTGAGCGTGTAGAAGCGCTCCCCT
>Ga0247822_10000172_pt1 | contig 30405 bp, 26 predicted proteins | sample 13C_Cellulose_Da_FD_192423 | JGI IMG/M metagenome (GOLD analysis project Ga0247822, IMG submission 192423) | Soil microbial communities from agricultural site in Penn Yan, New York, United States - 13C_Cellulose_Day30 | ecosystem: Environmental > Terrestrial > Soil > Agricultural land | place...
ACCCCGACGCGGGTCCGTGCCGCGCCGGCCGCGGCGTCCGCGCGCGATCGCGGCCACGAGGATCCCCGCCGCGGCGCACGGCCGATCCGGCCGCCGGTGCGCGAGCCCCGCCGCGGCACGGCGGTGATCGAGGCCCGCCCGGTCGCGGCCGCGAGCGACGAGCTGGCGGTGGCGCCCGAGCCCGTCGCGCCGCCGGTCGATGCCGCCCCGCCGATCGACGCCGCCCCGCCGCCCGACGCCGGGGTTGCGGCCCGCCCGAACCGGCCGGCACCGCCGCCGGCGCCCGCGCGTCCGCCGGCGCCGACCGGCTCGCTCGACGCGGTCGCGTCCTTGGCCGGCGTCGACGTCGCCGGGCCGCTGCAGGACTCGGAGATCCGCCGCGGCGCCGAGCGCGTGCTGCCGGCCCTGCGCGACTGCTACCGCACCGCCGCCCGCGCCGCCGGCCGCACGCCGGCCGGCAAGGTCAGCATCTCGTTCGAGATCGACGAGACCCGCGCCGCGCGCAACGTCCGCGTCGGCGGCGAGCCGCTGCCCGGCCTCGGCGCCTGCGTCCGCGGCGCGGCCGCGCGGATCCGGACCCGCGTCTCGCCCGACGTCGGCACCGCGCAGGTGACGATCGTCGTGTCGTTCGCACCCACGTCGTGACCGCCGGCGCGCGTCGGCGCGCCGCCGGGGTTCGTCTTCACCTTCGCAGCCATGCAGCCAGGGGGACCCGCCATGCGGGACGCGTGCACCTTGTCGAGACGCCTGTCGCTGGCGGTCGCCGTCGTCGTGTCGGCGCTGGCCGCGGTCGCCGCTGCCGATGACGGCCAGCGCAACTTCGCCGGCTCGGTCCAGCTCAACTACATGTCCGTGCCGACCGAGGACATCGCCCGCGACCAGGCGCTCGACGGCGCGACCGTCGAGCTGTCGCTCAAGCTGGCCATGGACTTCGGCGATCACGTGTCGTCGAACGTCAAGATGTGCGTCGCCTGCCACGGCCTCGAGATCGGCATGGCGTTCTTCGATCTCCGCGCCGCCGACGAGCTCAACGTCCGGGTCGGGCGGTTCACCCCGGCGTTCGGCGAGTTCCCGCTGCGCCACGACCCGGCCAACCACCGCACCAGCGACAAGCCGCTGCCCTACGACATGGGCCGCATGCTGCGCCTCACCGAGTTCAACATGAGCGTGCTGCCGGCGCCGTGGGTCGACAACGGCATCGAGCTCAACGGCACCCACTTCTTCGGCGACCACCTCCAGGTCGACTACGCCGTCTACGCGATCGGCGGGCCGCGCGCCAACGCCGACGCGTTCGACTTCGACTACAAGCAGTCGCGGACCGCCGAGAGCTACTACATCGACAACAACTCGCGGCCGAGCTACGGCGCCCACCTGGCGTGGAGCCTGATCGACACCGACGCCACCCTGGTGGTCGGCGCGTCGGCCATGCGCGGCACCTACGACGCCGACAACCAGCTCGACTTCCTCCTGCTCGGCGCCCAGGCCAGCCTGCAGATCAAGCGGGCGTTCCTGCGCGCCGAGTACCTGGTCCGCCGCACCGAGATGTCGCTGGGCGAGGATCCCGCCAGCCGGTTCCGCTACGGCCCGGGCATGAACGGCACGTTCGACCCGTACTTCCTCAAGGAGGGGTTCTACGGCGAGCTGGAGGTGCCGGTCGGCCGCTTCGACGTGGTCGCGCGCTGGGACGGCCTGCGCCGGCGCGGCAACGTGGTCAACACCAGCATGCTGCGCTCCGACACCGCGGTGCTGCGCTACACGGTCGGCGCGGCCTACGCCGTCCGCGACACGCTGCGGCTCAAGCTCAGCGGCGAGCTGTACGACTTCAGCGACTTCGAGGACGAGACCGTCGTCCACCTGGGCATCGCCGGGCCGTTCTGAAGGAGGACCCATGACGCTCCATCCGTTCCACGCGCTAGGCGTCGCCGTGCTGGCGACCACCGGTGGCTGCTTGCTCGAGCCGCTGGTCGACGACACCCCGGGCTACAGCGTCAACATCCTGCCGCCCGGCGCCGAGGTGCCGAGCGTCGCCGACGACGCCGAGCTCACCCACCAGATCTCGGTCAACGACGGCCTCGACGACCGCGCCCTCGACGAGGCCGGCGGCGTGGTCAAGCGGTCGCTCGGCTGGGCCGGCGGCGTGCAGTACGCCTACTGGTCGTTCGGCAAGGCGCCGCGGGTCGGCGCTGCCGCCTACGTCCTGGTCGACGCCGCCGGCGCCCGCGTCGATCATCCGTACCTGCTCGACAGCGTGCCGGGCGACCCGGGCTACAGCCCGATCCGCCGCCTGCAGACGGTCACCGTGACCGCGGCCTACCGCGGCGAGCGGCTGACCACGCTGGCCGCGCTCGCCGACGCGCTCGAGCTCGGGCTGATCGAGGAGCCGGTGGCGGCCGGCACCTGGGTCAACGCACCGGTGGTGCCGCCCGGGACCACGCTCGAGGTCGGCGGCGCCGGTCCGGCCGCGCCGGTCGAGATGTACGCCCGCGGGTTCCGCGTCGGCGCCTTCGTGCTCGGCGGTCCGCGCGGCGTCCAGCCGCTGCGCAACGGCGCCGTCATGGTGGCCCAGGCGTCGCTGATGCGCGAGGGCTCGAACGTCGCCCTCGGGACGACGCCGTGCTTCCAGTACGCGGTGCCGGCCGAGCCGGCGACGATGGCGCCGAACTACTCGCCGCTGTCGCAGATCATCGAGGTCAAGCTGGCCCCCGGCATCGTCGCCGCCGACACCATCCACAGCGACAGCGACCTGTTCACCCGCTCGACGACGGGGGCGATCCGCTCGACCACCGCCAACGTCGTCGACTTCGAGATCACCGACACGGTGTGGAACTGGCCGATGCAGTTCGAGGAGGGCCTGCCGTGACCGCGGCCGCGACCGTGACCCGCGCGCTGGCGATCGCCGCGGCCGCCGCCGCGCTGGCCGGGTGCGACGACTACCTGCCCGACGTCGGCCCGCCGCTGACCGGCGGCTGCCAGGGCGACGACAGCAACCCCGAGGTCGACGTGTCGTTCGCGCGCGACCTGCGGCCGCTGTTCGATCGGCCGCGGTCGATGGCCGGCTGCGGCTGCCACACCCCGACCAACGGCTCGCCGAGCGGCATCGAGCTGAGCGGCTTCAACATGGGCTCGCTGCAGGCGATCCGGCAGGGTGGGGTCACGTCGGGCGCGGCCATCATCAAGCCGGGCGATCCGTGCGGCAGCGTGCTGGTCCAGAAGATGGGCGACACGCCGCCGTTCGGCGCCCGCATGCCGCTCGACGGGGCGCCGTTCTTCTCCGACGAGGAGCTCCAGCTCCTCCACGACTGGATCGCCGAGGGCGCGCGCGACAACTGACGCGCTACTTGCCGGCAGGCGCGGCCGGGGCGGGCGCCTCGACCAGGTCGAGGACGTCGGACAGCGGGATCGAGAAGCTGCGGCCCTCGAGCAGCTCGCGCACGCTGAGCCGGGCCGGCGCCGGCAGCGCCATCGGGCCCTTCTTGACCGCCTTGCCGAACGAGCCGGCCAGGCCGCGGTAGCTCGACGGATCGCCGCCGAATCCGGTGAAGGCGCCGCTGCCCGCGAAGGTCTTGATCCGGGCGGTGAACGCGGCGGTGCGGGCGGCGTCGGCGGAGGGCAGGGCGACGAACATCGGCCAGCCGACGTTGCCGACGTTGAGCAGGCGCTTGGCGCTGCTGGGCGGCTCGACGCCGGCCGGCACGAACGCGGCGTCGGCCTTGCCGACCGAGACCATGGTGACCGCCGAGCGCGCGTCCGGTGCCTCGATGATCGCGGCGAAGTAACCGGCGTCGACCTCGCCGCCGAGCAGCGCGTTGGTCACGAACGCCTGCTCGCGCGAGCCGGTCGACGGCACCGCCACCTTGGCGCCGCGCAGGTCGCGGATGCCGCCGATCGACGACTTCACGATGAGCTGCCACGGCGCGCTCGACCCGCCGCCGCGCACCGCCGCGGCCAGGATCTTGTAGGGCAGGCCGTTGGCGGCGGCGTAGGGCGCGTCGACGATGGCGAACTGGATCTCGCCCTTCTTGACCGCGGCGGCGAACGCGCCGGCGCTGCTGAACACCTTGCCGGTGACCTTGGCGCCGCCGGCGGCGCCGGCCAGGTGGTCGGCGACCGCGTTGACGAAGCTGACCCGGTCGCCCGAGCCCTCGAACGGCGCGGTCGGCGCGAACAGGCCGACGGTGACGTCGCCGGCCTGGGCGGCGGCGCGACCCGGCCCGGCCACCAGCGCCGCGATCAGCCCGACCACGATCAGCGCGATCTTCATGGCGTCCCCCAGAAGCGCTCCTTGGCCTCGATCCAGTCGCGCAGCGGCCCGTAGCGCACGCCGGAGGCGACCGCGGCCCGCCAGCTGTCGAGCGCCTTCTGTGGCTCGCCCTTGCGGTCCCACGCGATGCCGAGGTTGACGCGGGCCTCGGGCACCTCGCCGACCACCTGCTCGAGGATGCGGATGGCGTCGTCGGCGTCGCCGCCGGCCAGCTCGACCACGGCGAGGTTGTGGAGCAGCTCGGGGCTGCGCCGGTCGTGGTTGCGGGCGGTGACCAGGAACTTGGCGGCCTGCTTGACGTTGCCGGCGCCGTAGGCCTCGACCGCGGCGCGCAGCGCGATGTCGCGCGCGGCCTGGCGGACCAGCGGCTCGGCGACGCCGGTGACGCGGCGGCGCATGCCGTCGAGGCGCGCGAGCGCGTCGGTGGCCTTGCGCAGGCTGGCGCCCTCGTTCCAGGCGATCAGGATCGGCACGCCGAGCTCGTCGGCGGGCGCCACGAACGGGCACTTGACCTTGGCCCGCTCGAGCTTGCGCAGGTGGTCGAGGGCGAGGTCGCGCTGGCCGCTACCGGTCGCGGCCAGGGCCGAGTCGCAGCGCAGCGCGGTGAGCGCGTCGCCGTCGGCCGCCTTCTCGCCCTGCTTGAGCACGCGGACGGCGACGGCGAAGCGGCCGCCGCGCATCGCGTCGGTGGCGGCGGCGCGGGCCGCCTGCAGCCGCACCGCCGCCAGCTCGGCCTTGGCGACGGCCGGCGCGGCGTCGTACGCCGCGTCGAGGGCGGCGACCGCCTCCTCGCCGTGGCCGGCGGCCAGCTCGGCGTTGGCGAGATCGCGCTGGGCGACGGCGGCGCGCGGATCCTTGCCGTACGCCTTCACCGCCCGCTGGTAGGCCACGCGCGCGTCGTCCCACTTCTTGCCGGCGTGGAGCGCGCGGGCGAGCAGGTGGGCCGCGACCGGGTCGTCCTTGTCGCGGTCGACCGCCTTGCGCAGCACGGTGGCGGCGCGATCGGCGTCGCCCTGGGCGATCAGCACGGCGCCCAGGTTGCGCCAGGTCAGGACGTCGTCGCCGGCGGCCTCGGCCTGGCCGAGCAGCTTGGCCGCCTCGCCGAGGTCCTTCCGCTTCACCGCCGCCGCGGCCAGGGTGTTGAGCGCGGCGATCAGCGCGCGCCCGGCGCGCGGCTCGCCGCCGGCGTGGGCGCGGTCGAGGTGGGCGATCGCCGCGGCGTCGTCGCCGAGGCGGTGGAGCGCGGCGCCGTACAGGAACTGCCCGGTCGGGTTGCCGGCGTGGCCCTTCACCCACGGCGCGAGGTGATCGCGCAGGCCGGCGGCGTCGTCGAGCGCGAGCAGCGCCTCGCCGTACTCGAGGGTCCAGTCGTCCTCGAAGTCGCGCGGCGGCCCGCTCGCCCGCAGCCGCTCGGCGGCCTGGTGGTGCTTGCCGAGCAGGCGCTCGGTGCGACCGAGCTTGAACGCGACCACCTTGTCGGCCTGGTCGGCCTCGAGCGCGCGGGTGAACGCGGCCTCGGCCTCCTTCCAGTTGCGCTGGGCGGTGCGTACGTCGCCGAGCAGCGTCCAGCCGAGCACCGACTCGGGCATCGCCCGGCGGTAGCGCTCGGCCCGGCTCAGCGCCTCGTCGAGGCGGCCGAGCAGCAGCGCGCACCGGCCGCGCACCAGCGCGACCTGGGCGTACTTCTCCTCGAGATCGGCGATGCCGTCGAACACCGGCATCGCCTGCCGGCAGTCGATCGCCGCCGTCGACCACGCCACGCCGAGGCGGGCCAGCTCGTCGGTGCGATCGGCGGCCAGCACCTGGCGGAACAGCGCGAGCGCGCCGCGGGCGTCGCCGCTGCGCAGGGTCGCGGTGGCCTGGTCGGCGCGGTGGATGGTGTCCTCGCCGGCCAGCGCCTTGGGCCGGTGCTCGAAGTACGCGGCGAACGCGGCCACCGCCTGGTCCCACGCGCCGGTCGCCACGTAGTGGTGGCCGAGCACGACCTGGGCGTCGTAGCGGCGAGCGTCGGCGGCGACGATCTTCTCGAGCAGCGGCACGCCCTCGCCGGCGCGGTCGGCCTGGACGAGCTGGATGCCGAGCGCGGTGGTGACGCTGGGGTTGTCGGGCGCCAGCGCCTTGGCCCGCTGGAGCAGCGCGACCGCGGCCGCGTGCTCGCCGCGGACGCCGTGGATGCTGGCGCGCAGCACGTACAGATCGATGCGGCGCGGCGTGACCCGCAGCGCCTGGTCGAGCAGCTTGCCGGCGCGCGGATAGTCGCGCCGGGCCAGCGCCCGCTTGGCCTCCTCGACCAGGAGCTGGCTCTCCTCGTCGTCGGCACCCTGGGCCGCCGCCGGCGCCGGCGCGGTCACCAGCGCGCCGGCCGCGCCGGCCAGCGCTGCGATCACCAGCCAGCTCCTTGCGCCGCCTCGCGTCGCGGTCCGGATCTGCCTCATGCCGCCACTCCTCGACGTAAGGTCTGACGGCGCGGCCGCGAGCCGTCGCCGCTGCCGCTGGCCGTCCCGTTGTACTGCACGATCACGAGCGTGATGTCGTCGTCGCACGGCTGGGCGCCGCCGAACGTGTTGACGTCGCCGACGATGCGATCGCTGAGCGTCTTGACGTCCTGGGTGCCCTTGGTCGCCTCCTCGACCAGGGCGCGGCGCAGGCGCTTGTCGCCGAAGCGGGTGCCGGTCTCGGACACCCGGTCGGTGAGGCCGTCGGAGGTGAGCACCATGAAGTCGCCGCCGTCGAGCTGGTACTCGCCGTCGGCGATCAGCGGGTGGTTGCTGCCGAGCGGGTTCGACCGCACCGGCAGCACCTCGAGGCCGGCGTTGGCGCCGCCGGCGTCGCGGACGACGTAGGGGAAGGTGTGGCCGGCGTTGGCGTAGTGCACCTTGCCGTCGATGCCCACCACCATCGCGAAGCAGGTCATCATCAGGCGGGTGCCGCCGACGTCGCGGATGGCGCGGTCGATGGCCTGCAGCGCCAGCCGCGGGGTCAGCGTGCCCTCGATGAACGCCAGCGACTCGACCGCGCCGCGGCCGGTGGCGGCGATCATCGCGCTCGGCATGCCGTGGCCGGTGACGTCGCCGACCACGATCAGCAGGCCGCCGTCGGGCAGCTGGCGGTAGCTCCACCAGTCGCCGCCGCACGCCGACGCCATCTCGCAGCGGCCGATCAGCTGGAACGGGCCGAGGTTCATGACCTCGGCCGGCGGCGTCATCAGGCCCTGGATGCTGCGCGCGACCTCGATCTCGCGCTCGAGCATGGCCTTGCGGCCGATCTCGTCGACGAGGAGGCCGAGGCTGTGGGCCATCGAGTTGAACGTCTCGCCCAGCTCGCCGACCTCGTCACCGCCGCGGACCTCGACCCGCCGGCCGAAGTCGCCCTCGGCGATGTGGCGGGCCTGCAACGAGAGCTCGCGCAGCGGGCGGGTGATGCGCACCGCCTGCCAGCCGCCGAGCAGCAGGCCGACCAGGAGCAGCAGGGCGGCGAACACCAGCTGGCGCTGCGCCGACGCCTTGGCGCGGGCGCGGCCGTCGCGGATCGCCTCCTCCTTGGCCTTGCGCAGCGCCGACGCGTCGTAGGCCAGCCGCACCGCGCCGACCCTCATCTGCTTGCCGGTGCTGTCGGGCAGCAGCACGCTCGCCCCCAGCAGCACGTGGTCGGCGTTGCGGGGATCGATGACGCGCTCGACCGCGGCCGCGTCGGGGGCGTCGAGGCGCTTGCCGATGTCGTCGTCGAAGCGATCGCCTTGCTTCACCGGCGCGTGCTCGCTCGTCGCCGCGACCGCGCCGCTGGCCTCGATCGTCGCGATCCAGATGAGGTTGGGGTTCTCGGCGGCGAGCCGGCGCGCCGTCTCCTCGAGCCGGGTGTAGTCGCTGGTCGCCAGCAGCGCGGCGACGCTGGCCGCCGCGTTGCTGGTCAGGAGCGTGGCCTCGCGCGTGGTCGCCGCCTCGAGATCCTTGCGCCGCGCCTCGCCGGACGCCGCCGCGAGCGAGTTGAGCGTGTTGAGGCTGTACCAGGCGCTCGAGGCGACCGCGGCCGCGAGCAGCAGCACCGTCCCGAGGATGAGCTTCGTGCCGAGCGATACGCCGGCTCTGCGCGCCATGTGCGTTCGTCTTCCCCTGACCCCGACAGACCCGCCGGGGTGAAGGCCCAAGTGTACCGAGGCGCCAGGTTCGTTCCTAGTGCTTTAGAGGTGAATCGAGTTGACCGTGCCACCTGCTTGGGGATCAAATGAGCACACTCGGTCACCTCATTCGGGGACGTGACCGCAAAGGGGACATGCTGCGCACTCAGCTCCGCTGGTGGGCCCTCGTCGTCGTATCGATCGCTGCCGCGCCGGCTCACGCCGACGATGCGCCCGCGGTGCCCATCCGCGAGCTGCCGCCGTTTCCCGACGTGGTGCCGAGCGCCCAGGTCTCGGAGGTCGGCGTGTTCGGCGCCAGCCTCGCCGAAGAAGAGACGGTCGTCGGCGCCGCCAAGCGCGAGCAGTCGCTCGGCACGGTGGCGTCGGCGGTCACCGTGCTCACCAGCGATCAGCTGCGGCGCTACGGCTATCGCACGCTGGCCGAGGCGCTGCGCGGCGTCGCCGGCATCTACGTCACCGACGATCGATCGATCGAGCGGATCGGCGTGCGCGGCCTGCAGCTGCTCGGTGACTCCAACACCCGCATCCTCGTCCTCGTCGACGGCACGCCGCTCAACGAGCCCTGGGCCCAGTTCGTCGACGGCTCGACCGCGCTGCCGGTCAGCCTCGACGACGTCGCCCGCATCGAGGTCATCCGCGGCCCGGTGTCGTCGATCTACGGCACCAACGCGTTCTTCGGCATCATGAACATCGTCACCCTCGAGGCCGACAAGGCGCCGCGCGCCTACGGCCGGGCGACGATGGATACGTTCGGGACGTTCGGCGGCAACGCGGCGTTCAACACCGGCAGCCTCAACCGCCAGGTCCGCGGCTCGGTCGGGTATCGCTACCGGATCGGCGAGACCGTCACCTACCCGGAGCTCGAGCAGGCGCCCGGGCTGATGGCGCGCACCGGCGCCGACGGCGCCGCCGCGCTGTTCGGCGCGCTGGCGATCAACTTCGATCGGCTGTTCTTCCAGGCCCGCGCCTACGATCGCACCCGCGAGCTGCCCGGCGCGCCGTACGACAGCATGATCGGCAGCGACGACAACACCAACCACGATCGCCACGTGCTGGCCGAGCTCGGCTACACCCGCGACCTCGGCGAGCGGGTCACCGTCGCGGCCCGCCTGTACGGCAACCGCTACGACTTCACCAACGAGCTGGTCCGCGCCGACGGCGCGTTCGCCACCGACGCGACCGCGATGTGGTACGGCGGCGAGCTGCGGGTGCTCGCCGACCTGCTGAAGAAGAAGAACCTGCTGTCGATCACCACCGGCGCGTCGTACGAGCAGACGACCACCGAGTCGACCGCGTCGACCCGGCCCGAGCCGATCGCCAGCGACTTCAACATCGCCGGCGCCTACCTCGAGGCCAGCACCGAGCTGACGCCGTGGCTGGCCGCCACCGCCGGCGCGCGCTTCGACCGTAACTCCGAGTTCAGCAACAAGGTGTCGCCGCGCGCCGCCTTGTTCGTGCGCAAGGGCGAGTCGTACGGGCTCAAGCTGCTGTTCGCCGACGGGTTCCGCAACCCGAGCATCTTCGAGGCCTACTACGACGACGGCGCCCGGTTCGCGCCGGCGCTCGACGGCGATAGCCAGACCCAGCTCCGCCCCGAGACCATCCGCGCCTACGAGGTCGTCGCGTACGGCCGGCCGCTGACCGGCGTCAAGCTGCGGGTCAGCGCCTGGGAGTGGCGGCTCGAGGACCTGCTCCAGCGCGGCGAGGTGTTCATCCCGGCGCCGATCAACGACACCCGCCTGCGCTACCAGAACCTCGGCACCATGGTGTCGCGCGGCGTCGAGGTCGAGAGCACGTACCGCGATCTCGCCGGCCGCTCGGCGTACCTCAACGCCGCGCTCGCCTTCACCGCCCGCAACTGCCTCGCGTCCGACGGCTTCGACAACCTCTTGCTCGATCCCGAGACCGGCAACTGCGACGCCCGCCAGAACGCGCCGGTGGTCACCGCCCAGCTCGGCGTGTCGTCGCAGCTGATCGCCAAGCTGTTCCACCTGTCGGGCGAGCTGCTGTTCCTGTCGGAGCGCGGCACCCAGGATCCCGACGTGACGGTGCCGGCCCACGTCGGCGTGAGCGTCATCGCCTACGCCCCCAACGTCCGCGGCATGGATCTCACGCTCGGCGCCCGCAACCTCGCCGGCGCCGAGGAGGTGCCGGCCCAGTCCGACTACAACCGGTCCGACCCGCGCGTCGACGTGTTGCGCGTGCCCGGCCCCGGCCGCGAGGTCTTCTTCCGCATGGGGTACCGGTTCTGATGGCGGCGGCGACCCGCGACGAGCGACCGATCCTGGTCGTCCACCCCGATCGCAAGACCCAGCGGACCTTGCACCGCATCCTCGGCGGCACGTTCCGGCCGGTCGTGCTGGCCGACGATCTGGCCGCCGCCGAGGCCCGCCTCGGCGACGGTCCTCCGTTCCTGGTCGTCATCGACCACCAGCTGGTGCTCGCCGAGGCCGGCCGCCGCATCTTCGGTGGTCGCGACACGCCGTGTCTGGTCCTGCTCCAGGACGCCGAGCCCGAGGAGCTCGCCTCGGTCCTCGGCCTCGGCTCGCTGTCGTACCTGCTGGCCAACCCGATGCCGCTCCTCGCCGAGGAGCTGAGCGTCACCGTCCACAAGCTGCTGCGCCGCCAGATCTTCGGGCTCGAGAAGTACCTGACGTGGGGCATCGAGGTCCGCCAGCGCTCGCTGGACGACGCCGATCAGCGCCGCGCCCTGGTCGACGACCTCGCCGCCGACGTCCACGGCGCCGGGCTCGGCCCGCGGGTGCTGGCCGCGGCCACGCTGATCGCCGACGAGCTGCTGTCGAACGCCCTGTTCAACGCGCCGGTCGACGACAGCGGCACCCGCCACCACCAGGACGACGCCCGCGGCGCGTCGCGCCAGCTCGGCGGCCGCGATCAGGTCACCTTGCGCTACGCCTGCGACGCCCGCTACCTGGCCATCGAGGTCGAGGATCGGTTCGGCTCGCTCGACCGGCGCACGATCCTGCGCTGCCTGTCGAAGGCGACCGGGCGCGCGCCCGACAAGGTCTCGATGCAGACCCGCGGCGCCGGCATCGGGCTGGCGACGGTGTACGGCAGCTGCAACCACCTGGTCTTCAACCTCGAGCCGGGCCAGCGCACCCAGGTGATCGCGCTGATCGACGTCAGGTTCCGGCCGGCCGAGCTGATCAACGCGGTCTGCTCGTTCGGGATCTTCAGCACCGAGGAGCGCCGTTCATGACCTCGAGCGCAACGTCCATCAAGCCCAGGAGCCAGGCCGCGATCACCACCTCGGCCGAGGGCACCGTGCTGGTGGTGACCGGCGACGTCGACGATCACACCCGCCTGGTCGCGCTGGCCGACCAGCTCGGCAAGCAGGCGATCATCGACCTCGGCGGCGTCGGGTTCATCAACTCGGTCGGCGTGCGCGAGTGGATCACGCTGCTCGAGGCGCTCGACCAGAAGGGCGCGACGGTCGTGCTGCGCAACGTGTCCGAGCCGATGGTCCGGCAGATGACCATGGTGATGGAGGCGCGCGGCGCGGCGGCGGTCGAGTCGTTCTACGCGCCGTACGTGTGCCCGGGCTGCGGCGACGAGCGTTCGCTGTTGATCGCGGTCGAGCCGCACCGCGCCGAGCTGGCCGCCGGCACGCCGCCCAAGCAGGCGTGCCCCGACTGCGGCGCGGCGATGGACTTCGACGAGTTTCCCAGGCGGTATCTGTCGTTCTTGGGCTGAGACTCACGTGGGTTAGCAAAGGAGGCTGCCATGAGGTGTCGCGCGAGGAGGGCCGCACTGGTCCTGGCGATGGTCGTCGGCTGCGGAGGCGACAAGGGCGACGACGGGCCGGTGACGATCGGGCTCCTGGCACCGAAGTCGGGCGCGCTCGAGCAGGTCGGCCTCTCGTTCGAGAAGGTCGCGACCATCGCGGTCGCCAACATCAACGACCTCGGCGGCATCGACGGCCGCGACCTCGAGCTGCTCGTCGAGGACACCGGCACCGTGGCCGAGAACGCGCCGCTCAGGCTGCAGGCGCTGATCGACGCCGGCGCGATCGCCGTGGTCGGCCCGGCCACCTCGGGTGAGGTCGAGCAGGCGTGGCCGGTGGCCAAGGCCAACAAGGTGCCGATCATGTCGCCGAGCTCGACCGCGCCCGCGCTGTCGCAGATCCCACCGATCGGGCCCGACGACGACGGCTACCTGTTCCGCAACGTCCCCGACGACAACGTGCAGAGCATCGCCATGGCGTACTACCTGCGCCGGGCGCGCGACCCGCTGGTCGATCAGGTCGCGATCCTGTACGAGAGCGGCCCGTACGGCACCGGCCTCAAGGACGCGTTCCGGGCCTCGTTCGAGAACGTCGCGCCCGGGATGGTGGTCAAGCAGGTCACCTACGAGCAGAACCTGGCGAACGAGGCCGCCGCCCGCACGGTGATCGACGAGCTGGCCGCGGGCGGGACGCCGGACATGGTCGTCCTGATCGCGCTCGAGCAGGACGCGGTCAAGCTGGTCAACGCCTGGCACAACAACGGCAACCCGGTGCTCCCGACCCTCGAGTGGTTCATGACCGACGGCGCGCGCTCGGGCGGCTTCTTGACCGGCGCCGGCCCCAAGGTGGCGGGCATGTGCGGCACGGCGCCGACCTATCCGGAGAGCGGCAGCGCCTACGGCGCCCTCGAGGATCGCTGGAACGCGGCGTACCCGGGGCAGAACCTCGCCGATCAGGTCTATGCCCCCAACGTCTGGGATGCGTTCCACCTGATCGCGGCGGCGATGATCGCCCAGGCCAACACCTACCCGGGCGAGCCGCTCGGCGGGGCCCACCTGCGCGACGAGATCACCACCGTGTCGGACGAGGGCCAGATCTTCAACGCGCGCGAGTGGCGCACGATGATCTCGGCGCTGCGCCGCGGCAACGACGTCGACTTCGACGGCGCGTCGGGCCCGACCAACATCGAGGCCGGTCAGACCATCGGCCCGTACGAGGTGTGGTGCATCTCGCCCGACGGCGCGGCGTTCGAACGCCAGCTGTTCCTCGAGGCCGAGGATCTCCGGATGCTGCTCGACGCGCCGTGACCGGCGCCGCCGGCGCTACTTGCACCCCGGGATCGAGCTGCGCTTGCGCCGCGGCCCGTCCGCGGTCAGCAGCTCGACGTCGGCGACGACGTTGTCGGTGCGCAGCCCGGCCGGGCCGGCCAGCGAGCGCGCCGACGCCGGCAGCGCGCCCTCCCACACCACCTCGCCGTCGACGGTCGCGACCAGCTGATCGCCGGTGATGTGGGCCTCGAGGGTGTGGGCGTCGCCGGGCGCGGGCGCCGGCACGGCGACCGACCGCGCCGCCTTGACCTTGGTGTACCCCGAGGTGCCGCAGTCGTCGGCGCTGCGCTTGCCGCGGTTGCGCTTGACCGACACCTCGATGCCGGGGCCGGGCTCGATCCGCCACATCACGTAGACCAGGTTGCAGCCGTCCTCGGCGCGCAGCTTGAGCCCGAGCTGGCGGCGGATCTGCCCCGAGCCGAGCGCGACGCTGTCCTTGGTCGGCCCCTGGTAGGTGAAGCGCAGCGCGGCGGCGTCGGCGTGCGACGACGGCGCGACCATGCGCACGACCGGCTCGGTGATGTGCACCCGGCCGCGGTCGCCGTCGAGCTTGCCGCGGGTGGCGCACAGCGCGTCGGTGGCCGCCGGCGCCAGCGGACCGGGCGCGGGCCGGGCCCGGGCCGGCCGCTCCTCGGCGTAGCCGTCCTTGCACGCGATCAGCGCGCCCGCGGCGAGGGCGAGCGCGCCGGTGCGCGTCAGGGTGCGGGGAACGATGCTCACGGTGCTGCCTCCTCGTCGAGCACCTGGCGCAGGCTGGCGACGTGGCTCGCCAGGTACGCGTGCTCGGCCTTGGCCTTGACCCACTCGAACCACACGGTGTTGCGCAGGCGGCGGCCGCTCTCGCCGCCGACCCCGCGCAGCGCGTCGAGCTGCTTGTCGAGATCGGCGACGATGATCGCGGTCTGGGCCTCGCGCTCCTGCTGGATCGACAGGATCTCGCGCATGCGGGTCATGGTCGCGTCGAGCTCGCCGGCCGCGCCCTGGGCCATGCGCCGGCGCCCGGCGGCGGCGCGGGCGTTGCCGCTGCCCTGCAGGACGACGCCGAGGTTGACCCGGAACGCGACCAGCGCGAAGTACGGCGACTCGTCGTCGCCGTCGAGGAACTTGTCGTAGCCGAAGCGGACGCCGAGATCGAAGGCGCGGGCGCGGCGCAGGCGGGCCTGGATCGACTCGACCTCGGCGTCGGCGCCCTGGTACGCGGCCAGCGCGCCGGTCAAGCTGCCGGGTGGCGGCGGCGGCAGCGACGCCAGCGCGCGCCGGGTCTCGGCGGCCATCGCGCGCAGCTGATCGACGCGCAGCCGGGTCGCGGTCACGTCCTGCGCGGTCGCCCGCCGGCTGGCCAGATCGTCGTCGGCCTCGGCCAGGATCCGGGCCGCCTCGGCCAGCGCGCCGTCGAGCACGGCGGCCTTGGCCTCGAGCGCCTGGTGGGTGGTGGCGCCCTGGACGCGGGCCAGCGCCTGGTGGCGGCGGCAGTCGGCCCTGGCCCGGCTGCGGGTGAGCACGCCCTGGTAGACCTTGCTGGCGTCGTACGAGATGCCGAGGGTCAGGCGCAGATCGTTCGAGGTCGAGTCGGGGGCGGTGACGATCGCGGCCTGATCGACGTAGCCGAAGCTACCGAACACGTCGGGCGCGAGCAGGGTCGCGCTCTCGGCGGCGGCGACGCCCTGGACGTGGTCGCAGTAGCCGTCGTCGGCGCCCGCGCCCGGGTCGGGGGCGCCGGGCGCGGCGCCCGGCTGGGCGGCGGCGGCGGCGGGGAGGGCGACGATCAGGACGAACAGACCGAAGGACGGGCGGCGCATCGTAGGGGCGGATCTTAGACCCGACTCAGAACAGGAGGGGCCGCCCGCCCACGAACAGCACGTCGTCCTCGGCGGCGTCCTGATCCGACAGCTCGAGCTCGATCATCTTGCCGCGCAGCATCTTCTCGCGGTGCGGGTGCTTGAAGTTGACCTCGCCGGGCAGGATCGACATGACCTTGCCGACCTTGCTGCAGAAGATCATCTCGAGCGCGCAGCCGTAGACCGGGCTGCCGACGCTGACCTCGTCGAGGTTGCCGTACGGCACGAACGCGACGTGGGCCTTGGCGTGGACCGCGCGCAGCCACGGCGAGCCGCGCAGGTCGGCGAGGATGGCGTCCTGGCGGGTCAGGCTGGCCTTGAGCGCCTCGCGGCTCTCGATCGCCTTGGCGGTCTCGAGGCGCGACATCTCGTACTCCTGCTTGATCTTGAGCACGTCGTAGCTGAGCGCCGCGGTGCCGCCCTTCTCGGACAGGATCGCGTCGAGCGCCTGGGCCTCGGTCTCGAGATCGGCGGCGCGGGTCTCGTACTCGGCCTGGCGCTCGGCCAGGCTGAGGTTGGAGCTGGTGATCTGGGCCAGCTGGAACTTGCCCGACAGCATGTCGCTGCGATCGATCAGGCCGGCGGCGTACTCCTGGGTCATCCGCTTGCGCGACGCGCTGGCGAACGCCTGGTTCGAGGCCTGGACCCGACCGCGGGCGCCGGCGTAGTCCTTGGCCAGCTTGCGGACCCGGCTCAGCGCCGCCTTGCGCCCGCTGAGGTCGGCGCGGATCGCCTGGGCGAACTCGGCCTGGTAGGCCTGCTGGACCGCGATGTAGCGGTCGGCGTGGTTGAGGTCGGCGAGGATGCGGTCGCGCACGTTCTCTTGCTCGGTCACCTGCGACTCGAGCGCGAGGACCTTCTCGTCGGTCGGCGACACCACCATCGGCTGCACCCAGCTGTCGCTGACGAAGTAGAACGCGCTGGTCGCGATGTAGCCGACCAGGATCACCACGATCAAGGTGAGGATGCCGAAGCCGAGCGCGCGGTACGCCGAGACGATCATCTTGGCGCGCTGCTGCTGCGCGGACTCCTTGGGCGGGCCGAGGCCGAGCTGCTCGAACACCTCCCACTGGTTGGCGTTCTGGACCGGATCCTTCTTCGAGCCGAACAGGCGGTCGAGGCGATCGAGCACGGCGCCGAGGCGGGCCGGCATGCCGCCGCTGCGGGCCGGCACGTGCATCATCGGCGCGACGAACAGCGGCGGCGTCGGCGCGTGGACCTCGGCCGGCGCTGGTGCCGGGTGGGCGTCGACCACGGGCGGCGGCTCGACCGCCGGCGGCGGCGGCAGCGGCAGCGCGGCGGCCGCGGCGCCGTGCGCGGCGGCGTGGACCGCGACCGGACCGGGCGCCGGGCTGTTCGACGGCACCGCGCCGCCCCAGCCGGCGTTGAGGGTCGACAGCGGGATCGCCGCGGCGCGCGGGGCGAACGGGATGACCTGCCCGGTGGTCGGGCGGCGCGGGGCGGCCGCGACCGGCGCGGGCGCCGGCGCGACCGGCTGCGGCACCGGCTGGACCTGCGGCGGGGTCCCGCGCGCCGACGATCGTGACGATCGCGGCGCGGCCGGCAGCGGCGCGGCCTGGGGCAGCGGCGGCAACGACCGGCCGGGGCCGGCGTTGCGCGGCGCGAGGTGGGATGGGGGCGTCGATCCAGGACCGGACTTGCGATCGGACATGTTGGATGGGCTCTCGGCGGGTGGGGGAGGGACGCTCACCGAGGCGTTTGCAAGAAAGCTGCCCTACCGCGAGGGCTGCCATCTCTGCAGGATCGCGCTCCCGCGACCGCCCAATCTTGGTTCGATCGGAACCTCCAAACCTCAGGATCGGGGAGCGCCTCCCCCCGGCCTGGGGGGTAGCTCCCCGCGCAACCCGTCGACGTGAGTCAGCTCGGGAGGTTGCGGAGCACGGCATCGGGCTTGCTTTGCCATGGGGAACCGCCGCCCATGACCGCCTTTCCCATCTACCTGTTCATCCTGATCGTGTTCTTGAACCGGTACATCTTCGGGCTCTACCTCGCCCTGTCCAAGGGGCGACGGTTCGACGAGAAGATCGAGGGCTACGAGCCGACCGTCACCGTGGTCGTGCCCCTCTACAACGAGGGCAAGTCGATCTACGACACGATCGTCAGCCTGGTGAAGCTCGACTACCCGGCCGACAAGCTGTCGGTCACGGTCGTCGACGACTGTTCGACCGATGACAGCTACGAGTGGGCGTGCAAGGCGGCGCTCCAGTACAAGAACGTCCGCGTCCTGCGCAACCCCTACAACATGGGCAAGCGCAAGGGCATCAACCACGCGGTCCGCGAGGCGACGTCCGAGATCATCGTCTCGGTCGACTCCGATGTGATCATCCACCCGCGCGCGCTGCGCGAGTTGATCGCGCGCTTCACCGCGCCCGACATCGCGGCGGTCGGCGGCCGCGTCCACGTGTCGAACCCCAACGACAACTGGCTGTCGAAGCTGCAGACCATCAAGTACTACTTCGGCCAGGAGCACCTGAAGAACCTCGAGCGGTCGCTCAAGTCGGTGATGTGCCTGTCGGGCTGCCTCACCGCCTACCGCCGCCACGTGCTCATCCAGCTCGAGCCGATCCTCGAGGACCGCAACCTGTTCGGCGTCCCGATCAAGTACGGCGAGGACCGCTTCCTGACCCGCCAGATCGTCAAGGCCGGCTACCGCACGGTCATGACCATGGACGCGATGTGCTTCACCAAGGCGCCGACCACGCTGCGCGGCTACTTCAACCAGCAGCTGCGCTGGAAGCGCTCGAACATCGTCGACTTCATCGGCGGCATCGGTCACGCCTGGCGCCTGCACCCGATCCTCTGCATCCAGTACCTGTCGATGCTGATGCTGCTGCTGGTCTACCCGTTCGTGATCGCCTTCCACGTCCTCGAGGGCGAGTTCTTCGATCTGGCCATGTTCCACGTCGCGGTGATCGCCGCGTTCAGCCTGATCTACTGGTTCGCGCCGTCGACCCGCGCCCTGCCGCCGTGGCTGCGCGTCCACCCGATCGCGTTCTTGCCCATGGCCGTGCTGATGCCGGTGGCCTACCTGCTCCTGACCCCGCTCGGCCTGTTCACCCTCGACACCTCGAGCTGGGAGACCCGCGGCCATGTCGCCGGCGTGGCCCCGCCCGCCGCGGCGCCGGTCGCCGCGCCGCCGCCGGGGGCCGCGTCATGATCCTCGCCGCCCACCAGCCGTCGTACCTGCCCTGGCTCGGCTACCTCGACAAGATGGCCAAGGCCGACGTGTTCGTCGTCATGGACGACCTGCAGTACGAGAAGGAGAACTTCCAGAACCGCAATCGGCTCAAGCACAACCACGGCCCGGGCTGGCTGACCGTCCCGCTCGAGCGCGGCGCCCAGACCGATCGCATCTGCGACAAGCGGATCCTCAACCTCGGCGACCGCCGCGAGCACTGGCAGCGCCGCCACTGGCGGGCGATCGAGATCCACTACCGCAAGACCCCGTACTTCGCGACCTACGCCGACGAGCTCCACGACGTCTACACCCGGCCGTGGACCCGGCTGGTCGATCTCGATCTCCACATCCTCGCCCTGGCCCGGCGCTGGTTCGGCATCACCCGGCCGATCCTGACCTCGTCGTCGCTCGAGCTCACCGGCCAGCGGACCGCCCGCATCATCGACATGTGCAAGAAGGTCGGCGCGCGGGTCTACCTGTCGGGCCGCGGCGGCTCGACCAGCTACCTCGACGTCGACGCCCTGCGCGCCGCCGGCATCGAGGTCGCCTGGCAGCACTTCCAGCACCCGGTCTACCCCCAGCGCTACGCGGCGCTGGGCTTCATCCCCAACCTCGCCTTCCTCGACCTGCTGTTCAACTGCGGCGCCGAGAGCCGCACGGCCCTCTGCCCGGGAGTCGCGTCATGAACCGCATCTTCGATCCCGACGAGCGCGGACGCGTGCTGGCGTTCGGCGCCCACCCCGACGACCTCGAGGTCGGCGCCGGCGGCCTGCTGGCCCGGCTCGCCCTCGAGGGCGCCGACGTCACCATGGCCACGGTGTCGATCCCCAACCGCGCCGACGAGCGCAGGTCCGAGGCCGAGGAGGGCGCCAGGATCATCGGCGCCGCCCGCAGCTACGTGCTGTTCGAGGAGCCGGCGCGGGTCGAGGACATCCCGATGCACGAGCTGGTGCGGCGCTTCGACCAGCTGGTCGGGGACATCCGACCCAACCTGGTCATCACCCACTCGGCGCACGATCTCCACTGGGACCACGGCCTGGTCAACCGCGCCACGGTGTCGGCCCTGCGCCGGACGCCGTGTGACCTGCTCGCCTATCTGTCGAGCCCGGAGATGAACGCGCAGTCGCGGTCGATCGGTCAGTGCTTCGCCGACGTGTCGGCGACCCTGGAGACCAAGATCGAGGCGATCTCGGCGCACAAGTCGCAGCTGCCCAAGCTCGATCTCGAGTCGAGCCGCGACCTCGCCCGCGCCATGGGCCGGATCAGCGGCTACGCCTACGCCGAGGCGTACGAGGTCCTCCGCGTCCGCATCTGACCCATGAGCGCGGCCGGCGCGCACGGGCGCGATCGCACGCGTTGCTGGTGAGGGGGGCACGGGTAGGTTGGCTGCATGCAGCCGATCGCTCGTGAAACCGTCGTCGAGCGTCGTCAGACCGGCATCCGGTGGAGCTCCGTGCTCGCCGGCGCGATCGTGGCGATCGCTCTGTGGATCCTCTTGCACGCGCTCGGGCTGGGCATCGGCCTGGCCGCGATCGACGTCGACGACGCCGGCTCGTTGCGACCAGCCAGCGTCGGCACCGGCATCTGGTCGCTGATCGCGCCGATCATCGCGCTGTTCGTCGGCGGCCTGATCACCGCCCGCTCGAGCCAGAGCTTCGATCGCGGGATCGGAGTCATCCACGGGCTCACGATGTGGGCGATCACCACCGTGCTCGGCGTGCTGGCCCTGGTGTGGGTGATCAGCGCGCTGGCCGGCGCGGTGGTCTCGACCGGCAAGGCCGCCGTGCAGGGCGCCGGCAACGTGATCGGCGCGACCGCGGGCGCGGTCGATCGCGGCACCTTGTCCAGCCTCGGCATCAACGCCGACGACGTGCTGGCCCCGATCAACCAGCGGCTGCGCCAGGCCGGCAAGCCCGAGGTCACCTCCGAGCAGCTGACCGAGGCCGGCCGCGACGTGATGGAGCAGGCCGTCCGCCAGGGCCGGCTCGATCGCAACGTGCTGATCGAGCGGCTCGACGCCAACACCGACCTCGACCGCCAGGACGCGACCGAGGTCGCCAACGCGATCGATCAGCGGTTCTCCGCGGCCCGCGAGCGCGTGCAGCAGGCCGGGGAGCAGGCCGGCGCGAAGGCCAAGCAGGCCGCGCTGACCGCCGCCGACAAGACCGGCAAGGTCATGCTGTGGGCGTCGCTGTGGATGCTGCTCAGCCTGGCCGCCGCGATCGGCGGCGCGCTGGTCGGCTCGGCGTGGCGGCGGCGGCGCGCCGGCCCGTACGGCGGCGAGCCGGTGCGGCCGGCCGAGCCCCTGGTCCGCGAGCCGGGCCCCGCGCTGCGCGAGCCGGGTCCGGCCACGGTGGTGCGCGAGCCGCCGCCACCGGGCGCCCCGCCGCCCGGCGGCTCGAAGATCGTCCCCCCGTGAGCGGTCAGCGCGCCGGGATGAACTTGAGCGTCTGGCCGGCGACCGAGATGTCGAGCATCAGGCCGCCCTTGGGCATGACGAACACGCCGACGCCCGACCTGAAGTTGGCGCCGGCCGCCGCGCCCTTGTTGACCGCCACCGCCGACACGTTGCCGCCGGTCGAGAACTCCTCGCCGAGCAGGAACCGCTGCCACGTGTTGGGGTCGCCGAACACCATCAGCTCGCCGAACGTCTGGCCGCCGAGCTGGGCGCCGATCGATCCCTGGTTGAGCTCGGCGTAGCCGATCACCTGACCGCGCTCGTAGACGACGCCGGTGCCGGCCGCGCCGCCGACGATCACGCCGCCCTTGCCGATCGACGGGAACACCACGTAGCCGGACGCGCGGTTGAGCAGCGTCTGCAGCCCGGGGTCGCGGGCGATCATCTCGGCCTTCGTCGACTCGGCTCGCGCCTCCAGGCTGGCCTGCTCCTCCTCGGTATCCGGAGCCGACGCGCAGGCACCCGCAAACACCACCGCCGCCGCCGCGACGGACATCCATCTCGACATCGTGCACCTCCTGATGTGGGTCGTTGACGCCCAGGACGTGCAGATCGAGTGCCGGCCGACCGCGGCACGGGCCCGCGGCCGGTCCGCCCGTCGTCACAGCTCGGTGGGCTTGCCGATCTCCATGACCAGCACCTTGGTGGCGCCGGCGCCCTTCTTCTTGAGCGCGGCCTTGAGCTCGTCGGGGGTGCCGGCCAGCACCGGGAAGGTGCCGAAGTGCATCGGGACGATGGCCTTGGGCTTGACCAGCTTGGCGGCCTCGGCGGCCGAGCTCGGGCCCATCGTGAAGTGGCCGCCGATGCAGGCCAGCATGTGGGTGACCTTGAAGTCCTTGCCGATGAGCGCCATGTCGCCGAACGCGTCGGTGTCGCCGGTGTGGTAGAGCACCGGGCCGCCGCGGACGCTGATCACGAAGCCGCCCGGCGAGCCGGCGGCCTTGGGCGGCGACGCGTCGTCCTTGGCGACCGTCGAGCCGTGGATGGCGGGGACGAAGCGCACCGTGACCTCGCCGTCGAGCAGGCTGAGATCGCCGCCGAAGTTGCCCTGGGTGTCGAACCCGAGCTGGCCGGCCGGGTAGCCGAGCTCGGCGACCATGGCGCGGCCGAGGTCGAAGGTGGTGACCAGCTTGGCCTTGGTCTTCTTGCCGATGGCGACGGCGTCGCCGACGTGATCGGAGTGGCCGTGGGTGACGAGGATCAGGTCGGCGTGGTTGAGCCGGGCCAGATCGTGATTGCCGTTGGGGTTGGCCGGGTTGGTGATCCACGGATCGACGAGGAGGACCTTGCCCGACGGCGTGTCGATGCGGAACGCGGCGTGGCCGTACCAGGTGAGCTTGGTCCGGGCCGGGGCCGGCCGGCGCTCGGCCGACGGAGGCGCGGGCCTGCCGTGGGCGGGCTGGGCCGCGGCGGTGGTGGCGCCGGCGAGGGCGACGGCGACGGCGAGCGAGAGCGACGCGATACGGATCATGGTTCGTCTCCGGTGGAAGGCGATCGGGACGATACTCCGGCTCGCTCCCTGGCGCGTGCCAACGGGGTAGGCTGGAGATCGTGCGGTTCCTGGTCCGCCCACCGCCGGTCGAGCTGGCCCCGCTGATCGAGCACCTCTGGTACTTCGCCGGCGCGCTGCCGGCCGGGCGCGAGCGGCTGCTGCCGTCGGGCGAGGCCCAGCTGCTGGTCAACCTCGATGCCGACCGGCTGTCGACCTGGGACGCCGACGGCCGCGCCGTGGTCGCGCGCACCGGCGGCGCGGCCTTCGCGGGCCCGCGCACCCGGCCGATCGGCATCGATCTCGGCGACCAGCGGGCCATCGTCGGCGTCAGCTTCCGCCTCGGCGGGGCCGCCGCGTTCGTCGGCGGCGCCGGCGACGCGCTCGGGGCGATCGCCGACGGCGACGTCGATCTCGGCGACCTGTGGGGTCGCGACGGCGCGGTCGTGCGCGAGCGCGTGCTCGAGGCCGGCGAGCCCGACGCGGCGCTGGCCGCGCTGGCGGCGATCCTGCGCGAGCGCCTGGTCCGCCCGGTGGTGATCGATCCGGCGGTGATCGAGGCCGCCCGCGCGCTCGACCGCGGCGCCGCGGTCGGCCGGATCGCCGATCGGCTCGGCCTGTCCGAGCGCCAGCTCCTGCGCCGGTTCACCGCCCAGATCGGGCTGACCCCCAAGCGCTTCGCCCGGGTGCGCCGGTTCCAGCGCGTGCTGCGCGCGGCCGGCGCCGGCGCCGACTGGGCCCGGGTCGCGGTCGACCACGGCTACTACGATCAGGCCCACCTCATCCACGAGTTCCGCGAGCTGGCCGGCATGTGCCCGACCGCGTACCGGCCGCGGGCAGCGGGCAGCCCCAACCACGTCGCGTTGCCGGCCGAGCCTACTTGAACAGCTGCAGCGCGGTCAGCAGCTGGAGCAGGCCGACGATGGTCACCACGGTCGCCGCCGTCACCGCCGGCTTGTCCGTCGAGCGGGCCCAGCAGATCGCGCCGGCGACCGCCAGCAGCGCGGGCAGGATCACGTCGATGCGGACGGTCGACGACGACAGCTGGATGATGCGCCAGACGATCAGCGCCTCGACGCCGGCCGCCACGACGGCGACGATCGGGAACACCCGGTCGCCGCGCTGGAGGACGAGCAGGATCGAGCCGGCGAGGGCGGCGGCGACCAGCGCGGTGCTGTACGAGATGTGCATCGAGGCCTCCTGCGCACCAGCGTCGCCTGCCTACCGGTCAGGATCCAAGTCGTGATGTCGGTGCCGTGCGCACGTCGACGTTGCGATATACGAGAGGCATCATGCACGACCCGACCTGGGCCTGGGCCCGCACCGTGTGGGACGAGCACTTCCAGCCGCTGCGCGACGCCGGCTACGAGCTCGAGCGCCTCGACGACGCGGCCGCGTACTGGGCGACGCACGAGCGCGAGCTGCGCGATCACTTCCCGCCCGAGGTGTTCTTCAGGCTGTCCGCCTTGCGGACGGAGCACGAGCGCGACGGCCAGGTCCGGCTCGCCGCCGCCTGCGGCGGGCAGCCGCTGACCGACTTCTGCGTGGTGCGCGCCGGCGGCCAGGTCGTCGCCCAGTTCTCCGGCGAGCAGAAGAGCCCGTCGCTCTATCGCATGTGGCACACCAACGTGCACCGCGATCACCGGCGGCGCGGCCTCTACCGCATGATCCTGCGCGGGACGATCGGGTACACGCGCGCGCTCGGCTTCGACGCCATCACCAGCGAGCACGCGCCGAGCAACAACCCGGTGATCATCGCCAAGCTGCAGGCCGGCTTCCGCATCTACAGCCTCGAGCTCGATCCCCTGGCCGGCGTGTCGCTCAACCTCCGCTACTTCCACAACCCCGAGCACCTGGCGGCGTACGAGTTCCGCTGCGGCCTGGCCTCGCTGTCGCCCGCCCTGGTCGACCAGGGCATGGGCGCGATCGCGACGCTGCGCGAGCAGCTCGGCAAGCGCTAACCGAGCGCGGCCAGGCGGGCGAGGGTGGCGGCGTCGAGCGCGGCGGCGAACACCTCGTCGTCGGCGATCTCGGCCGCGGCGGCCGGGTCGAGCGCGATGGCGCGCTCGAGCTCGGCGACGGCGTCGTCGGTGCGGCCGGCGCGGGCCAGGGCCTCGGCGCGCTTGTAGCGGAGCACGGGATCGTCGACACCGGCGGCGAACGCGGCGCCGGTGGCGGCGAGGGCCGACGCCAGCTCGCCGGCGCGCAGGCAGGCCAGGGTCAGGTTGATCCAGGCGCGGGTGAAGGTCGGGTCGCGGGTGATCGCGTCGCCGTAGGCCGCGGCGGCGAGGTCGTCGCGGCGCATGGCCTCGAACGCGCAGCCGCGGCCGAAGTGAGCGTCGGGGAAGTCGGGAGCGAGATCGATGCAGCGATCGCAGGCGGCCAGCGACGCGCCGAGCGCGCCGGTCTCGGCGCAGGCGAGGCCGAGCAGGTACCAGGCGTCGGCGTCGTCGGGACGGGCGGCGGTGACGGCCTCGGCGCGGGCGCGCGCGGCCTCGCCGTCGCCGGCCGACAGCAGCCGCACGATCTCGGCCAGCGCCGGGTCGGCGTCGGCGCGCGCGCGGAGCTCGTCGAGCCAGCGGGTCACGGCGTGATTGTTGAGGTAACGTGCCGGCATGTCCAGCGCGCGCGTGGTGGCGATCGGGCTCGCGACGATGGTGATGGCCTGCGGCCGGTCGGCGGCGCCCGGCGGCGCCCCGGCAGGCAGCGCCGAGCCCGCGGGGGCGACCGGGGCGGTGGGCAAGGGCCAGGTGATCGAGGGCCGCTTCCGCGCCGCCGCGCTCGGCGTCGACAAGCGCTACCGGGCCTGGCTGCCGGCCGGCTACGACGCCGACCCGGCCCGGCGCTGGCCGGTCGTGTACATGCTGCACGGCCTCGGCGGCGACGAGGACAACTGGCTCGAGCAGGGCAAGCTCGACGCCGCCGCCGACGCGATCGGCCTGCCGGCGATCGTGGTCATGCCCGACGGCGACTCGGGGTTCTACGCCAACCGCGCCACGCCGTACGACGCCGCCGCGTGCCGGCGCGGGCCGCGTCCGTTCACCCGCGACGCCGCCGACGCCTACTGCGTGCAGGACGCGCGCTACGAGGACTACATCACCAAGGATCTCGTCGCCCACGTCGACGCGACCTACCGCACCATCGCCGATCGGCGCGGCCGCGCCATCGGCGGCCTGTCGATGGGCGGCTTCGGTGCGCTGATGCTGGCGATGCGCCACCCCGACCTGTACGCGTCGGCGGCGTCGCACTCGGGCGTCGACGCGCTGCTGTACGCCGGGCCGCATCCGTACGCCAAGGGCCAGGTCGCGCTGGCCACCGACGTCGCCCGTTGGGGCGAGGGCGTCGAGCCGCTCGGCGGCTTCGTGCGCGGCATCTTCGGCGGCGACCTCGCCGCCTGGCAGGCCCACGACCCGGCCCACCTCGCCGGCCGGCTCGAGCCCGGGCGGCTGGCGCTCTACCTCGACTGCGGCACCGAGGACGGCCTCCTGCTCCACGACGGCGCCCAGTACCTGCACGACGTCCTGGTCGCGCGCGGCATCGACCACGCCTGGTACCTCGGCCCGGGCGGCCACGACTTCGGCTTCTGGTCGGAGCGCATCGACGACAGCCTCGCCTTCCACGCCGCGGTGTTCGCCCGCCGGTGATTCGAGGCGCGACACGGTCGCGCCCGGCCGGGAGTCCGGCCGCAGCGGGGTGGGGTCCCTGTCGGCTTCGCCGACGGGGAGGGGGCGCAGCCCCCTGGGTGATCGACCCTGGCGGGGCTCGTCCGCAGGACGAGCTCGTCAGGGATCGGCGGGCGCCGACCCGGCCGGCGGGACCTTGCGCACCGAGCGGATGCGGCCGGGCAGGACCTCGACCGGCACCGGCGGGGTCAGCTCGTAGAGGAAGCCGCGGCTCTCGAGCTTGGCGGCGAACCGGCCCTTGTAGTTGACGATGCGGCGGTACGGCTGCGGCTCCTCGCCGCGGCGGACGTGGGCGCGGTGGGCGAGCAAGAAGCTGCCCAGGCGCACGGCGAGGTGGTTGAACAGGCGATGGCAGCCGTGGCTGGTGCCGTGGGCGATCGAGGTGACGCTCGCCGAGCCGTGGGTGCGGATGCCGCGATCGTCGAGCCGGACCCGCTTGCGCGCCAGCGGCGTCGGCACGTGGTGGACGAGCATGACCATGCCGTAGGCCGAGCCGGGGCCGGGGCCGAACACCTCGCGCTTCAGCCGCCACTTGCCGTTCCACTCGTAGCGGACCAGATCGCGGTCGGGCGTCGACGCCGGCGGGTACCAGACCGGCGCGGCGTACAGATCGCGCCACACCCGCGGGCCGACGTCCGACTCCTTCCACCGCTGCACCACCCGGCCGCTCGGCATGCGGACGTCGGCCCAGCCGCCGATCGTGCTCGGCCAGCGCACCAGCGGCTTGCGCACGCCGTCGACGGTGGTGAACAGGGTCAGCGCCGGCCGCCGGTAGGCGATCCGCGGCACCGGGCTGCGGTCGTACCAGACGTCGCCGCGATCGATCTCGACGCTCAGCTCCATCGCCGCGCTGTGGTAGGCCGGCGGCCGCGGCAGGGCGAGCGCGACCCGGCGGGCGTCGCGGTGCTGGCCGAGCCAGGCATGGGTGCGCGCGCCGTCGGTCCAGCCGAGGTGGGTGGCGGCGGCCTCGGTGGCCTCGCCGATCAGATCGGGCGCGGCGTCGGGCAGCGGGCGGTAGCCGCGGGCGGCGCGCATGATGCCGGGCTCGAGCTGACGGCCGAGCACCGGCCGCGGGCCGCTGCCGGCGGTGCCGTCCTCGATCAGGCCGGTCGCGTCGGCGATCCGCTCGCGCAGCACGCGCAGCGCGCCGCGGAACGCCAGCTCGCGGCTGCCGGCGATGATCGCCAGCCGGGTCTCCTCGTCGAAGCGGCCGTTGGGGACCAGGAAGTTCTTGCGCTGGAACATCTCGACGCCGTGGCCGGTGCGCCAGGTGAACAGGCCGTCGACCTTGCGGGCGTCGAACAGGCCGTCGCACACCAGGTGGGCCTGCAGGGTGGTGAGCGCGGCGCGCAGCGCCTCGAGCGTGCGCAGCTGGTCGACCCGCGCCTTCCACGCCGGCACCCTGGCCAGCGCGTCGAGGTCGGGCAGCCTGCGGCGGACCCGCTCGCGCTCGGTGATCAGCGCCAGGACCGCGCGCCGCTGATCGCCGGCCTTGATCGCGGCGTCGTTGGCCTGCGAGACCGAGCGGGTGAACGCCTGCAGCGGCGCCGGGTCGATCGACTCGTGGCAGCCGTGGCGGACGTCGTCGCCGAGGCGGCGCTCGATCACGGACAGGTTGGGCACCACGCCGTACAGCTCGACGAACTGCGCCTCGGGCGCCAGCTCGTCGCCGTCGGGGCTGTGCTCGGCGGCGAGCGCGACGTAGCTGGCGCGGAACGTCGGCGCCGCGCCGTCGGGGCCGGGCGCGAACACCCGCGGGGTCCACTGGTCGTCGAGGTCGATCACGGTCAGCCCGGACGCCGGGGCGTCGTCGGGGCAGATCCAGCCGCGGGCGGTGCCCTCGAAGAAGACCTGGGCCGGCCGCGGGCAGCGCGCGTCGGCTGCGGTCGCGGCGAGTGTCCGGGTTCCGGACGCGGTGCTGATGGTCGCCGGCGGCGGCGCGCTGGCCTCGGCCTCGGCGCGGGCCACCGCGACCTCGGGCGCGCGCTCGTCGCCGCCCGTGCACGCGCTGGTTGCGACCACCCCGACCGCGACGACGAAGCGAAGCGACATGGACGACACCTCATCGTCCATCATGCGGGCCGGCGTGGGCGCCTGCAAAGCTGCGCTCGTCACGCTCACCTCGGCCCACACCGGCGCGCGAGGGCGGACTACCCGACGAGCCAGCGGCCGAGCAGCAGGCCGAGCACGCCGGCGATCGCACATCCACCGACCGTGACGCCGAGGTTGAGCAGGGCCAGCCGGGTGGCCCCGTTGCCGGCCAGCGCCAGGGTCTCGTAGTTGAACGACGAGTACGTCGTGAGCCCGCCCAGGAAGCCGGTGGTCAGCGCCAGCCGCAAGGTCGGCGGGAAGTTGGTCAGCTCGATCGACAGCTGCATGATCAGGCCGATCAGGAAGCAGCCGGCGAGGTTGACGCACAGGGTGCCGTACGGGAACGCGGTCCCGAGTCGCCCGGCCGCCCACAGGCCGACCAGGTAGCGCACGCCGGCGCCGATCGCCCCACTCAGGCACACGACGAGCAAGCGGATCATGGGTGGCTGACCTCCCGGACGGCCCACGCGCGCAGGCGAACGTGCTGGCCGGCGCGGACCGGTGGTGGAGCGAGGGGATCGTACTCGGCGGCGGTCAGGCGCCGGCCGAGCAGATCCTCGACGGCGAACAGCATCCACATGCGCGTCGCGGCGACCGGGTCATCGAGCCCCTCGATCAGCGGCGGCAGGGCGAAGCGATCCCGGCTGCGGGCGTAGGCCGCGGCGGCGGTGGTGCGGACCATCGCCGGCCCGCGGGTGAGCCAGATCGGGCCGACCGCGGCGTCGAGATCGCCGTACGCGCGCCGCCAGCCGCGGTCGGGGGTGAGGTGCACGCCCCAGCCGGCGGCCAGCGCGTCGACGGTCCAGCGGATCGAGCGGTCGAGGTGGCAGAGGTTGCACGCGTTGGGCGCGCCGGCGGCGAGCATGGCCGGATCGGTCGGCGACGAGATCCGGTGCGAGCGGACGTGGGTGTCGAGGCCCTGGACCAGGCGCGGCATGTGGCAGTCGAGGCAGGTGACCTCGGCGCCGTGAGGACCGGCGTGGGCGCGGGCGGCGGCGGGATCGGCCAGCGCCGGGTGGCAGCGCGTGCACGCGGCGAGGTGGCGGGCCTGATCGGGCGCGCCGGCGCCGGGGCCGCGCTCGTGGGGATCGTGGCAGTCGGTGCAGCGGATCGCGCTCGCGCAGGCGCCGGCGGCCAGCGCCAGGGCTTCGGTCGAGTTGCGGGCCGGGGCGCCGTCGGGGTAGCGCGGCGACGGCGTCGAGTGACACTGCGCACACACCGCGTCGACGACCCGCGGGTTGGCGCGGCCGCCGGCGAGATCGGGGGCGTCGGCGCGCACCCGCACCTGCGGCCCGACCGGGACGAAGCTCGGCGGCCGCTCGGGATCGTCGGCGTGGGCGCGGCCGCCGAGGTGGCAGCTCTCGCAGCTGATGCCGACGGTGACCAGGGCGTCGATCGGCAGCAGATTGTCGGCGGCGATCGCCGCGGCGGTCGCCGGCGCGACGGTCGCGGCGTCGACCTCGACCCAGCGCTCGAAGCCGTGGCCGACGCCGTCGCGCCGGGCCCGGATCGCGAACGGGTAGGTGTTGTGGCACCACGCGCACCGGGTCGCCCACGGCGCCGGGTCGGGCGCGTATGGGCTGGCGGCGAGCCGGCCGGCCGCGTCGTATTCGGCGCCGTACCACGAGTCGAAGTACGCCTGCGGGTACCAGCCGGCGCGCCGCCGCCACCAGCCGAACGGCAGGCGGAGCTCGACGCCGGGGGCGTCGCCATCGAGCGGCGTGCCGACGTACTCCTGCAGGTAGCGGGTGCCGATCGTGCGGGTGACCCGGTAGCGGCGCGCGGCGCCGTCGGGGGCCCGCAAGATCATCACCGGGACGCCGCCCTCGCGCTCGAAGCGGGCCTCGCCGCCGGCGTAGGCCAGGCGGGCGCCGTCGAAGTCGCCGATCACGGTCGCGTCCGGGCCGGCGAGCTGGTTCATCGACGTGTGCAGGGTCGCGCGCCAGCGACCGGCCTTGTCGGGGTGACAGGTGGCGCAGACCGCGGGCCCGACGTAGTCGGCGGCGGTGACGTTGCTCGCGGCCGCGGCAACCGGCGCTGGGACGGGCGCCGGCGCCGGCGCCGGCGCGGGGGCCGGATCCGGAGCGGGAGCCGTGGCGTCGCCGCACGCCGCCGCGATCACGGCGAGCGTCGCGATCACCGGGGCCGCGCGCGGCATGCGCGGAAGTCTAGCCTGGG
>Ga0247822_10000179_pt1 | contig 29887 bp, 55 predicted proteins | sample 13C_Cellulose_Da_FD_192423 | JGI IMG/M metagenome (GOLD analysis project Ga0247822, IMG submission 192423) | Soil microbial communities from agricultural site in Penn Yan, New York, United States - 13C_Cellulose_Day30 | ecosystem: Environmental > Terrestrial > Soil > Agricultural land | place...
ATGATGGCCAGCACGCGCATGAGGAATGATTTCCCACCACCCGCAGCGCCGCCGTAAAGAATCTCAGTTGCAGGCGACTCGAATGCATCGAATTGCCTGTCATGGAGCTGAATGTCCAGCGGAACTTGTACGGCTGACATTTACGACCGCCACCGGGATTGGGCCGCCATTTGGCCCGGTATGCTCCATGCGTTCGCGCCACTCGTCGGGCCGACGGTTGGAAAGCCATTTGATCGCGGCGCCCGTGTCCGGCGGGACATGCTCTCGGAACGGCACCACCACCGGCCGGCCGTTGTTCTGCATGATCTTGACGGCGTCGTACGAGTACCCGACAGCGCGGTTGTAGAGCGAGCGCTCGACACGCGCGTCAGCTGCATCCTTGCCCAGTTGGGACGCCTGACGAAATTCAGGGTGCTCGTGGTGCCAGCGATAAAGCGTGCGCACATCGATGCCGAGAGCATCCGCGACCTCGATGTCAGTGGCACCCTCGCCATATCGAGAGGCCGCCTCCTGACAAAACTGATCCTTGTAGGCCGTCGGTCGCCCCGGCTTTCTCGGTTGCTTGCGATTGGACTTGCGCGTCGGCATGCCGCGCTATGTAGCATTCAAGCGGCTGCATCAGAACCGCATTTTTGCCCGAACTTCCGTTCGGCTTGCTCTATGCGCTCTCGCCGCTTCCTGCTGAGGATGTCACGCAGCGTTTTGGGCGCGACGTTGAACATGAGGGCGAGGTTCTTATCCCGCAGCGTGTATCGCAGGTCATCGAGGCGAAGCAGTTCCGCCTCATCCTCCGGGCTGAGCGCTCGCTTACCGCGCATTGCGCTTCCTCCGCTTTGCCTTCGACATCGCGGCGTCTTGTGCCCACGCTCGGCGTAGCGTCATCTTCTGGGGCGCCGAGATGCGGTAGAGCGTGCCGCAGTGAATGCAGCCCTCGCCCTTGTGCAGCGTCTCAACCTTGCAGGTCGAGCATTGCAGGCGTGACAGCCCGATATTTGCGGCTGTGGCCATTCGCGTGCGCTGAGTCAAAGATCATCTCCAATATTGCTGGCGTGCGTCTCGCATCGCCACTTCACAAACTCTTTGTCGCTACTCGCCACGATCAGCCTTCCCGTCGCAACTTCAAACGCGCGCCAGAAATTTCCATCCACGTATCCGCCGCGTACTCGATAATTACCGCAATCACTGCGCGATTCGCCCACGGATTCCGCTATCCATTTCAAACCTCATCTACCTAAGAAGAAGAGTTCTCTTCATGTTGGTTTGGTGGGCAGAACTCAGCCTCCTGAATTCTGCCTTTACATGTCGGATGGAGCCGCATGACTCGCCAGCCGTTCGACGCAAGGGCGCTAGCTTCGCCACCCTTATTCCCCTGTTTCAGCGTCTACCCACGGTAGGGGTATCAAGCTGCGTCGCCGTGGTTAAATCATGGCCCCCGACGCAGCGGTAACGGACTAGGCTCGCAACACCTCCGTCACCGCAAAGACGCCACACTTCCGATGCATGTCGTTGAAGTCGGTGCCGACATCTGGCGGCATGCGCCACTCCAGTCCCGTTGCACGCGCCGCCTCTTCGCCTCGCTTCGATTCATCGTTGTCTGCGCACACGAGCGCGCCAGGGAAGTACTGCGCGACCGCTTCGAGATTGCCTGCGCTGAAACAAACGATGATCGTGTACGGCCCAGGAAGCCGCTGGAGCGCCGCGTGGAGGCTCAGGCCAGTCGCGTACCCTTCGCACAGCACGACTCGCCTAGCGAGCGCAGGCGTGACGCCAATGCGATACACGCCGCATCTGGTGCGTCCGCCCGGCAGGAATTTCTTCACGCCATTCGCGTCGATCGTCTGCACGCTGATCACGCGTGCGTAGTCAGTCGCATCGCGCACCGGGACAAGCAGCTTGCCGTCGTGAACCAAGCCGAGAAGACTCGGGAAGCCCTTGCGCACGAGATACGGATGCGTGCTCATTGTGGCTTCGCGAATCATCTTTGCGGCCTTGTCAGCGGCCCTGGACTGTTGCTGCCGCTGCTGGCGTGCGTACTCGCGAGACTGCGCCCTCGCCTGCTCGAGCATCTTGGCGGCCGTCGCCGCATCGACTTGTGTTTCGTCGTGCCAAGTCGCGCTGGTATCGCTAGAGAAGTCCCCGAACACTGCCAGCGTCGGCGATATGAGCTTGCACCAGCCGGAGCGGTTCGAACTGCCCTTGCCGACACCAGGGAACCGCATCCATTTGTTAGGAACGATCCGGGCTGGCGGCGTCATGCCAGCGGCAATGATGGCTTCGGTGAGCGTCATGCTGCCTTGCGCCCCTTGATGTAGGCAATGCGCATGCTCTTGAGTTTGCCGATCAGGGCAGGACTCACCGGCACATCCGGCGCCGTATCAAACTGGAATGACCGCGGCGGCTTCTTGCCAACGATCTCTTGATACTTGTGCCAGCACCACCCGGCCTTCTTCTCAGAATTGAGATTTATCCGCGCGTAGGTGCAAAGCTGCGCCCACATGTCGGCCTCATTCGCAGCAGCCTTCTTCTTGCCGATCATGATTTCCTGCATCTGGCCAGGCGTGGCATCGATGAGGGTTTGCGTCGGCTTCTCAAATCCGCATGCGAGGCAGCGCTTGCGGAACGGCTTGCGCTTGCACTGCGGGCACCCGGCCGGCTCCCAGTCCTCGGGTTCCTGCCTCGGCTTGCCGTCCATTTTCTCTGCCGACGACAGTTCGCCGAAACCGTTGTAGTAAACGTCGACGAAGTCATCGTGAAAGCGCAGTGCATTGCCGGAGTGATCCAGCAGGATGCAATCGTACTTCCCCGTCTCAGGAGATGACCGCAGACCACGGCCCCACATCTGAATGACTTCGGACAGGGATTTGCGCAGCGGGCGCGCATCGATGATGCAGCCCACGTCTTTCACGTCGAAGCCTTTGGCCAGCGCGGATACAGACACCAGGATGCGAATGATGGAATCAGGCTTGCTGAACTCGCGCACCAACTCCAGGCGCTCGTCGTCGGGCGTCTCGGATGTGTAGCAGGCTGCATTTATTCCGATCTCGTTGAACCGGCGCACCAACTCTTCGCAGTAGGCGATGTCGGCACCGAATGCGATCGTCTTGCGCCCCTCGCCATGCTTGACCCACTCGGCCACCACGTCGCCGACGATGGTCAGCTCGCGTTCGGCAGCGGCCTTAGCCGTCCATTCGCCGCCCGATGTCTTGGCGCCAGCCATGTCGGGCGTAACGCAAGTCAGGATACGCAGCGGAACCAAGATTTCTTCGCGCGTCAGCTCATCCATCGTCGCCGCGTTGACGACATTGGAATACAACTTCCCAAGGCCCGCCGTGCATGGCGTGGCCGTGAGCCCGAGCACCGGCACCGTCTTACGCTCCAGCAGTTCCACCGCGGCAGCGTAAACGGTGTGTGCCTCGTCGAGCACCACGAGATCCGACTCGGGCCAGTAGCCGCGGGCCTGGATGGTCTGGATGCTCGCGATCTGCAGCGGCATTGAGTTGTCCCGGCGCGGGTGATTGGCCTGAACAATCGCGTGGCACGTCAGCCCGAGACCGTCGGCGACCGCGCTGGTCTGATTGATGAGCGCCGTTCGGTCACAGACAAACGTCGCGCGCTTGCCCTTCTTCAGCGCCTCGTAGATGAGCATCATCGCCGTGATCGTTTTGCCAGAGCCGGTGGGCATCACAAGGATCTGCTGGTGATGGCCGTTGCGGTAACCCTGACGCAGCAACTCAATCGCGCGCGTTTGGCAGACGCGCGGCTCCTTCATCTTGACACCAGAGAAATCCGGCTCGAACAGCTGACCGTTCATGCCGCCTTGCCCTCCACGGCAGAGAGACGATCACGCAGAGCCTTGTTCTCTTTCTCAAGCTTGGCGACCTTGCGCTGCTCGGCCTGCAGCATCTTCGTTACGGCGTCCTTGCCGCGCATGTAGCCGTCGCGTGTCGCTTCTAGCGTGCCGATCAGTGCTGCCTGCTGTTTCAGCTGCGCCCTCGCCTCGGCCAACTTGTCGTCGGACTGCATCACGGCGTCGACACGGCGCGAGTAGTCCGCTTCTGCTGCAGCGAGCGCGGCGTCCTCATCTATATCGTCCGGCCGCTCCGGCTCGTCCGAGTCTTCCTCGACAAGTTCTGCCGGCCGCACCCCGGGACGGATCTCCGCACCCGGGGGTTGGCTTGCCCTTGCGGGCGACGTAGCGGGGGCAGCGGGCCGGTCGGCGCCGGTTTCCTCTGTACCTTTCGGTTTCACAACAGAGACCGCCCCCTTTGGGGTATCTGATTTCGGCTTCGGCGTGGCTTCGGCGGCCGGCGCGAGCAACTGACGCAGGGATGAAAACGGCAACGCGTTGCCGTTTTGCTCGGCGGCCTTCATGTACAGCCGGGCGCTGCGCGCCGAGAAATCGCAATTCTTCTCAACCCAGGCAGTGAACTCGCCGTGATCCAGTTCTTCCTTCTTCGCCGCGAGCATCTGGCCGCACTTCACCGCCCATTCAACGGCGCACTCCGCGCTTTCCCTGGCGCAACGATGCGCCTCGTTGATGTTCTTTGCTGTTGGTGCGGGCAGGTTTGATTTCATCGTGCTGTTTCCAGAAATTGATCCAGCGTCATCCCGCCGCTGACTCTCATCGCGTCGAGCGCTTCGTCTTCTCGATCCTTCACGCGATTGGCTTCGTCCCAGACGGCGCCGATGTGATGCCAGTCGCCGATCCGATCGGGAGGTGACATCGGGAGTCGCTCACAACTCATGAGTGCTCCCTATCCCAAATGAGATAAGAAAAAACCGGCGCCACCGAAGCAGCGCCGGCAAATCCGCGCTTGAAGGCAGTGGGGAGACTGCGCGCGGAGGTCGAGGAAATCGGGCCATGCACATCTCTGCTCGACGTGCATTCACAAATGATAGGCAGGGGTAGGGCTATCCCTGATTTCGTGGACAGGTCAACTGCGCGGGGGCGGGAAATCGCGCTGCAAGTGAGGTTATTGCCGATTCCGCCCGACGGAAAACCGCTACGCGTTTGGGGTTGTCGCGGAGCAGCGACGGTAGTACATATTTCAAAACGGTTACGGATCACGGATGGGCGGGCGGATCGACCCGCGCTTCCAGACAAATGGGGATTGTTTGCGATGCCTCTGATCTCGCTCATTTGCGGCCGGCCTTCATCTGCTCGTACTCAATGATGTGCCGGTTCTTCAAACGCTCTGCTTCGAGCTGCTCGCGTAGATCAGCGATCTCGCGGTCCTTGTCGTCCATCGTCTTGCGCATGGCTGCGAGGTCATAGCCATGCTGATGGTTCAGAAAAAGCAGGTAAGCGTCGTTCTGGACCACCGTGTTGAAACGTTTGATGTCGCGGCCGTCCAGATCGAACTCGCCGGTGGAGATGCGAGACCAGGCGGTCTTATCGATACCCATCTCGCCGTAAATCTGCTTCGGGGCGAGCCGTGCGAGTTCGCAGCCGTACAGCAGCGCTTCGTGCGTGCTGTCGAGCGTGTAGATGCGGTCGAAGCTCACCGGCCTCGACACAACCTTTGGCGGCTCAGGCAGCAGCGCCAGTTGTGCAACGTCTTTCAACTTTGTTGCTGATCGTTGCATATCGATTATCTGGGCAAATTTTTTTATGGGGGCGACGATGACAGTGACGAAGGGGAATCAACCCGCCTTGCGCCTTGTGGCCAGCTTGGGCGAAGTCTTGGAGCAAACAGATTCATGCAACGACACCAGTTTCAGTGCCGCCCCGCCTTTGGGCTCGGTCGTGCGTCCCTGCTCGATGTCGCTTACCGCCGAGGGCGATAGACCGATGCGTTCGCCAACTTCAGCCAGCGTCAGCCCAGTGGCCCGAAGGTCCGATACTCGCGATGCCCATGTAGTCATGGGTCCGAGTGTACTACGGCCCGCCGTAGAGTCAACACGACGGCTCCCCGTTACGGAAGTCCGTGACAATGTGCGCATGCCTAGACCGCCAGGATTGCCGAAGTTCGACACCCTTGGCCCCCGCGTCCGATGGTGGCGGGAGCACCGTAAATTCAAGCGCTCGGAATTCGCCAAGCTCGTCGGGATGAGCTATTCAGGATTGGCCGACCTGGAGAACGACCGTTCCCAGGAAAGCAAGAAGCTGCACCTCATAGCGGCCAAGCTGAAGCTCAATGCCTATTATCTGGAGACGGACAAGGGCGAGCCGGAGGCCGAGTATTCCCAGGAGCCGCCGACCCCGATGGCTGACTGGCCGTTCCAGGCCGTTTCAATCGATAAGCTGAACAAACTCAACATGATCGAGCGTAGCTACGCCGAGACCAAACTGCTCGAAGCCCTGGCCGACATCGACGCCGAGCGCCGGAAGACGAAGAAGGCCGGCTGACCCTCCCAATAAGGGCGAACCACAAAGACCCGGCTCAGGCCGGGTTTTTTGTGCCCCATCGAAAAATCCTACGGCTCCCCGTTGACATTTATTACGGCCGGCCGTAGTCTACTCCCACGCCCACACCACGGGCACCGGGAGCAGCAAGTGATCCACCCCGACGCACGGCAAATGAAAGGACTGATCGTAATCGCCGCCCTAGCTCTCACTGGCTGCGCCGCCACGCCTGACCAGGGCGCCCCGCTCCGCTCCGAGTGCATCGACACCGGTGAGGTCGCGTCCTTCACGGTGATGATCCGTGACCCGCGTCGCATCCAGGAAATGTTTGCTCACACGCCGCGCGACGCGACCACACGCCCGGATTTCGTGAGCGCCTTCACCGGCACCAACGCCCGCGGCCAGATGACCTTGGTCCTGCCGCCGCTGCGTGGTCAGCGCGATCACGAGCGCCTGACGGTGTGGGGCCACGAGCTGGCACACATCGTCTGCGGATCCTTTCACGACCATCAGGACGGCGTCGAACAGTGGAGAGGCAAATGATCCCCTCAGACACCCGCATCCAGGCTCTTCGTCACGACTGACTGCGTGCTGGTGTCATGAAGTACGTATTCCAAGGCGATGCGCTGGACTCGCTCGGAGTGATGTTCGCGGCAGAACTGGCATTCGCGGGCGGACTGCTCGAAGAGATGCCGGTCGATGCCGAGGATGCTGTCGACGCATTTGAAGCGATCGGCGTGGAGATCGAGCGCGTTGTCGGTGCCAACTGAACAGGAGACATGAACTCTATGAGCGACAAGTTTGCACAACCCGCCAACATCGATGGCCTCGACGTGGCGTTCCCGACTTCGGTCGATCACCTGATGCCTGCATACCGCGATCTGGATGAGAAGTATCGTCGGCACTACGGCACCTGGGGCAATCGGTTGTTTTCCGATTGGTTCTACTGCGGTCTGAAATCCACAGACGGACTCGTGCCGCGCGAAGGGGTCGACAAGCAAAAGGCACTTCGTCACATCACGACGGTGATGCGCTCGTGGGATCCGAAGCACGAACACAAGGAAGCCGGCTGCGCCTTCCTGTTCGACAAGTGGTTCGACGGCGAAAAGAGCACGTGGGAACGGGCGGAAGCCGCCTGATGCATCACTGCCGATAGGACAACGACTCATGAGCAACAAAATTCGCAACGCAGTCCTGCTCGCGGCCGACCACGTCGAGCAGTTCCCGAGTGAGTTCAATTTCTTCTCGTTCGAAATTCCGCTGAAGAAACACTGCGGGACGCCCGGCTGTGCGCTCGGCTGGATTGCGCACTTCCTGGGATACCAGGGCGAGGACTGGACCAATCTCGTCGGTGTTAGTGACTCCGAGTTCTACGAGCGCATGGATGCACTCGAAGGCCACGATTCGGAAACGGCTGGCCGATGGGGTGACTGGTCGAGGTCGGCTGATAAGTGTGCCGCAGCCCTTCGGCGCTACGCGGACAAGCACTTGCCCGAGACCAAGTGACGGATAGCCAGATGTCAAAGAAACGAGCCAGGAAAGATCTGCTGACGCTTGCCGAATGGTGCGAAGGCATGTCGCGACACAACCTCGTGCTGGCGAGCGAAGACGACCGGAATAAGCAGCAAGTCCGAAGCTTGCTGTTCAAGGCGAAGCGATTTGCACAGTGCGCCACCGCCCTGCGAAACGCGATGCCCGCGCAACTGTGAATTCATCAATGACTCTGGAGAAGAACATGACCAAGATCGAAAAATATCAGCAAGCCAAAACAACAGCATCGAACGTTGCACGCAACGTGGCGCAGATTCTTGGTCGTGACACCACGCAGAACGACAAGCACCAATTCACCGTGACATTCACTGGGCTTGGCCAAGGCGACTGGAGCCCGATGCAATTTCAGATTCGCGCATCGCATGGCTACTACGGCAGTTCAAGCGGCTACTCGAACAGCAGCGACTACCTTGGCCAGTACTTGGCGCAAGCGATTCAGCGCCATGCCGTCGCTCTGCTGGAGTTCGCATCCAAGCTGGCGGACGACGATGCAGAGAAAGCCCGCAAGGATGCCGAGGATGAAGCCAAAGCCGTCCTGCAAGTCACAGCGGCCTAACGACTATCTCTTGGAGAGCCAGAGAGTGAATACACGCGACCGTAGCCTAGTGGAGAGGCAGCCGAATTCTACTCGGCACAACGTGGGTTCGAATCCTACCGGTCGCGCCAATAGATACACCGTGAGAGCGAAGCAGGAACGCCCGATCCGTGGCGTTAAACAAGTAACGAGACACGCGCAGGGTGACCGTGCGTCGGCGGCTGCAGCCGCAAGGCCGGAAAGTATCCGTCCGAGTCACAGCTTTTAACAGGTATGGAGAAATCAGTGCGCATCGTGACCACCTACGTCTGTCCGCCGATCCCTGTCCGCAACATGGACTGGAGCGCGATCGACGCCGACACGTATGACGCCGACTGCGATCAGGACGGCTATTTCAGCCTGGGCCCGGTCGGTCACGGTGCGACGGAACAGGAAGCGATTGACGACTTGCTTGAGCAATTGAGTGAGGACTGATCATGTTGAACCAAGACGCCGACCTCGCTGAATTCCTGATCGCTCAGAGCCGCCAGGAACTGAAGCAGCACCCGCGCAGCCCGATCATCACGTCTCCGGCTGTGGCGAAGGACATTGACTGGAGCGGCATCTGGAAAATGTCGCCCGAGCAGATCGATGAAGCTTGCCGTAACTGGAGAGCAGCATGAGCGCAGTACCCACATGGAAGCGAACGCTTCGCCAGGAGATCGTCGACGCTGCCCGGTATCACCCCGAGCACGAGGCACACCTCGAGACGACCGAGATCCCTCAATTTGTCGAGGAGACCGGGTACCTCGACGTTCTGGACTCGCTCACCGAAGCGCTACAGCGCATCGACGACAAGCCGCGCGAGCGCATCTGCGTCCTATGGACCAAGTACCTCAATGACGGCGACTTGGGCATGGAGAAGGCGACAGACCTGCTGGCCGCAATACGCAGCGTGCAACTCGACCACCTGCTGGCCAAGGCTCAGGAGCTGGTCGACGAGGAGCTGCAGTGAGATTCGGTCACTACGCCGACTGGGGCCACTACGAAGAGTCGTGCTCGCTGGTCGAGAAGGTTTGGCGGGCGAGAGTCGCGCTCAGCCCGAAAGCAAAGCGGGCCGAGAAATCGCTGGTGAAGTTCCACGCGCAGACCAACGTCGTGAACCTTGCCAAGCGGAGGATCGACCGTGAGCGACGACGATCCGCTTGAGCGCCTTATCCAGAAGATGGAGCGCGACGTAATCGAAGGTCGAAAGATTCGGAAGGAATTAGCAGATGAACGCAGTAGTAACGAGAGAGTCGGCACCCGAGCCAGTGAGCAGCGCCAACGCGCTGATCCAGGTGATCGAGCGGGCCGCATCCAACCCGGCCATTGATGTCGAGAAAATGGAGCGGCTGCTCGCGATGCAGGAACGCATCATGACTCAGAACGCCAAGACCGCGTTCAATGAGGCGATGCGCCTCGCGCAGACCGAGATGCCCAAGATCAAGCGCAACAAGGAGAACAAGGAAACTCATTCCAAGTACGCCGACCTTGAGGCCGTCACGGACGCGGCTGTGCCGATCTATACCCGTCACGGCTTCTCTCTTTCGTATGGCACGGCGGACTGCCCCATTCCTGGCCACTACCGGGTGACCGCGCTATGCGCCCACGTTGGCGGCTATGAGCGTACCTATCATGCCGACGTTCCAATCGACAACACCGGGCCAAAGGGCACGCAGAACAAGACGATGACGCATGGCTTCGGCTCGACTATGAGCTACGGCCGGCGCTACCTGATCTGCCTCATCTTCAACATCACCCTGACCAACGAGGACACCGATGGCAATCGGCCCGGCCAGGCGCCCGCCGCGCCTAATGGCTACGAGAACTGGAAGGCCGACATGGGCGCAGTAGCGGATGAAGGCATGGAGCGACTGAAAGGCGCATGGGACAAGTCGCCGCAGAACCTTCGCACCTACACCACTAGGCACCAGAAACAGTGGTGGGGTGAGACCAAGGCTAAGGCCGAGAAGGCGGACCGGTCATGACCTTCCAAATCATCAACTGCGAGCAGAACACGCCAGAGTGGTATGCCGCCCGCCTCGGCCGACTGACCGGTTCAGTGTCCAGCGACATGCTGGCGAAGCCGAAAAGCGGTAGCGGCGAGTCCGCGGGCCGGAAGAACCTGCGCGCCAAGCTGGTGCTCGAGATCGTCACCGGCAAGCCGCAGGAGGATGGCTACACCTCGCGCGACATGCAGCGCGGGAAGGATCTGGAGCCTGATGCCTTCGGCGAATTCGAATCGCTCACCGGCGCCATCCTGCAGCGTTCCGGCTTCCTCACCAGGGGTGATGACTTCGGCTGCTCCCTTGATGCACATCTAGGCGACTTCGACGAACTGGTGAGCATCAAGTGCCCGAACGACGCCCACCATATGGAATATCTCTTCGGGAAGAAGATCCCAAAGGTGTACATGGACCAATGCCGCCACGAGCTGTGGATCACTGGCGCCAAGCGTCACCACTTCATGAGCTACAACCCGAACTTTCCCGAAAAGCTCCGGGTGTTCTACGTGACGATGGAGCGCGCCGAATTCGACATCACATCCTACGAGGCCGAGGCGATCAAATTCATGACCGAGGTCCGAGCAGAGGCCGACAAGCTGCTGAGGCTCGCGGCATGAAAGTCGCCCACAACCGCAAGTGGCCGATCTACACGATGCCGGTCGGAGACAGCTTTACCGTGGAGCGGCCATCTAAATCCTTGCGCCGCCATCTGTACAGCCGTGCCGCCTTGCACGGCATCGTGATCAGTACTCGCCGGTTCAACGGACAGGATCCGTTCTCCGGCTTTGTCGTGACGAGGCGCGCATGAAAGGCTACATCCGCAAGACGTTGACCGGCTGGGTTCCTCATGACGAGCAGGCCCAGGTGATCCACAGGCGGCAGAAGCTCAACCAAGTATCTCGGGCTGACATCGCCATCCCTCGCAATTACAAGACTCACTGCCTGTTCATGGTGTTGCTGAACGAGGTGACGTTCCCGAATCAGGAGCGTTACGCCGATGCTCAGCAGTTCCGGCGCGCCGTGGCGCTGGCAGCGGGTCACTGCGAGGAAATGATGACGCTGGATGGTGAGATCCTGCGCGTTCCTCTGCCCTACGACTATGACCACTGCCCGGACGAAGGCGAGTTCATCAAGAAGTTTGGCGCGGCAATGACGATCTGTGCAGCGATCCTACGCCATACCGCGCCCGAGCTTGAGGAAGAAGTCGCGCGGCACGCCAACGAGCAGTACGGCATTGAGTGCCCGCGCATCTTCCGTGAGTCTGCAATGGAGCGCGCCGCTTGAAGCATTCCACCGGAAAGCCGACGAAGGCCGAGCAGCTGCGCCTAGATCGCATCCACGCCCTGCCCTGCCTCGCGTGTGAGATGGAGAAGGTTCGGCAACCGCTCCAGACCGAAGCTCACCACCTTGTCGACAAGGGCACTCGGCTGCTGTCCGGTGGACACATGGCAACGATCCCGCTCTGTAAGTGGCATCACCGCGGCGAACGCGTGGAGCACCTGAGCAGCCGCGAAATGCACGTCCATTACGGCCCGTCGCTGGCACTTCATAAGCGTGAGTTCAAGGCTTGCTACGGGACCGAGCGCGAGTTGCTGGCGCTGACCGACGAGCGATTGAAGCAGGACGAAGCGGCATGATTTCGATAGAAACAAACTATCGTCGACAGATGCTCACATCGGGCCGTTCGCTGTTGATTGATGTTTGCTCAGTGGATAAAACATCAGCCTCGTTTATTACAAGAGGCATGTATGAGGCATCTGGGCGACGACGATTACACCGATCTAACAGAGCGGCAGGAGCAAATCCTGGACTACGTGGAGAAGTGCATCGAGGATGGGCTGCCGCCAACCCGTGCCGAGATCGCCGAGCACTTCGGCATCCAGCCGAATGCCGTGCAGCATCATCTGATCGCACTGGAAAGGAAAGGTCGCATTCAGCTGCTACCCGGGAAGAATCGCGGTATCAAGCTGGTGCGGCCGTGAGCAGCTGGTCATGGAAGCCTGACGGCAAGCATGAGACGCGGGAAGCTGCCAAGCGCCACACCAAGAAGCAACGGAAGATGTGGCGCAAGCTGGAGAACAAGTTCTGGAACTCTCAGGAATGGTTGCAGCTGCGATATGCCGTACTGAAGAGATACGGTGCAACTTGCATGTGCTGTGGAGCCACGCGCAAGGACGGCGTCCAGATCCACGTCGACCACATTAAGCCGCGCTCTCGCTTCCCTGAGCTGGCACTGGAGTTCAGTAACCTTCAGGTGCTGTGCGACCGCTGCAACCTCGGCAAAGGGAACATCGACTTCACCGACTGGCGCCAGGAACTGACGAGCGAACAGCTCGAGCACGTGAGAAATATATGAGCGACCAACTGACACCCGAACAGTTTGCAGCTGAGAACGCATTGATCTGCGAGAAGCTGCTGGGGCTCACCAAACATTGCGATGCCGCTTCCTGCCCAGACTGGCGTACAGCGGACGGCAAGCGCTTCTGGTCAAACCCGACCTTCGACAACTGGTCCGATGCCGGGTTGATTCTGGATGCGCTCCAGGAACTGGACGCCTGGGATGAATGCTCCAAGCTGAAGTTCCCCTACATCAATCCTGAAGCTATCCGCGATGCTGCTCTTGATTACATCCGGAGCCATCCATGACCGACCAACACTCTCTGACTTCTGATCCGGCGGCATGGCAGCCCATCGCTACCGCGCCTGAAGGTACCGCTGTAGATACTTGCATCGATGCTGGCACTCCGAAGCAGCGGAATGAACAGTCACTGGTACGTAAGGGACGGCTCTGGTTCTTTACTGACATGTCAATGTACGTCTACTACACCCCAACGCACTGGAGGCCGCTGTGAGCGACACGCCGAAGACCGACGCGGCGATCTTCTACATCGCCGACAAGTACGGCGGGAACATCCAGCTGGCCGTGCCGGCTGAGTTTGCCGCGGGCCAGGAGCGCAGGATCACTGAACTGGATGCCGCTATCCAAGAGATAGCTGAGCTGATCTCTGGTCACGACGGCCACGTATTCGACGACATCGCAAAGGTACTGCTGGGGACTAAGCCATGAGCGAACCGCTGTCGAATGATTCTAAGCTCGACCAGTGCTGGTCAGTTGATGAGTGCGATTTCGAGTACGAGACGCTCGGCGATCTGCTCGATTCTAATGACGAGTTGGGAGTTGGCGATGTTGTGTATGTCGGGACGCCTGTCCGCCATGCACCAAGCACGTTCATTGATGATGCCGACAACATCATCGAGCGCATGGGCGAACGCGCCTACGACGAGCACGGCGAGTTTGCAGATGACTACCCGGATGTGACCGACGAGGCCAAGGCGGAGCTTACCGCCTTCCTGGTCGCGTGGGCTGACAAGCACTGCGACGTTCGATTCTACGGTGTCGAGGACATCCGCGAATACGCCATCACTGCGGAGGATCTCGCGTGAGCGAAGAGATACGGACCAAAGATCAGAAAGGCAAGCGCGGTGGCTTCGAACCAATTCCGCCGGGCATCAAGCCCTGCCACGACAGCGAGCACTTTCCGCCGACGCATCTCTGGATTCCGCCGGACCAGCAGTACCGACACATCTGTCCGTCGTGCGGCTATGAGTGCGTCCTGCGTAGTAGTCAGGTGACGCTATGACCGCAGATCAGCACATCACCCTGCGCTGCCGTGTCTGCAAGCAGACTAGGCGCGTCAAGCGTCTGTCCTTCGACTACCCAGAGGCCGTGGTCATTGAGACATTATGTGACAAGCACCATCCGGGGGATCGAGTCGAGGAATTCTACTTCGATGCCAACGGGAAACATATCCATCGCGACCTGGAGGCGTCATGACCTCAAAACCGATGCGCATGGACTACAAGCAAGTGGCCTACTGCGCGAAGCCATTGCATCCGTGCGGCTTCTGTTCAGCCGAGGCGAAGATGTGGCAGTACACGGACGACGAAGGCGTTGTGACATTCGTCGTTATGTGCTCGCTCACTGAGGCCGAATCACCAACGGGCGATGACTGCCCGCTGGTCATGCCTCCGAATACGTTCTATGCGCCGACCCGCCGCGAGGCGGCTTACTACTGGAACGAATGGGCCAAGTTCGGCAGCAGCCGGCGAGGTGCAGCAGCATGAGCGATCTGACATCGAAGAAGCTGTTCCGCGATCGGTTCGTGGACGTGTGGTACGAGCTGACCGGCTCGCCGGCCATGCACACTCTGCGCTACTCCAATGCACTAGGGTTCATGGAAGAAGCCGACCAGGAGATCGCGAAGCTACAGGCGGAGAATGACAAGCTAACCGACACCATTCTCAAGCTTGCAGAGCAACGACGCACTCACGAACCGCCGGCTGCTCCGAAAGAGTACGACGGGAAGGACTATCGCAGCGGCGTGTTTACAAACACCGGCTATATCGGCACAGCCTGCGGCTACATAGTCCGCGATGGCACATGGTGGGTCGCTACCTTCCGCAATGGTAATGAGGCGGACCAGTACGTCGCATTCCGCAACGCTCAACAGGATTCGCTCCCTATCCCTGACTTCCTGCGCAATCAGGACAACCTGCGGGCCGAGAGAGCCGCGCAACCGCCGGGACCGACTCATTTGAAGGTCGGCGACCGTGTACGGGTGAAGCGATGGAATAGTTACGGAATCATCAAGACCATCGGCTATGAACTCGAACCGCCATACATGGCCGACGCATTTGAACGAGAAAGAGATATAGAGCCCGCTCCAACGAAGTCCGAGCCGTGCTGTTGCGAAGGTCGGAAGCTGGTCGGCGTGCGCATGCCTGACGGGTCGATGGAAGACAGGCCGTGCCCGTTCTGCACCTCCGACGAGACATCAGGTGATCGCACATGACCGCAGAACAAGCCGCTCAGATCGTTGAGAAGTTCGCGCGACGCTATGTCGCCGAGCGAGAGAACGCGGAATGGCGTGATGCCGCGGCGGTGGACGCTGTGAAGGCGCAGGGCTGGGCCCTGCTGCTTGCGGCCGCCGACCTTCGCAAGCATCACGACGACGGAACAACGAAAATCTGAGAGCGAGAACGAGGGTTAACCAAATGGGCTATTTCCCTAATGGAACGTCGAACGACATCTACCGCGAGCGGTACTGCGATCAATGCTTTCATGATCGCAACGGCGACTGTCCGATCGTCTTTCTGCATCTGATGCACAACTACGACGAGTGCAACAAACAGCACAGCTTTCTGCACGCGCTTATCCCTCGCGACAAAGACGGCTGTAACGAGCAGTGCAAGCTATTTGTGCCGCGAGATGCGGTGGGCAAGGAAACTGCTCCATGAGGTACACGAAGCGGCGCGGGCTATCGGACTGGCGCTGGTGGCACTGGCGCTTTGCCCTGCTGCCTACATGGTTCGGCGAAGACACGCGCCTGTGGCTTGAGTTCTATCAGTGTCGAATGGATGGCCTGAGCGGCGAGCGCCGGGATACCAAAGGCAACGTTGTGGAGTTTTGTTACCACCCATGAAAATCCTAGAACGCGGCACCAAGCCAACAGACAAGGTCTACACCGTGCGCTGCCAGCACTGCAAGACCAAGTTCGAATTCGCCCAGCACGAGGGCAAGGTGATCTACGACCAGCGCGATGGAGATTTCATCTCTATAGCCTGCCCAGTGTGCAAGAGCATCGTGGCGCACAGCGTCTAGCGGGTGAGCTGTGCTTAGGAACATCTATTCTTGCGACATTTGCGGCGATGAAAAACCCGTCGCCGACTTGGTCGGACTCCGCTTCAGGAACATGCGGGAGTTCCAGATCGATGGACCGCGTACCACCGATGGCAAGCACCTGTGCATCGACTGTCTGATTCAGATCAGGTACGGCAGGCTGCCCGACAGCGTCGACCGCAAGAAGGTTGCCGCCGCAATGCCATCGGAGACTGAATCAGTTTAGCTATGATCGCTGACTTCAAAGCCCTGCAAGCGCTGGCCGGCTCCAAGAAGCCTGGAGCCGTGAAGGCGTGGCTTGCCCGCAATCGGATCAAATACTTCGTTGACACGAAGGGGCATCCATCCACTACCCTCGCCGCCCTTGATCGCGCGCTTCATCGCGGCGGCGACTCGATCACTGAACCTAACTTCGACATGCCCACATGGGACAACTCACCTGCGGCCTCACCATCCCCGGCGTCACCGAAAAGGACGGGCGCTACTACAAGATCATCAAGAACAAGTGGCACGGGTTAAGCCGTATCGATGAGGGAGAAAATGCCCTCCTCCGGTCACTCCATGCGCTCGATCCGATCCGGCCTGGAACCGTCGGAGAGCTGCTGAAGCTGTACGGCGCGGTCGGCATGGATCACCTCGCCCAGGCGTCGAAAGTCGATTACCTCAATATCCTCAAGCGTCTTGACCACCACTTCGGACACATGCCGCTTGGCTCTCTCAAGACGAACCACATCGCGCACTACAAGGAGATGCGCCGGCGCAGGGGCCGCGGTGGCGTGCGCGCGAACCGCGAGATAGCGGTCCTGTCGGCTGCGTTCGAGCTCGGCTTGCGGGAGATGGTCGTGGAGGTGAATCCGTGCCGCGGTAGCGCTCGGAACCGCGAGACACCCAAGCGCCGCGTGGTCACCGATGAGGAATTCCTGGACGTGTTCGAGCGCTCCAATGAGCCGTTCCAAGACCTGATTGCATCGGCCTACCTCTCTGGTGCCCGGCAGACCGATATCATCTCTTGGAAGCGCTCCGAGCACTTGACGCCGAAGGGGATCGACTATGTCGAGAGCAAGACCGGCAAACCGCACCTGAAGGAATGGTCAAAGGCCCTGCACTTCTTCGTTGAACGGGCCGCGGTTCGATTCCCGGACGCGGACCTTGTCTTCACAAATACTCGAGGAGAGCCGTGGACCACGTCGGGGATTGCCAGCCAGCTGGCGCGGCTGAAGTCGCCATGGTGCTTTAAGGATCTGAGGGCGAAGGCGCAGACCGATGCCAAGCATTCGGTGCTCGGCCATAATGCGGTGATGGAAGCGATCTACCGCAAGAAGCTGATCACGCAGCCGGTACGGTAAAAATAGGGGTTTGAGGCTCATTTCTAAGAAAATGGAAGTCGCACTTGATTTTTCTTAGAGGATTCATGGTAGATTCATCGGCAATTAGAGGCAGGGGCGTTGGACTGTTAATCCGTTGGTCGCTGGTTCGAGTCCGGCCCGGGGAGCCAGCCTTACAGGCTTCTGTCTCTAAGACACCCATTATTTTTCGGCTGAAAACCGCCGGAAAACAACAACAGTCTTAGAGGCGTCCATGGGTCACATAGAAGTCGCCCTGCGTGTCGACTATGGCCAGGTTTCGCCCGCGATCCGCGAGCACCTCCACGAACTCAGAATCGTCCACGATCCCGACCACCCCGACCGCCAAATCCCGCCCTTCGACGCCGCCGGCCGCGACATCCTGGACATCGGCTGCGGGATCGGCCAGACACTGACCGCCCCGGAGTTTGCCGGTGCCCGGTCTCATCATGGTGTCGACGTGAACGCCGAGGCGGTCGACTATGGGATGGAGCGCTTTCCGCATCTCAGCCTGCGACACGCCCTCGCCGAAGCTTTGCCGTATGACGATGAGACCTTCGATCTCGTCTACAGTAGGGTCGCCATCCCGTACACGGATATCCCTCGCGCGCTCGCCGAAGCGCGACGCGTGCTGCGGCCGGGCGGCCAGCTGTGGATCAGCTTGCATGGATGGCGGATGGAGCTGACGAGCATCAGGGAGGCGCGCACGATCAAGAAATGGCTGTTCCGATTCTACGTGTGGGCAAACTCACTGTGGTTCCACATCGCCGGCCGCACATTCAAGCACCCGGTGCACAAGCGCACGACGTGCCTACAGACGCGCGGCGGGATCACGAGAGCGCTCAAGCGAGCGGGATTCGACGGCGTCGAGCTCGACGAGCAAGGGCCGCACTTCAGCGCGAGGGCGAGTCGGCCGTAAACCGCGGTCTTGGTTTCGGCTTGCGCCTACGGACGGACCACGGGTGCACAGTGCGTCTTCCACGCGTCGTCATGATCGAGGATCTGGCGAGCCGTGCCGATCGTGAGATTGTCGTCCTTGCTGATGATGATCGGACGCACCCAGTCGCACGCGGCATCAATCACGCTGCCATTCGTTGCGCAGCCGCTCACGCACAGCAGCGTCAGGCAGGCGAGCATTTTCAGCTTGGACATTGTGCACCTCCCGTATCGTTTCAGCCCTGGCGCGCTCCTGCTCGAGATCACGCGCCACGGTCCGCTGCTGCTCGACGCGCTTGCCGGCCGAGCGCCCTTTCAGATACACGCCAGCGACGGCCGCCAGCACCGCGACCGCGCCGAGAACCCAGCCGTAGAAACGACTCCAAAGCGCGGTGATCATGCCTCTTCCACCTTCGCGCGAGCCTTCATTCGCATGCGTTCTGCTGCAGCGTCAGCAGCCACGCCGAACGTGAACGAGCCGACCGGGCCAAGTTCCCCGGTGAAGTACGCGAGGATCAGAAGGCCATATGCCGCGAACACCATGTTGAGCGTCGCCCACTTGTGCTGGATCAGATATGCGCGTGCATCGACCTTCTGCCCGGCGTCTTCCAGTTGGCTCAGGCGCCAAACGAAGTGCGATACGAGACCGGCCGCGACCAGGGCGATGCACAGAATGACTTGAGTGATATCCATCGGTCATGCCTCGTTGGTGCTGATTGGACGCGCCGCCGAGAGCATCGGCAGCGCATCTTGATAGCCGGCCAGATCGAGGAGCGGCCAGCGGTAGCCGAGCACGCGATCGGGCGAAAAGGAGGCGATACAGACCTTGTCGCCTTGGTTGCCGCCGAGCACGAGCAAATAGTCCAGCTCGTTGCGACCGACGACCAAGCCAACGTGGCCGCCGCCGCGGCGCTCAAAGACAACGACGCAGCCCAGCGCTGGCTGGTTCAGCGCCGTGCCCCAATCGAGCCATGCACGCGCCCGGTAGTATTGCTTCGGGATCGGTGCGCCGGCCTCTTTCATCCAGTACGCGAGAGCCACACCACACCATGGCGTCGCGTCGTCTCGCCACCATGCCCCCAGCTCTATGAGCCAGCGGCGGATCGCCGGAGTCGTTTCCTTGCCTGGCGTTTCCTCGATGCCAAGATCGCGGCGGGCGATTGTCAACCATAGCGGGTCACTCGGTTGACAATCCGTGTTCATGGCTGCTTCCATCCCGAGGCCCACAGAATGAAAAACACGATACCGACAAGCGCCGACGCAGCTATGGCCGTGACCGTCCACTTGCCGAAGGTGGTGAACTTCTCGTCCAGCCACTCTTTGAGCCCTTCCTTCACTGCGGCTTTCATTTCTTCCGCGTTCATGCGGATCGCTCCATCGTGACGGCAATCGTGTCTTGGACGGTATCGCCGGTTGCTGTATCGGTGATGGTGCAGCGGAACGTCGCCGAGGCAACCTCGAACAGAGCAAATCCGGTGCGTGAAAATGTTGTGGCTGACGATGACGTTGAATTGGCCGTGATGCGGGTATCGCCACTGATGCGAGCCCACGCATACGTAAAGGGACCGGTCCCGCCGATCGCGTTGCAAGTTGCGCTGCTGGAAGGGTTGGACGTCGTATTGATGCTGGTGGGGCTGATGTCGGCGCTGTAGTAGATGTACACCAGGCGCTGAACGCCAGAGTCCTCGACATACACGCGCTGAATCGTCCGAACAGTGCCTGCATCCTCCACGGTTATTCGGGCGATGCGACGGACGGTGCCGGAATCTTCAATGTACGTATCCGCTGCCGCCGCGAACGACAGCACGAGGATAAGCAGCGATATGAGTAATTTGCGCATCAGTAGCAGTAGGTGATTCGCCCGTCGTCACCGCTTGCTGCAGGCGGGCATGAAGCATTGGAAACGAGCACCTTTGTCGTACTGGCCTTGACTGTGATGTTTCGGGCATTCGCTTGGATCGCGACGCCGCCAGTCAAATGCTGCGTGACGCTCGAGGATGAGATTCGCGCGTTTGCAAAGGTGCCGGATGTCGTGTCCGATGCCGCGTGCGTGTGCCCGTCCAGTGAGATGGCCGTGCCGTTCGCCAACACAGCGCCGCCGCCCGTTGTTACAAGATTGATCGCGGCACCGCTCACCTCGTTGCTGATGTGGATAGTGTTATCCAGCGATGAACCGTTCCCAATGTATCCACGCCGTGTCGTGCCATCATTGCTGTACAAACCAATGTAGTTGTCGCCGAGCGAATCTGCGGCGACAAGCTTCAGCTTCATTGAAGATCCAGAGCCGGAGATCGTCTGCGCCGCTGTGAACGTATTCGACTGCGACTGACGAGCATAATCGTCAATCTGAGCCTGCGGGTTGAGCAAGATCCAGTCGTCCGCTCCACTGTCCAGCACGAGCACGGCCGGGATGCCGGCGACGAGGTCGCCATTCGCGAGCGCATCGCCGTCGAACTTCTGCACGTCCAGCGCAGTGAGTCCATTGACCGCGAGCGTCGTCGCGCCGGTGTTGTTGCCCGCAGGAATCAGCGTTATGGCCATCCCTGCCACGTACGAAGTGATGGCCGGCGTGAGATTGCCCGTGATCGTATTCGTGCCGGAGACGCTGCCCAGCTTCAGCAGTGATCCGTCTTGTACCTGCCCCGCGGCGGCATACTGATTGCGGGCCGTCGCGTCGGCAACGTTCGTATGCTTGAATCCGCCCATCGGGAGATTCGCGGTCGGCACGGTCTGTCCATCTTTCGCGATGGAGCTCGCCATCGCAGTGGCGAGATCGCTGAGGGTGGTATTCGCCCAGCTCGAGGAAATCGGCGTTCCCGAAACGACGGGATTGCCGGCCGGCAGCGAGTAGGCACCGTTGCCGTCCCGTGGCGCCATCAGCGAGAGGCCAATGATCGCGAGCAAACCGCCAAGGAATCCGGATGCGATCAGTTTCTTCATAGCACTCCACCCCGCTCGACGAGGTACGTGTTCGATAGCCACTCAATGCGTTGCTGCGAGGATGCGATGGCGAGTCGCGTCGAGAGCGCGTAGCCGAGGCCCTTCGCTGAATTCCAGCGGCTGACCGTCGTGCTCTCATCTGCCCACTGCGCCGCGTCCCAGTTCGCGGAATCCCACGCCGCCGTGTTCGGTGCAGCGATGTTGATCTGTGCGCCGAGCGGAACTCGTTTGAAATCGACGCCGACGCCCACCGCATAAGACGACTGGCCGCCGCTCATACGCATCAGCGTGCGAATCGCGGTGACCTTCTTCAGCGCTCGACGGTCGCGGATGTAGTTCCAGGCCGTTTGGCCGTCCGCCTGAATCGGCGTGCCCGCGTCGTTATATCCAGTGTCATAGAGGTGCACGGTGCCGTCGGCGGTGCCGAAGTAGGCAAGATCGTTGTAGAGCGCCCAGCACTGCGCAGCGAGGCCCGTGAAGCGACACCATGCATTGGTTTCGGTGTTCATGACGTGCTGCACGAATCCCGAGCTAGTCGGCACATTCACGATAAGCTGATTGCGCGTTGGGTAGTGCATCAGATCCCACCCGGTGAGCGAGCCGAACTGTCGGGTCGCATCGAGCGCGGCGCCGCGGATCTTTCCTGACGCCTGCTGCTCGTTGAGACGGCCAGCGCTGAGCACGGTCGCAAGCGGGATATAACCTGCCTTTGTGACCATGATCAGGTCCGCACCGACCTTCTTTACCGCGCGTTTCGAGATCGGCGCACCGAGTTTGAAGTGACCGCAGATCGCCCAATCGGTGGTCGAGCCTGGATCCGAGCCTTGGTATAGGAACACATCGCCCGAACTCATGAGGAACACTGCGCGATCGTTCGGACCGTCGCCGGAACTCTCGGAATACGTGCCCATGGCGATCAGGTTGCCGCCCGAGCCTTGCACGCGACCGAGCGGGAATTTCGTCAGCGCGCCGCCGAGCGCATTGGTCGCCGAGTACCAGAAATCCTGAGTACGGTCGTTCCAGAAATACGAGCGGCCTTTGTAGATATGGATGCCGTTCAAGGTTGAGGGCGTAAGTCCGGTGCCTGAGATGGTCATCGCAGCAAGCGCACTGCTGTCATACTGCTGCGGATCATCGGCGCCGTTGACGAGGCCCATGCGCGGGCCGCCAGAGGCATCGTCGAACTGCGCCGTCTGCCACTCGTCCGAGGTAAAGCCACTATCGAGCGAGACGCCCGCGCCGGCCGCGCTGATGTCCCAGATGTTCCCGTTCGCTCCGGCAAGAAACTTTCGGGCTGAGCCCGCATTGAATTCCGAGAGCATACGGACAGCACCTCCGAGATCGGAGGCGTACTCTCCCGAGCCGCCGCGGATCCAGCAGGAGCCAAGACCAGGGAACCAGTTGTCGAGCGAGATCGAGTCGACGATATCCATGGCATCGATCGAGTCGCGGGTGTTCCATCCTCCAATGGGCGACGGAACAGCCTCCGGCATCGCTTTCTGCGCCCGGTTGATCGGTGGGCGTCGAGGAACGATGATCACGACCCGTAGCCTGTGACGGGCACGGTCGGCAATGGCGGCCAGATGCTGCGATCACCAGCGAGATTCGTCGGCACCGAAGGTGTATCGCGACCCATCGCGAGATCGATCTGCCGCTCGGCCTCCTCTTTCTCCTCGGCGTACGCGAGTCCTTTGCGAGCGAGGAAACGCCAGGTGAGGTCCAGCCGCAACAGGAACTCATCGAAGCGCACTGTGTCCGTATCGGCCTGAAAAGCGGTGAATCGCTCGCCTTCCTCCGACTGCACCCAGCGGTTATCAAGATATTCGATCACCAGATCGAGCGCGGAGCCCGGCACCGGATCGATGTAGATGAGATTGCCCTTCAAGCGAAAACGGCTGCGCGGCGACTGCGCCATCACGCCAGATTTGCGCGCCTGCCATTCCTGCGGCGAGAGCGACCCGCGCAGTGTCCAGTAGTTCGTGCGATCCCACGCGGTATCATTGATGAACGAGCGATAGCCGGCCGGCAACGCGTAGGTTTCAGTGCCGTCGACCGTCGAGAACGTGTATTCGTTCTGCAGGTTCTGCCACGGCTTGCGAGCGATAATTTCGCCCGCCTTATTGGCGAGCGCGAGCAGCTGAATCGCGCTCTCGTCAGGGTTGCCGACGATGCTCGCAGGCGAATCGAATCCCGCGTCCTGCGCGACCGCCTGGCACACCGTGAGCAGCGACATCAGGCATCCTCTGACCGCTGCTTCTTGCCCGGCTGCTTCTTGCCCGGCTGCTTCCCGCCGTCGTCCGAGTCCTCAAGCCGCGCAAGCAGGCGCGAGACTTGATCTGCGAGCTTCGCGTTCTGCTCGATCAATTGCCGATTCTGCTCGACCAGCTGATCGCTGCCCTCTGCGCGCTGCTTGAGCTGGACGCGTTCACGAGCCTTGTGACGAAATTCGCGAGAGCCCGCCGGCAAATTTTGCAGATTGCCGTCATCGACGCGAGCAAGATCCTCGACGGTGAACACGTTCTTCGCGTGATAGGCCGGCAGCAGAGACGAGGCGATGCCGATCTCATCCAACGGCGTGCCGCGCGCGGACTGCTCTTTGCCGAGCTGATACTGCTGCCAGGCGAACGGAAAGCGGCGTTTGTCCTGCTCGGTCGCGCGCCGGTGCACTTCCAATTTGTCGTTACCACGCACGCGAATGCGAACGTAGTCGACATCGCGGTACATGTCGGTGCCCTTCTCCTGCGACTCGAAAGGCTGGTGCTCCCGCACTCGCTCGAAGTTCGCAATCACGCCTTCGTCGTCGTCCTGTGGGACGTACTGACGCAGAAACTCACGCTCGGAGCGCGCGCCAGCGTGGAAGGCTTCGGGATCGAATTCGGGTTGGGCGCTCACGGCGTCTCCGTGGTTTCTGCAGTGGATGCACCGATGACGGCCGCGGCATCGCCAAACGGCAACAGCGTCTCGCCTAGCGGAGCTGCAGCTGCGATCAGTACATCAGCGGGCGGTGCGGGCTCGGATGTTTCGACAGGAGCGGGCGCCGGCTTGAACTTCGCCGGCACCTCACTCTCAGCCACTTCGCGCACGACAGCGGTCGAGCAGTTCTGCGTGTCCTCGTGCCAGAACGAGGTTTCGCAGAACCACTTGTCACCTTCTCGCCAATATTTCTTGCGCTCGGCCGGCATGGCTCACCTCAGAACGGGAAGTCGCAAAGGATGATCTTCGCGGACGCGTCGATCGCGTACGCGCAGATTGCATCGGTCGTAGCTGCCGTCACGTCGAGCGTGCCATCGGTGGCACCGGTCGGCGTGAGCGGATCGCCATCGGCGCCAGCGGTAAGCGCGGGCGTGATCGTGGCCGGGCCCTTGATCTGGATCCAACCGTATTCACCATCTGCGAGCACCGCTTGCAGAATGCCTGCACCGACCTCGGACGAATCCGACAGATCCGAAGTGACCTTCGTCGTATCGCCCGCAGAGGCGCCGCCGGCTGCGTAGTAGTAGCAAACGTTTCCAGCGACAGCGGCAACCGCGCCAGCGCCAGTCTCGTACTGCACGTACTTGTAGATGTTCCCTCGGTAGTCCATTCCCTTGACGCCCGGGGCGAACTGCGGGGACGTGTGGACGGCGTCAACTTTCATGCCTGTGATGAACATGGCGAGTGCTCCTTAAGCGTTGTCGTAGAGCACGCCCTGCAGTGAGCAGTTCGTCGCAACGAGCTGGCCCGCCCACAGGATGAGCTGAATGAACGCGTCCTGATTGAACGCGCGGTCTTCCGGCAACGGAGTGAAGTTCCGCTTCTTCGCGTAGCAGAGCTGGATGTAATCCGTGTTCAGCGCGTACGTGTGCTCAGCCGGGATGCCGGTCGAGTCCTCGTACACGAAGTCCTGGCCGGCGTAGTCGAGCGAGCGGAAGCCCGCGCCGGCCTTGCCGTTGGATTCCTTCGTGATGCGCTGGATCGCCTGCAGCGAATCCCAGTAGTAGCCGTAGTTCACGGCGTCCGAAAGGTAGAGGTCAGGCTTGTCCGTGCCACGCGTGCAGCGAAGCGTCAGCGCATTCAGGAAGCGCTGGATCGTCGCCGCCGAGAGCGACGCGCCGCCATCCGCCGTCGCGCGGTAGAACTGGTTACGCCAGAACGTGAAGTTCGAGCGGTTGATGCCGCCAAACGTACCGGTCGCCGGATTATCCGCAACCATCAACTGCAAGCCGCCCACGATCTTGCCCGAGTAGGCCGTACCGTCGGACCAGCAACCATAGTTGAGCTGGTTCTTCATCGTCTTCTGCGCGTTCTTGATACGCGTCTCGAAGAGATCGATCACCTGCTCCTTGCCGGTGTTCTGGACATCGATTTCGAGCCCCGACGCGGAGACGATGCCGGCGGCCTGCGCCCAGTTCCATTCGGCGCCGGTCAGCACATCGGCCGGCGAGATGTCGAGCAGGTCATAACCCGAGTACCACTGGAAGCGGCCCTCGGCATATTCCAGCTCGCGCACGATGGTGCGACCTGAGACGGCCTTCCACGCGCCCTTTTCCTTCAAACGGAACAGCAGAGCATTGCCCTTGCTGACGTTGTCGGCGGTTTCACCCGAGCGATTGCGCAGGGTGCTGGTGACGATTTCGGAGAGATTGGGACTCGGCACAGCGGCGACTCCTTATGGTCGCGCGAGATCAGTTCGGCCAGCTTGAGAAGGCCGACTCCAGATCCTCGCGCAGTGATTTGGGTTGAGTCGTTCCCGTGCTCTCGCCAGAAGTTCCCACCGCGGCACGACGTGCCGTATCCACGCGCTTTTTCCGCTCGTCTTCCTGCTGCTTTGCCGTCGCTGCCGCCTGCTCGGCCTGGATCTTTTCCCAGACCTTCTCGTTCATGCGGCACGCCTTGTTATAGGCGACTTCGAGGTCACGCTCGCCAGCTCGGATGAGCTGGATCACATCGCTCGCAACTTCATCGAAGTGTGGACGCAGAGGCTTGCCGTCCTGGCCTTTCGCGGATGCGAAGCGTTCGACACTCGACAGGTTCGAGCGGAACGTTTCCTGTTGCCGGGCGCGCTCTTGTGAGGAGAGGTGCTGCTTCAGCGTCTCGACCTCTTTGCGTACACCGGAAAGCTGTGGATCTTGTGCAGTGGCTTCGGTGAGAGTCTTGAGATCGACTCCCATGCGTTCAGCCATCGCGCGCATCGCGCCGAGCGGATCTTTCGAGAGATAGTTGTTCCACTGGACAAGCTGCGACACGAACTGCTGCCGGCTCATGCCGGACAGTCCGAGGTCGCGATCCATGTCGCGGAAAATCTCGTCGTAGGATTCTCGGTCGCGCTTGAACTGCGCGAGTTGCTGGCTGACTTTGTCGTAGCCAGTCTGATATCGCTTCTCGCGATCGAGCCAGTTTTGCTGGTGCTCGCGTGATGCTTTACCGAACAGGCCGCGGTCAGCCTCGGGCCAGTGAGACGGGGCCTCTAGTGCCGCGAGTTCGCCGCCGGCTCCCTGGGCTGGCGGCTGAGCCGCGCCTTCAGAGAGTGCTGCCGCTGCTGCGCCGGGATCGGCGGCCGACGGGTCATCGCCCGCGCCATCGAAGCCGGCTGAGAGTTCATCGCGTAGAGACGTGTCGTTTGGCACGTCCGCTTAATTACACCCAGCGGACGTGAATCAGAACGACAATTTTGTCCGTTCTCAGGCAGCGGCGTCTGCCGGCGCATATTTCAGCTGATCCAGCGCCTCGCGAGTTTCGCGCTGTTTCGCCGCCTCACGGTCCGGATCGACCGGCGGCGGCGCCATCGACGGATCGTTTCCGATTTCCACATAGCCGTGCTGGCGTAGGTAGCTCTGGTGCTCCTGACGGGACCGAATCACCCTGCCGTATTCCTCCCCGACCGCCCGGTACGGTGTGAAAAGTGGCGCGATGTGATGGCTGGCGCTTATGATGCGTTTCGTAGCCTTCCCGCAGCACCGCGGGGACCGGTTCCGGTTGGCCACAGTGCGAAATGCTTCCTGCTTTTTGCCGCAATCCGAGCAGAGATATTCGTAGATCATGGGTGACGTTCTCAATCTGAAGCTTTTCGAGCTGAAGCGCGAGATTCGACGCGAGCTAATTCGTCACGGAATCGTGCCCAGTCGGCAGCCAGCGCCTGAACCCGAGGAGAATCCAGCGGTTCATTCTTCGGCAGACGTTTCGCCTTGTCATCAACTCGCTGCATATCCTTCAGGATCTGAGCCGCCGACCGACGTTTACCCGGATTGGTAACGGCCGGCGATTGCGGGGCGTCCACCAGCCCAAACGGACGGCTCACCGGCTCCGCGCTCGGCTGACGCACGTTCTGCATACGATCCTGTCCAGTGGCCTGCAAATATTCCCGTAGCTTTTCGGCATTCGGCGCCACTCGGCCTTGTGCATCGATGATCATTGGTCGCTGATCCGTGATCGCGGCCGGAGCCGCTCGATACGGTAGCGCTGGCGGATAGCTCGGAATCGGTGCGCGCTGATCGAGCGCTGGCGCTCGATCACTCGGGATCATTTCCCGTGCCGCACCAGGATGTAGCGCCCCGGCCTGCTCCACATCCGGCGTGAGTCCCATCTGCTCACGCGCATATGCCGTGCCTGGTGCGCTGCGCGATCCGGCCACGATGTTTGGTGCCGGCAGCGCGAGCGGCGCGCGAGGCATCAACTCGCCCTCCATCGCCGCTGGCGCCGAGGCGGGTTTTTCGACCGGCGGAACTTCGGCAGCTTCACGGCCAACTAGAGCCTCGCGTGCCCGGTCCACATTCTTCATGGTCATACGCGTGGCTGCTCGCTTCCCAAGAAAGCCCGCCGCCGGAACTGCCAAACCGAACGGGCCTCCAGAAAGCAGCCCGAGGGTACTGCCGGTAAATGCAGCCATGCCGCCTTTCGTCGGGTCCATCTTGCCGAGATTACGCATGGCGTTTTCGAGTCGACCGCCCATTGCAACCTTCTCGATAGCGGCGCGCTGCTCAGGCGTAAAGCCGCGCATCCTGCGCGGATTGATCGCGAGGTTTTTGAATTCCTGTCGAAGCGCGTGTTCCTCGCCGGCCTGCGTGTAGTTCGCCTCCGCTTTGATCTTCGCACGATGAATCATGCGGTCGAGCAGCTGTGATCTTCGGCTGCGTGCATACATCGCTCGCGCAGGCGCATTGGCGCTCAGCGCATCGAGCGAATCATCCAATTCATCCACGATTTTCCCAGCCATACGAGCATCGGGCGTCGGCTCGCGAGTGACCGGGTTCAGGTCATCCTCTGCGTCGAGCGCGATCTTACGCAGAGTCTCGGCTTCCTGAAGCGTGAGGGGCTTGCCGTTCGCCTCCTCCAGGCGCTTCATGACGGCGCTCGACTTCGGGTGCAGCGTCGGATCGATACCTTCCTCCATGACCATGGAGCGCACTTTTCCTAGCGTCGTTGTATACGCCTCGGGCTCCGCGACGATCCCAGCATCCTTGCTCGACTGATATGCCCGCCGTGCGGCATCCGTCAACTCCTCAGTCGATGGAATCCTTTCTCGCATCTTTTCGCGCAATCCAGCATCAAATCGCTGTCGCTGCGTTGCTCGCCATAGCGGTGCCTCTGCGGCGAGCGGCAGGAGCGCGACATCTGCACCAGAGTCCGCAATCGGCTGCGTAACCGCGCTAACAAGGCCTAACTGCGCTTTGCCGCTCTGGCCACGCGGCTGATATGTGAGAGCGTTCTGCACGCGTGCGGCAGTATCTTCCCCCTTGGCATCTGTCAGTCCGGCGCCCCGAGCAGCTTCGGCGCCGATTCCAGCGACGCTGGCGATAGGCGTGGCAATCGCTCCGGACACGAGTGCGCCGAGCGCTTCCAGCGTGCCCACTGGCGCTGAGCCGTCCGCGGTATTTGCCTTCCTCGCCGCTGCACTCACTTCGCTGAGATATCCCGAAGGTTGCGACGACGATGTAACGGTGCTGTCCTCGCCGGCGGCGAGCTTCGACATTGCTTGGTCAGAAAGCAGATCGTCACCGGCGAACGGATCGGGCCCGGTGCGCTGAGCGACGGGAGCCTGCAACTCACGCACGCGTTGAGCGGCACGCTGCGCGGCTGCTGTATCGCCTGCTGCGTGCGCGTTACGCAGTACCGTCATCCAGCGCTGGACATCAGCTTCCGCCATAAAGCCTCAGCAGTTCATCGTCGGAGGGTTGGCCGGCCGGAGCAGCAGCTCGCGCCGGTGGTGCGGATGCATCGGGACGCAACGTCGCGCCCGTGCGCAGTCGCTCCTCTGCGAGCGTGAGTCCTTCCAGCACTTCGTTCCACGCTACTCGTGCGTCTTCCTCGCTTTGATTCTGATCGGTGGCGCGCGTGAATGCCGCCGAAACTTTCATGCCTTCCGCGTTCGACAGCGCGCCGAGCCCGCGCATGCTCTGAATCGAACTCTGGAACGCCTGCGCATCAACTTGACCGAGCCGCGCCTTCGAGCCTGCCGCGTCGGTGCCGCCGATGTAGTTGCGCGGGTCAAGCGTTTTCGACGCGCCGTAGATCGTGTCGAAGCCCGGCGAGTTCAGCAGCCCTTCCACGTTT
>Ga0247822_10000181_pt1 | contig 29795 bp, 22 predicted proteins | sample 13C_Cellulose_Da_FD_192423 | JGI IMG/M metagenome (GOLD analysis project Ga0247822, IMG submission 192423) | Soil microbial communities from agricultural site in Penn Yan, New York, United States - 13C_Cellulose_Day30 | ecosystem: Environmental > Terrestrial > Soil > Agricultural land | place...
GGACCTGGTAGCGCCCGCGCAAAGGGGGATTGTCATCCGCGCCCTCAACACAACCATCAATCCGGATGAGCAGATTCAGCTTGAAAAGTACGTTCGCGAGTGGTTTGACCTCGATACCGACATCAAACCTTTTTATGAAAAAGTGTCGGCCGATAAGCTTCTCGGCGACCTGATCACGAAGTTTCACGGATACAGGATCGTCGGACAGCCGGATCTGTTTGAGTCCCTCGTCTGGGCCGTGCTTGGTCAGCAGATCAACCTGGCATTTGCATACACCCTGAAGCAACGCTTTGTGCAGCAGTTTGGAACCAGCTATGAATTCGAAGGTCAGCCCTATTATGCCTTCCCCAGCCCCGATGTGGTCGCCCGGCTAACCGATGCAGACCTTCTTCCGCTCCAGTTCTCGCGTCAAAAGAGCAAGTACACGATAGAGATCGGAAAGGCCTTTTCTGAGAGAACGATCACACAGGAGGCGCTTTCATCCATGTCTTTAGAAGACGCCCGGGATACCCTGATGCAGATCAAGGGCGTTGGAAACTGGACCGCAAATTATGCCCTCATGAAAACGTTCAGGTATAAGGATGCCTTTCCGGCCGAAGATGTGGGCATCCACAATGCCATTCGCCTCCTGAAAAACAGCAAACGGAAACCGACGGTTGAAGAGGTGCGGAGATTGTTCAGGAGGTACAAGGGGTGGGAAGCCTACGCCACGCTCTACCTTTGGAAGAGCCTGCCCTGATCGTTAATTCCCCACCGCAATTGAGTCTCTTTAATTCGATGGATTTGTCATTTCCTTTTGATGCAATTGTTATTATTTTTAACAAACATGCATCATTCTGTGTTGCTTTTTACAGGTCACCTGCTTGATTCCATTGATCGGGTTTCAGCGCGGTTTCCCTATAGACTGATCAGTGAAGTGCGACAAATGATTGCCAGGGAGGTAAATAGTTTCCGGCTGACTGACGTATCGCAGATCGCTGTGTCCAGCCTGGCTGCTGGTGGCGACATCCTGTTTGCCGAAGCCGTGCTTGAGGCAGGAATACCGTTACACATTTTCCTTTCCCATCCTCCCGACGAGTTTGTGGACCGCTCTGTTCAATATGCTAAGAACCATCCGGATGAGAATCAAAGTGAGTGGCTTTATCGATTTGAGAATTCAATGGACCAGGCCGTTTCTATCCGTATTGTTGATACGCAGGAAGGAGAGGATCCTTATGTGGCTTGCAATCGGGAGATGCTGGTTCATGCAATGCAATTTGCCGAACAACAAGCGAAGCGAATATTGGCTCTGGCCATGATGGAATCAGAGACCGAGGTCAGGCAGGGTGGAGCCGCAGACTTCGCAATGGAAATTGAACGGACCGGGATCCACGTGAAGAGGCTGTGGCCGCATCGCCCTCATCGTCTTTATCGTTAATGGCAATCATTGAGGAACTGGAGATTGTATTGACTCTTGGGTAGTATAAACTGATCTTGGACAACTTAACTGGTGCTCGCGCAACGGACTGACTGTAGGAACAATGATGGAAACGAAGGATCTTGAAAGGTTGATCAGCCTCGGGCACTATGCACAGGCGCGAAAACGGGCTGAAGAGCTGCTGACGAAATCTGATTCGTTGAGAGCGAAACAATTGTATGCATTCTCTCTTTCGAAATCGGGGCAACCGGAAGCAGCCCGTGACTTTCTCGAACGCGTTGCCAGAGATCATCCCGACGATCCTGAAACTAACGGCATACTCGGGGGTATCTATAAGGAGCTTTTCCGGAATCAGCAAAACTCAGCCTTTGCCGTACTTTCACGGGATACGTATGATCGCAGCTTCATTAGAACGAAAAACTTCTACACCGGAATAAACGCAGCCACCATGTCGACACTGGCTGGTCAGTCGCGTAGGGGAAAGGAACTTGCGCAGGAAGTTTTGGATCTGCTGAAAGATCCGGAACAGAATTTTTGGGAAGCTGTGACACGAGCTGAAGCCCTGCTGTTGCTGAAGGAGCGTTCGAAGTCTGAGGAGGCTTACCGTAAGGCGCGGCATCTTGCTGGCTCCGATTGGGGAAAGATCAACTCCGTGTACAACCAATTGTGGTTACTGAAACATTACCTTCCCGTACCACGTGAGGCCTTGTCTGCATTCAGCCCACCCGTTGTAGTGGCATTTGTGGGGCATATGATCGATAACCCTGATCGTGTGAATCCGAGATTTCCGGCCAGCATAGAAGGTCAGGTCAAGCAGGCGATAACCAGTGCGTTGAATACTGTTAACGCGCGAATTGGTTATTGTTCACTGGCCAATGGTGGTGACATTCTTTTTGCCGAAGCTTTGGAAGAACTGGGTGGAGAGGTAAATCTTTTCCTGCCATTCAGTCAAACTGATTTTCTCGAGGCGAGCGTGTCGTTTGCCGGTGATCAATGGACAGAGCGTTTTCTCAGGCTCGTGAATAAATATCCCGTCAGTTATCTAACGGAGGAACCACACGCAGGACATGCAGATCTCTTTGGCTTGCAGACGTCGATCCTCTTCGGATTGTCACATCTCCGGAGTCTGGCTACACACGCTGAGCCTTATCTGATCACCGTCATGTCTGAACGCGATCAGCAGCGAAAATCAGGCGGCACACGCGACACCGTTAACCTCTGGCCCAACCCGCAGCGACACATCAACGTCAATCCCGATGTATACGTGCCTATTACTGCGACAGTGGAAGAAACAGGTTTATCCTCGACGCAATATAACCGGACCGACAGACCGGTACTTTACTTTGTATGCTTCGATCTTTCTGGAGATGATCCAACAGGAGAAGCTGTGCTTTCTCATTTAACTAATGCATCCCTGCCACCAGCCGTCACCTGGAGAAGGGGTCACGAAATGGTTGCTGGATTTAAACAGTTGCTGGGCGCAATGGAGTTTACAACCCACGTGTTGACTTCCGTCTCCGCGCTCCATCCGGCTCCCAGAGTTACGCTGCACGTCGGGCCATTTCCATTGCATCGGGTAACGGGCATTGATTATTATCCCCGGACCGAAGAAGGTGGCCCTGAAGATCCAATTGCCGCGCTTGAGCAGCTTACGGACATTCATCACTTCACGCACTCTGGATCCGTGTATGCATCGGGTGCATTTGGAGCGCTGCTTGCGTTGGATACGTCGCGATATAAGCTTTCGTTTATTGATACACTTCGTGAAGTAGATAAGCGTCCCATAAGCCCGATCGATGTGTTCAGCGTTTCATTGCTGCACGTCTCCAGACTCGTAAATCACTAACTTTACTTCCGGATTATTACTTTGATATGAGCGCACGTGTACAGATCACGCTACCGGATACTTTTCTTTATGGTGTAAAGATCGATGTGCGTTCATCGGACCTGAACTATGGAGCTCACGTTGGCCACGACCGGATGCTAACCCTCATTCAGGATGCCCGCGTATCGATGTACCGCAGCTTTGGCTATGGCGATGAGCGTAGCTTTGAGGGACCGGTAGGCCAGGTTATCGCAGATGCGGCCGTTCAGTACAAGTCGGAGTGCTTTCTGGGTGATGTTTTGTATATAGAAATTGGAATAGGAGAGTGGAGCCGGTCGGGGTTTGACATGTATTATCGGGTAACGAATCAAACCACGGGCAAGGAAGCTGCAATTGCCAAGACTGGCATCGTCTGCTTCGACTATTCACGACGGAAAGTAGCGTCCATACCTGAATCATTGATACACAATCTTAAGCTGGAGAAAAGGTCATGACGATAAAGGAAGCTCAGGAACTCGTCGACTCATGGATCAAAACACACGGTGTGAGGTATTTCGATGAGCTGACAAACACGGCCATTCTGATGGAGGAGGTGGGTGAGGTTGCGCGCATTATGGCCCGTCGCTATGGGGAGCAATCAGAAAAAGAAAGTGATAAGAACAAAGACCTTGGTGATGAAATGGCGGATGTTCTGTTCGTACTTGTTTGCCTTGCCAATCAAACTGGAATTGACTTAACAGCGGCGTTGGAGAAGAACATGAAGAAGAAAGCTGATCGGGATAAAGATCGACATCATCAGAATCCGAAGCTACAGTAAGTGTTTCGCCGGCAGAAACCCATGGTATTCAGCATGGTCTCACCATACTTCCAGTAAAGCCCGATTTAGTCCCTGTTAAGCCGTCGCGTCCTCCTGGTCTCCAGTCACCTTCACGCTCTGCCCCGGCAGTTACTAGTCATTCGCACTCCGATTTCTACGCCTCGCCCTCAAATTAGAAGATGGCGATTGTTGATTCAATCAAACTGTTAATAACCCTTCCCGTAAGACAGGCACCACGTTATAAACATCCGGCGTAAGGCAGAACTCTATATCCTTGAACACATTCAGTTTCGCGAGGCGCTTAACATGACTCGCGTTTGAAAGAAACGCCTTCATGTCGTTGCGCGCTGCGAGGTACAAATGTTTTGCAGCTATCGGAGAATCGCATTCCGGGAAGTACTCACCTTCCAGCAGGTCAACCAGCGCGCCGGCGAACAAAGTGTCTTCCAGATTAAATTTCCCCTTCCAGCCTGCACATACAACCAAAACGTTATTGCCACTGTTTTTCAAGTGACCGGCCACAGCACTAAGATTGAGGAAGGATCCGATGATGATTTCACGGGCCCCCAAAGATTTTGCAATTGCCTGTGTTCCGTTTGTCGTCGTAAAAGCAAGACGCTTGCCTTTCATTTCGGCAACCATGTATTCAAAGGGCGAATTGCCATGGTCGAAACCGTCGACTTTTTTCCCATCACGTTCTCCCGCAGTATCGTAACCCTGAGTTTTCATGGCCAGGCAATCTTCCAGTTTTGCAAATGGTGAGATGCTGGTGACGCCGTTAGCCAGCGCAGTAACCATACACGAAGTCGCACGGAATATATCTACTACCACTACGGAGCGATCATCAACCGAGTATAAATGCATGAGATCGGGAGTGAGACAGACGTCTATTGTTTTCAAGTCAGCCGTTTAAATGAAACTGGTTTAATACTTTGATAGAATCGCAGGGTTACTCCTATACGAATGGTGGTTTTGATACTTCGGCTTTGAGCGATTTACCACGCACATCGATGAATATCGTCGAACCCAGACCGGCATGGCTGGCATTGACGTAACCGAGCCCGATGCCTACTCCAAGAACAGGAGATATTGTACCTGATGTCACCCGTCCGATCACCTCACCAGCGGCGTCTTTGATCGTATAGTCATGCCGTGGGATGCCTTTCTCCTGCATCTTGAAACCAACCAGCTTGCGTACAACGCCTGTATCCTTCTGGCTCTTCAGGGAATGAGAGTTTGTAAAGTTCTTGGTAAACTTCGTGATCCAACCGAGTCCGGCTTCCAGCGGTGACGTGGTGTCATCGATATCATTGCCGTATAAACAAAAGCCCATCTCCAGGCGCAGCGTGTCGCGGGCTCCAAGTCCGATCGGCTTGATGGCCTCATCCTTACCTGCAGCAAAGAGTGCATTCCATACCTTTTCAGCGTGTTGATTGGAGACGTAAAGTTCAAATCCACCCGCACCTGTATAACCCGTGTTCGAGATGATCACATTGGGAACGCCCGCCAGTTCTCCAATAGCGAAGTGATAATATTTGATCGTTGAGAGGTCAACAGTAGTCAGCTTCTGAACAACGCCCGCAGCCTTCGGACCCTGAACGGCAAACAGGGAAATGTCATCCGAAAGGTTCTTCATATCGACGTTATTGGTATTAAACTTCGATATCCAGTTCCAGTCCTTTTCGATGTTGCCAGCGTTCACGACCAGCAGATAGTCGTTGTCCGCGATCTTGTAAACGATCAGGTCGTCAACCAGGCCACCGGTCTCGTTCGGAAGACTTGAATATTGCGCCTGTCCGTCTATAAGCTTTGACGCGTCGTTCGTAGTAACCCGTTGAATGAGGTCAAGGGCGTTTGGACCCTTTAATGAGAACTCGCCCATATGCGAAACATCGAACACGCCTACGCCATTGCGAACGGTCATGTGCTCTTCGATGTCGGATGAGTATCTCACGGGCATGTTAAAACCGGCAAAAGGAACCATCTTGCCTCCGAGTTTTACGTGCACATCATTCAAGGGAATTTTCTTAGCGTCCATATCTATAAGTTTCTGGGGTTGTATTGAATAGGGGAATAATCGTGACTCTCTGACGGAGCGTTCTATTGAAGCGCTTTGCCTCTTTCGATAGAGCTGAGTATGTCGGCCTTTACGCGCTCGACCTTCACCATCTCCTGCTTCAGGTAGGCACGTGCGGCCTGAGGGTCGTCAGTAGGGGCAGGAGGTGTGAATTTTCTCATCCAAACCATCATGCCTTCGCTCGCATTATTGAGGGAATCGATGGCGGCTTCGATCTCCTTCTTTTTCGGATCCGGCATGTCCGGTGTCTTCGCCACCTTGTCTTTAAGCGATTCAGTGAGTTTGAAGATATTGTCCAACTTGGGCATCACCTCGTTGTGAACGGCCATAACGCTATCCTCTAACGCCTTGGTTGGACTGGCGGATGAGGTTTCAGGCTCGTGGTGATGGGCATGGTCCTCCGTTTTCTTGCCACAGCTGTAGAAGGCGATAACTGAAATCAAAAGAACTATGCGCGGGGTGTTTTTCATGGAACCTTATTTTCCGCCAAAGGTAATAGTTAACCCTCACACCTTCCACACGCAATAAAAAATGGGACTAACAATCATTAGTTTTTCGTTCATCGTCCTCGTTAACGAATAATTCCATGAGTCTTTCACGAAATATTTCTTCAAACATCAATGGGCATGTTGCAACTCACGGAGAAATCACCTTATCTTTGGGCTACTCATACAAGACAATGAAGATCAGCAACACTTCTTTTTACTTTTACTATTTTTTTAGGACCCGAACGGGACTTTAAAAGGAGTGTGTTGCAGATAAAACGATAAACTCAAAAAAGTCCCGGATATCCGGGACTTTTTGTTTTAAGGGCATTTAAGTTAAATGGCAAAGAAGAAGAAACTCAGTGTAGCAATTCAAGGCATTGCGACCAGCTTCCACGAGGTGGCGGCACTCTCGTATTTCACTGAACCCATCAGTACGATCGAGTGCCTTTCTTTTCACAACCTCTGCGAACGTCTGAAGAGTGGAGAAGCCGACTATGCTGTGATGGCTATAGAGAACTCTATTGCCGGTAGCATCCTTCAAAACTATTTTTTGCTGCAGGAATATCACTTCAGCATCGTGGGTGAGCTCTACCTGCCCATTCATATGCATCTGCTCGTATTGCCCGGGACGAAGATCGCCGATATCCGTTCGATAGAGTCCCACCCCATGGCTATACGTCAATGTGCTGAGTTCCTCAATAGTCTCAACGGTGTAGAGATTCGCGAAAGCGATGACACTGCTCTTTCCGCAAAACGTGTAAAGGAATTAAAGCTGAAGAACACCGCTGCCATTGCAAACGAGTATGCAGCGAAGCGCTTTGGCCTGGAAATTCTTGAGAAACGTATTGAGACACACAAGAAGAATTTTACCCGCTTCCTGGTCCTCACCAAGCGCAGCAACGGCAAGGTTGAAGCAAACAATAAGGCATCCCTTTGCTTCGAAGTTGCAAACGAGGTGGGCAGTCTGGCCGATGCGTTGATGACATTCAAAAACAACAGCATTAACCTCACGAAGATCCAGTCGATACCGATTATAGGAAGACCAACTGAATACTCCATACATATCGACGTAGAATGGCGGAGGCGCAGGAACTACGAGGAGGCTATGCACAAAGTGTTGCAGCAGGTGAAGAACCTCAATGTCCTTGGAGAGTATAAGAAAGCAAAGATCGAATACAAGTAGGCGCGTGGCGCTAATATCAATGATCGCTGAGTTATGATTAAGACAGCAAACCGGATCGCTCAAGTGGAAGAATATTACTTCAGTCGCAAGCTGGCGGAAGTAAGAAGTCTGGATACACCCGATTTCAGAGTCATCAATCTCGGGATTGGAAGCCCCGATCAGGCGCCCTCACAGGAAACCGTCGGGGCACTCGTGACATCGGCAAAAAATCCTGCGAATCACGGCTATCAGAATTACAAGGGCATTCCGGCACTGCGACAAGGCATTGCCGCATTCTACGAACGGACCTACGGTGTAAGCATTGATGCCGAATCAATGATACTTCCGCTCATGGGATCGAAGGAGGGCATTATGCACATAGCCATGGCGTTTGTCAATGAAGGCGACGAGGTGTTGATACCTAACCCTGGCTATCCTACCTATTCATCTGTTGCCTCTCTTGTTGGTGCTAAGTTACGTCCGTACGCACTGCGCGAAGATCTGGACTGGGGAATAGATATCGAAGCGCTTCGTAATAGCGACCTTTCACGTGTAAAGCTGATGTGGGTGAACTTCCCGCACATGCCTACCGGGAGAACAGCAAGCCGCGAAGAATTGAAGGCACTCGTCGACCTGGCGCGTGAAAAGAAATTCCTCATCGTAAACGATAATCCTTACAGTCTCATCCTGAACGATAACCCCATGAGCATCCTTTCGATCGAGGGTGCAGACGAAGTTGCGTTGGAGTTAAATTCTTTAAGCAAGTCGCACAACATGGCCGGATGGCGCATCGGCTGGGTAGCGGGGAACAAGACGTATATCGACGCCGTACTCAAAGTGAAGAGCAACATGGACTCAGGCATGTTCCTCGGACTGCAGCACGCAGCCGTTGAAGCGCTGAAGAACGGCGCGGAATGGTTTACGCAGCTCAATGGCATGTACTCCGAGCGAAAACAGGCGGCGATGCGCATACTCGATACGTTGGGTTGCAGCTATTCAACACGACAGTCCGGGCTTTTTGTCTGGGCAAAAGCGCCAGACGCGATTACCGACGTGGAGAAGTGGATCGATGAGATCCTCTATGGCACAAAAGTGTTCATCACGCCAGGATTCATTTTTGGTGAGGCTGGCAGAAGATATATCCGGATCTCACTTTGCTGCACAGCGACAATGCTGGACGAGGCGCATAGCCGCATCAGTGAGTTTGTGAAGAAGAAATCTTCGAAGCAGGAATCTATTCAGGCATAACGAATCATGAACGCAACGATAATCGGACTGGGGCTAATTGGCGGATCCATCGCACTGGACCTGAAGAAGGCGGGATTGGTTACGCGTGTGACAGGTATCGACCTCAATTCAACACACGCTGATGAAGCTGTTCGCCTTGGACTTGTTGATGAGCTGGTTCAGCTAGAAGCCGTCAAAGATTCTGACGTCGTTGTTATGGCGATACCGGTAAGCGCACTGGTGAAAGTACTGCCAACAATACTGGACCTCGTATCCAACCACACCGTTGTGATCGATGCCGGATCGACAAAGAGTCAGATCTGCAAGGCCGTGGCTGGTCATCCGAAGCGGGCACAATTTGTTGCTGCTCACCCGATAGCGGGTACCGAAAATTCAGGACCTTCGGCGGCCTTCAGCGGGCTGTTTCGGAATAAGACGAACATTATCTGCGAACGGGAACGGTCGTCAGCAGCGGCGCTCGAATGTGCATTGCAAGTATTCGACGCGCTCGGCATGAACACAATTTTCATGGAACCTGAGGAACATGATCGTCACGTGGCTTACGTATCACACTTGTCGCACGTGAGCGCTTTTCTGCTGGGCCAGACTGTTCTCGATATTGAGCGCGACGAAAAGAACATCTTTGATCTCGCAGGCAGCGGTTTCGCATCCACCGTACGTCTGGCTAAGAGCTCGCCGGATATGTGGGCACCGATATTCGAGCAAAACGCGGAGTATCTAAGCCAGGCATTGCTCGAATACATTATGCACCTGCAGAAATTCCAGTACCATCTCATGAAGCGCGATGCGAAGGAACTTCATAAGATCATGACAGAAGCCAATCGCATCCGTGAGATCCTGAATGGAATTGAACTAAAACAACCGAAACCAAGTACAGTAAAATAACAGACAAACAGATATGAAGAAAGCATTGCAACTCGAATCAATCAGCAAATGGCTGCCTACGGCCAGTAAGCCGATCATCATCAGCGGTCCCTGCAGCGCTGAGACCGAAGACCAGACAATTGCCACTGCCAAGCAACTTGCTGCTACGGGGCGGGTACACGCGCTTAGAGCAGGCATCTGGAAGCCACGTACAAGGCCAGGCCAGTACGAAGGTGCAGGTGAAGAAGGTTTGAAGTGGCTCGCAGCTGCAAAGAAGGAAACCGGCTTGCCTATCACCACGGAAGTGGCGAATGCAGCCCACGTTGATGCTGCCCTCAAGGCTGGCGTCGATATCCTCTGGGTCGGTGCCCGCACTACAGTTAACCCCTTCTCCGTTCAGGAAGTTGCCGATTCGCTTAAAGGTGTCGACATCCCTGTCATGGTTAAGAATCCGATCAACCCTGATCTTGAACTTTGGATTGGTGCATTGGAGCGTTTGAATAAAGCCGGCATTACCAAGTTGGCTGCCATCCACCGCGGTTTCTCTTCATTCGAGAAAGGTCCTTTTCGCAATGCACCCATGTGGGATATGCCCATCGAACTGAAGACACGCATTCCTGAGCTTGATATCATTTGTGATCCAAGCCACATCGCAGGCAATCGTGAACTCATTTCATTCATTTGCCAAAAGGCACTTGACCTTGATATGGCTGGCCTCATGATCGAAAGCCACATCAATCCCGATGCAGCATGGAGCGATGCAAAACAACAGGTAACTCCTGCCGTTCTCGCTAAGATCGTCGATGGACTGGTAGTACGCTCCGTCACTTCAGATAATAAAACATTTAAGGATACGCTGAGCATCCTGCGCGAGCAGATCGACCAGCTCGACGACGAGATCATGTCGAAGATGGCGCAACGTATGAAGATCTCCGAGAAGATCGGACAATACAAAAAAGAGAACGGAGTTACTATCCTTCAGGTTAATCGCTGGGAAGAGATCATTCAGACACGCATTACATTAGGTAAGGCTATGGGTCTCAATCCAGACTTCACAACAGAATTGCTGAAGCTCATTCACCAGGAGTCTATACAGATTCAAACGAAGGTAATGAACCAGGCAGAAGCCCGCGTTTAGATTTAGTCTGTTGTTCGCAGTGCTTTCAGAAAGGTCGCTCATCAGGGCGACCTTTTTTTGTTGTCTTCCGCCGTGTTTGTAAACGTTAACGTAATCGCGACAATTTTTCTTTCCGAATCATGTGCCAGTTCCATCTTGAGTGTGCACCTTATAGTCTTAAATTCACCAGCAAGTTTGAAACATATCCCCGGAAAACAGGGGTAGACATTAGCTATGGGATATTACATTATCATGATCATTTCGGTGATGGCATTTCTTGGGATGCTGGCGGCCATGTATTATTCACAAGCCGCGCGGCGTCAGCGACGCGAAGATGAACTCATGAAAGAAAACGATGAGCTAAAACAACTGATGAAAGATCAGCAGGAATTGTTGGAGGATGAACGCGTTCGCATTGGACACGACTTACATGATGACCTCGCACAACTTCTCGCCGGCACACGACTGGCATTGGGAAACCTTCGGCTAGAGCCTACGTTGTCGGGCAGAAACAAAAGTTTACTGCTGCGCATAGATCATGACCTGAATGATTTGTTGAACAGAATTCAAAATATCATTTGGAACCTGTCGCCAGCCGAACTAACCGATAAAGGATTGTCTCACGCACTTTGGAAGATGTGCGATCAACTAAAGGAACTGCGATCGTTTTACATTGATTTCCTGGAAATGGGCAAAGCACGCCGACTGCCGGACGCTGACGAATTGCTGATCTTTCGCATTGTACAGGAAATCGTGAACAACGCTGTACGACATTCGCTCGCCTGGAATATCAATATGAAAATGTATTGGACGGAGACACAGTTAAAGATCGAGGTGAAAGATGATGGAATTGGAAAGGAACGGTCAGCGTCGGAGAAGAAGGGTAAGGGCCGTGGACTGCCGGGTATTCAAAAGAGAGCGGAGCTTATCGGCGCACATGTTACAACGGAGCCGATCTCAAAGGGTACGTTGTTTATTGTATCGTATCCACTAACGGTTAACGCTGCGATCGCTGTCACCAATCCCTGATTGGCCGTAACATTTGCAGTATTATTTATAGCGCGGACCGTTTCTTTTATCAGGCTGAGCAGTTCTTCATCAGGGCTGAACGATGCCGTTGCTGAGGGCGTAGTGAATTAACTCGTTGGTATTGCGTGTATTGGTTTTTCGGATGATGTCTTTCCGATACCCTTCTATGGTGTGTTCACTCAGATAGAGTTTCTCGGCGATGTCTTTGGTACTCAATCCGTGACAAAGAAGCACAATGACTTCAAACTCCCTTGCAGATAACTTTATCCGTGGAGGGTGGTTTACGCCGTCTGGATTTGCGTGAATGACAATATTAACCTTCTCGTTGTAGTAGTTCTTATCGTCCATCACCGCGGTAATGGCCGATAGAATTTCCTGCTGATGTGTGGATTTCTTGAAAAGGATGCCTGATACTTTCGCACGCATCAGGTTAAAGATCATCGCTTCTTCATCGAAGGCGGTGAGCGCGATCACCTTAGTTTGAAGATGCTGCTTGTGAATGTATTCGATCACTTCGAAACCATCTTTAACGGGCATTCGGATGTCGAGCAAGGCGACGTCAACGGCATGACTGGATAAAGTTTCAATAGCCTGCAATCCATTCTCAACTTCATAGAGCGTTTTTACGAGATGGGTTTTGTCGAGCATACCTCTGAGGCTTTCTCGCATAAACAGGTGATCATCTGCGACAAGAACGGTGATTGTTTTCTTCACTTCAGTGAAACTTTCGGGGATGTTTATCAAATATACATCGCTCAAATTACTGTTGTTTTACTGGCCGAGTGATTTGTTGATTGAACGATACAGAGAGAGTCAAATGTAATTGAGTCAGATTCAACATCACACTTTTATTAAGATCCTTTTACATAATTGTTACAATGACCTGCTTGTTCCGACACTCTTATACCCCCGGTTTTCAGGGGTTTTAGTTCTTATGCTTGTCTTAGATATTTATTCAGCATTATATTTAGACGTTAAGTGTGTGGTGCCATATCTGTATTTCATGTCGAGTACCTTGGGCTCCAATAGGTTTAAATATTTCGGAAGCTGTCACTGTTCTATGTGATAGATTCTTCGGATGATTCGAACATGAGCAGAATCTCATGGCATCACACGTAACACCGTTAGCAGCATTATATAAATAAAGCCTCTGACTGGGTAAAGAGGCTTTATTTTTATCTCTGATGCGACCGCAAGGAATACGTCAACGAACCGTTATTTTGTTGATATTTCCGCGAAATCCCCTTCTATATGCAAAAGCGTTCCTGGACTAAGGTTGTAGCCGTGGTGGCAGCCCTTTTAGTCGTTGTTGCCGGTGTTTTTTATGCTACTAACTCCAAAGGGAAACGGCCCCCGGTTCTTGGTATAAATCCGGCATTTGCCGAATACATCAGTAGCTATACCTCGGGAGTTGTTAATTCCGGATCTACCATCAAGATCGGTTTTGCGCAAGACATGGTTGATTCAGCCAGCGTCGGGAACACCACGTCAGTAAAATTGTTTGATTTCAGTCCGTCCGTACGGGGGAACGCGATTTGGCTTGATCGCCGAACGGTCGAATTCCGTCCTGATAACAGGCTGATTTCCGGACAGCGCTACGAAGGTTCATTCGAGCTTTCCAAGGTTAGAAAAATGCCAGCAGCGCTCGGGACGTTTGAGTATAGCTTCCAGGTTATGCCTCAGAACTACGACGTAACGGTGACAAACATTAAGCCTTATGTGCTTACGGAATTCACAAAGGTCAAAGTTGAAGGAGTCATCTCAACAGCGGATTTCGCCGATCCTTTACAGGTCGAAAAAGTCATTTCCGCACGACAGGAGGGAAATAATCTCAAAGTGGGATGGACGCACAGCGGCGACAACCGCGAACACGTATTTACGATCGAAGAGGCGATCCGTAAGAGCGAAGCGAGTGAGGTAATAATTGCTGCCGACGGTAAAAGCATTGGCGTCGACAAGAAGAGCGAATTGCCTGTAGCCATACCGAGACTAGGTGAGTTCAGGATCGTCGACGTAAAGGTCGATCAGGGCTCTAGCCAGCACGTTGTTATACAGTTCTCAGATCCCCTCGCCGCCAGACAATCCCTCACAGGGCTGGTGGATCTTCAGGATGCCGGTACCGTTGATCTTGAAATTCGCGACAACGAATTGAGTGTATACCCCGCCGTACGACAGGCAGGAGAAAAAATTCTCACGCTAAGCAGGGGCATTCGAAATGTCCTCGATCGTTCTCTAGCAGGTGATACAACGATCACGATTCAGTTTGAAAAGTTGGATCCCGCTGTTCGGTTCGTGGGCAAAGGCTCAATTCTGCCTGCTACGGATGGGCTTGTAATGCCGTTTGAGGCCGTCAATCTGAAAGCGGTTGATGTGCGCATCATTAGGATATTCGAAAAGAACGTCCTGCAATTCTTCCAGGTGAACAATTATGATGGTGCCGCCGAGCTGCGGCGGGTAGGCCGCCCGCTATTGCAAAAGACAATTTCCCTGGAGAACATGGGAGTGACAGACCTGGGGCGTTGGAATCGATTTACGCTGGACCTGGCCAAACTTATTTCGCCCGAGCCGGGTGCTATCTATCAGGTACATCTGGCCTTCAAACGCAGCTACCTGGCATACGCCTGTCCCGATGGAGAAGGGACCACGCCAGCTGCTTCGCTGGAAGAAGATTGGGATGATCAAAGTGATGAAGACAGCAGTTGGGACTCTTATGATGATTACTATTATGGTTCTGATTACAATTGGGAGCAACGCGATAATCCTTGTCACAATTCATACTACGTTGGAAACAGAAACATCAGCAGAAATATTCTGGCGTCCGATGTGGGCTTGCTGGCGAAGCGGGGAGGAGATGGTACACTGACCATGTTTGCCAATGATTTGAAGACGACGTCGCCTCTGAGCGGGGTGTCTCTCGAAGTATACGACTTCCAGCAGCAAATGATCGGATCCGTAAACACAGACGGCAATGGCAAAGCCACCTTGAACAGCGATCACGTACCTTATATGATCGTGGCGAGGCATGGCGCGCAGCGGGGTTATCTCAAAGTATCTGATGGCGAGTCTTTGTCGATCAGCAACTTTGATGTGGGGGGCGAACGCGTCGATAAGGGGCTGAAAGGTTTGATCTATGGTGAACGCGGCGTATGGCGTCCGGGTGATTCACTCTATCTGACCTTCCTGCTGGAGGATAAACTTAAACTATTGCCGCCCACCCATCCCGTTGTGTTTGAGCTCAGCGACCCGCAAGGCCGGACGACATCGCGCATTGTGCGCGCGGGAGGAACCGACGGTTTCTATAAGTTCGCGACTTCGACCGCTGCGGATGCACCGACGGGCTTGTGGAAAGCGATGGTCAAAGTCGGAGGCGCACAGTTTACGCAGCCGGTCAGAATTGAAACGGTGAAACCAAACCGGTTAAAGATCAATCTCGATTTCGGTGTCGACAAGATAACAGCAGGCAAGAATAACATCAGCGGCGATCTCCAGGTAAACTGGCTGCACGGTGCGCCTGGACGACAACTCCGCGCAGAGTTCGAGGTGATACTCACTCGTGCCGAGACGAAGTTTGCCGGCTACCCGGAGTTTACGTTTGACGACCCGTCACGACCTTTCTTCAGCGAGGCACAGCCTGTTTTCGAGGGCACAACTGACGACAACGGACACGCACGTGTGAATGCATCTCTCGAACCGGGCGATGTCGCACCAGGCATGCTGACAGCCGTTTTCCGCGGAAAGGCCTTTGAAGAAAGCGGCAACTTTAGTGTTGATCGCTTTAGCCTGCCGTACTATCCGTTTGCTTCATTCACAGGGATCAGACTCCCTCAGGGTGATAAGGCACGTGGAATGCTGTTAACTGATACAACGCACAGGGTAGATGTTGTTACCGTTGATGCCGATGGGAAGCCAGTGAGCCGCAATGGTGTTGAGATGTCAATCTATAAGCTGGACTGGCGGTGGTGGTGGAATAATGATGCCAACAATGCCAGCTTCATGTCTGCGTCGTACGCGCAACCCCTGCAGACGGGGAAGATCAATACTCAGAATGGAAAAGGCAGTTGGGGTTTCAAGATTAAGTATCCTGAATGGGGTCGCTACTTTGTGAAGGCATATGACCCCGTATCAGGTCACGCTACAGGCAAAGTTGTTTACATCGATTGGCCCGGATGGGCAGGTCGGGCGCAACAAGGCGGAGAAGGAGCGACGATGCTTTCGTTCAGCGCTGATAAGGACAAGTACGCAATCGGGGAGCGGGCAACTATTCAAATTCCGGGTAGTGACAAAGGCAGAGCCCTCGTTAGCGTAGAGAATGGAAGCAGTGTTTTAAGCACAGCCTGGGTCGAGACAAACAAGGGCAACACACCTTTCACTTTCGATATTTCTTCAGACATGACACCCAATGTCTTCGTGCATGTAACGCTCGTTCAACCCCACGCTCAAACATCAAACGATCTTCCGATGCGTCTTTATGGCGTCATTCCCCTGGGAGTTGAAGATCCTAAAACGCATCTCGAACCTGTGATTGCCATGCCAGATGTGCTTGAACCAGGAAAAGAAGTCACTATCAAAATATCCGAAAAAACTTCGCGGGAGATGACGTATACCCTGGCAGTTGTCGACGAAGGACTTCTCGATCTTACACGATTCAAGACGCCGGATGCGTGGAGTCGTTTTTATGCCAGGGAGGCGCTCGGAGTAAAAACGTGGGATGTATACGATGAAGTGATCGGTGCATTTGGTGCCCGCCTGGAAAGACTTCTGGCTATCGGGGGCGACGGTGAAGCTGAAAGCAAAGAGGACGATCCTAAAGCAAACCGTTTTGTTCCCGTAGTAAAGTTCTTCGGTCCCTTCACGCTGGCGAAAGGTACGCGTGAGCATCGGTTCATCATGCCTCAGTATGTCGGTTCAGTGAAAACAATGGTAGTGGCCGCGCATGAAGGGGCATATGGTAAAGCGGAGAAAGCAACTCCGGTTCGAAAGCCCCTCATGGTTCTGGCAACATTACCACGCGTGTTGGGTCCCGGGGAGCAGGTGAAATTGCCGGTAACGCTGTTTACCATGGATCCGCAAATTCGCGATGTCCGTGTTGAAGTGATTGCAACGGGACCACTGGGTGTTTCGTCCACCGTGCAGCAAGTTGCTATGAAAGGAAGCGACATGACCATTGATTTTGATCTCGCCGTCAAGAATCAACTTGGCGTTGGAAAGGTCGAAGTAAAAGCCAGTTCCGGAAAGCATACGGCAACCGATATTATTGAGATTGATGTCCGTAATCCAAACCCGCCAGTGACACGAGTTCAGGAGATTGTATTGGAAGCCGGAAAAACCTGGAACTATGATATCGCTGCAGTAGGCATGCCAGGTACAAATCGGGCAACGCTGGAAGTGTCCACCCTTCCTCCCATTAATCTGGAACAGCGACTGAAATATCTCTTACAGTATCCATACGGTTGTATCGAGCAGACTGTATCGGCAGTGTTTCCACAATTGTACGTTGAGATGATCAAAGTAACCACGGAAGCTGAACGCCATGCGATGAGCTCAAACGTTAAGGCAGCCATCACCAGATTGACACAATTCCGCACGCGGGATGGAGGCTTTGCTTACTGGCCCGGAGGCGAGGATTCTCAGAGCTGGGCTTCAACATACGCCGGCCACTTTTTACTCGAAGCAGAGAAGCGCGGATACCTGGTGTCTGGCGATATGATGAGATCATGGAAAAGATATGAGCGGCAACGTGCACAGCGATGGAAAAAGACAAACGATGAAGGCAACAGTTCGGAGCTTATTCAGGCATATCGTCTTTATACGCTGGCGCTGTCCGGAGAAGCAGAACTCGGCGCCATGAACAGACTCCGTGAGCATGCGCAGTCACTTACGTTGGCCTCCAAATGGATGCTGGCCGCAGCTTACGCCCAGGCCGGACAACCGGAAGCAGCTCGTAAACTCATTGAAAACGCCAGTACAACCATAAAGCCTTATCAGGAAATGTCTTATAGCTTTGGGTCAGACCTCCGTGACAAAGCCATCGTACTTGAAACTCTTTTGATGTTGAATGAACGAGCGAAAGGACTGCAGGCCATGAAGGATATCTCAGAAGCCTTGAGCAATCCTAATCATTGGATGAGTACCCAGACCGTTGCGTGGTGTCTTAAGTCTGCCGCTGCATTTGCCGCTGGCGAAAAGAAGGGATCCCTGAATTTCGAGTATCAGTACAATGGAAAAACGGCACAGGCGCAGACCGACCTGCCTATGGCGCAGATACCACTCACGATCGATGGAGTGAAAGCACGTCAACTTTCTGTTAAAAGCAAAAGCAGCGGAACCCTGTTTGTTAATGTCGTCAGTCAGGGTACACCCGCGAGGGGTGCCGAGGAAGAAGCGGAGAGTAATCTGCACCTTACTGTCACCTATTCCGATGCCGATGGAAACCCCCTCGATGCTTCACAGCTATCGCAGGGCCAGGAGTTCGTAGCTACTGTGTCGGTAATGAATCCGGGGCAACGGGGAAGCTATAAGAATCTTGCGCTTGCAACCATCTTCCCGAGCGGTTGGGAGATTGGGAACATGCGACTTGATGAAGTGAGCGTGGAACGGTCGGGCGATAAGCCGGATTACCAGGACATCCGCGATGATCGGATGAACACGTTCTTTGATCTCGCAGCGGGTCAACGCAAAACATTCAAGATGTTCCTTACCGCAGCCTATGCAGGCTCTTATTATCATCCATCCATCAGCTGTGAGGCCATGTATGACAGGAGTGTTTTTGCAAGGAAGAAGGGATATGCCGTAGAGGTGAGAAAGCGTGTAACCCAGTAGTAGTGAATTTCAGGAAAGAGGGTGCATCGGAAGGATTCGAGGGTAAATCAGATGATATCTTACCGGAGATTCGCACGCCTTTTTCTCAACGCACTATTCGATACATCCGCTGGATTGTCGTGGCGGCGCTGGTTGGTATCGGCTATTACTATTGTTTGCCAGAGCAATTGTTCGCCGATCCTTATTCCACGGTACTGGAAGACGTTCAGGGTGAATTGCTCAGCGCCAGTATTGCAAAAGATGGACAGTGGCGCTTTCCTGAAGCGCAGGCCGTGCCTGATAAGTTTGCCAAAGCGCTGATCACATATGAAGACAAGCGTTTTTTTGAACATCCAGGTGTAGATCCGCTGGCGCTTTTGCGCGCCGCGAGGCAGGACGTTGCTGCGAGATCTGTTGTTAGCGGGGGAAGTACGCTCTCCATGCAGGTAATAAGATTGTCGCGTAAGGGCAGATCGCGTAACGCCTGGGAAAAGATCATAGAGATAGTCCTCGCTACGCGTCTTGAATGGCGTTATACGAAAGGAGAGATCCTCTCGCTGTATGCAAGCCACGCTCCATTTGGTGGTAATGTTGTGGGCCTTGACGCTGCCTGTTGGCGTTACTTTGGAAGGCCAGCAAGTCAATTGTCCTGGGGCGAGGCTGCTTTGCTGGCGGTTTTGCCCAACGCTCCGTCGATGATACATCCCGGCAAAAATCGGAGCAAGCTGAAACTGAAGCGCGATGCCTTGCTCGAAAAGATGAGAGTGGCCGGAATTATTGATGAGGAAACGGAGCAATTATCGGGGGCTGAGAACATCCCCGATGCTCCACAGCCTCTGCCAAGGACGGCGCACCATCTCATGGTTCGTAGCGAACGCGATGGGCATAGTGGTACCGTTGTTAAGTCTACCATCAGGCGTGAGTTGCAGGCGCAGATGGAATCAGTAGTAGGCGATCATCACAGGCGCTTGCGCTCAATAGAGATTCATAATCTGGCCGCATTGGTTCTCGACGTAGAGACAGGAAATGCATTGGCCTATGTCGGAAATGTTCCGGGTGGAGTCGGACGTCATGAGTCAGAAGTGGACGTCATTACAGCGCCCCGAAGTACCGGAAGCATATTGAAGCCGTTCCTATACGCAGCCATGCTCGACGAAGGGCAGATCCTGCCTCGTACCCTGTTGCCCGATGTGCCAACGATAATCAATGGATTTGTTCCCCGTAACTTTACGCGCCAATATGATGGCGCAGTTGCCGCCAATGAGGCCCTGGTGCGTTCACTCAACGTGCCGGCTGTGCATCTTCTTCGTTCTTATCGTTACGAGAAGTTTTATAATTTGCTACGCGACATGGGAATGAAATCCCTTAATAAAACTGCTGATCATTACGGATTGTCGCTGATACTCGGAGGCGCTGAGGGCACGTTATGGGACATCGCCGGAATCTATGCATCCATGGCACGTACATTGAATCACTTCGGGAATGTACCGGGAAACAATCGCTACCATCCCGACGACTTCCATGCGCCGGTATACTTGAGGAAGCCTGAGGTTGACAGCGCCAAATCTTCCACTGTGCCGTACTCATACCTTAGTGCTGCTTCAATCTACCAGACATTTGATGCCCTTACTGAGTTGAGAAGACCGGGAGAAGAGTCCGGATGGAGAAACTTCAGCAGCTCGCGAAAGATTGCCTGGAAGACCGGTACCAGTTTTGGTTTCCGGGATGGATGGGCCGTCGGTGTCACGCCTAGCCATGTCGTTGCAGTCTGGGTTGGCAACGCAGATGGTGAAGGCCGGCCGGGACTTACGGGCACAGACGTTGCGGCACCGCTTATGTTTGACATATTTGCCTTACTCAGTGGGCGTGCCTGGTTTGAACAGCCAACGGCTGAAATGAAGCAAGTTAAGGTGTGTGCCCAGAGCGGACAGCGAAACAATGAAATGTGTCCATCCACATACAATGCCTGGGTCCTGGAATCGGGTCTGGCCTCGAAACCGTGCAGCTATCACAAACGCATCCACGTATCAGGAGATCACCGGTATCGGCTCCATAAATCATGCGCATCAGAACATGACGTTGTTACGCAGACCTGGTTCGTTCTGCCTCCGCTGGAAGAACACTTTTATCGCAACCGGCATATTTCATTTAAACCCCTTCCACCTTTTCGGCCCGACTGTGTGGCGTCAGAGAGTCAATCTATAATGAGCCTTATTTATCCGAAGGCCAATACGCGCATTCTTATTCCCCGCGAGTTAGATGGCACTCCGGGGCAGGTGATTTTTGAATTGGCTCACCGAAATCCGGAAGTTGCCGTCTACTGGCACATCGACGGACTCTACGTCGGGGCAACAAAATCGCAACACGCTTTACCTGTCAATACGGCCGCCGGTCGTCATAAGCTGACACTCGTCGATGAAAATGGGGTATCAACGCAAGTCGAATTCGAGGCACTTTCCAGCATGTAACACGTTGGCTGGTAGTTCCTTAGTTGATTATTGTTAATCCTTTTTATATCTTGCTTATTATTTAGAGGTTCACCTAAAACCCAGTGTATGAAGACCCCTAATTTTTTCGCACTGGTAGGCTTATTTTTTACGCTTTGTCTTCTGCAGCCTACCGCGGCAGCACCGTTTGAGTCACAGCAACTCGACGATACTGCACCTAATTATGTTGTGATCGGAGCGTTTGCCAAGCAAACCAACGCTACGCGCTTTACCAATCACGCAAAGAGAGATGTTAAGCTGAACGCTAAGTTCGAGATGAACAAGCGGCGCAATCTCTATTATGTTTATGTTATGACCACGCACGACCTTCCGGTTGCTGTCGAAGAGGCGAAGCGTCTTCGTGTCGAGTCTGAGTTTAGAGACACGTGGGTCTACAAGGGATCATTTAATGATGGAGCGGCAGGACGCGACATTGTTATTTCGTCACCTGCGCCGGAACAGAGTGCTCCAAAAGACGCTTCGGTTCAAATTCCCCCAAACAACGCAGTCGCTAGTGTAAGCCCTTCTTCCGGCCCGCTAACGGCAGAATCGTCGACCGTAAGTCCAACCGCATTAACCGAAGTTCCATCTGCCGAACCACCGGTTGAAGAAGCGGCTACTGCAGTCGTCGACGATGACACTGAGGGGACTAAGTTTTTCTTCAAGATCTTCAGACAATCTGATCAGAAGAAACTTCAGGGCGATGTCGACATCATCGACGTAGACCGCACCCGGAAAATGGGATCATACAAAGGCAACACGATTGTAAAAGTTGCTTCGCCTGCAAGTAAGTCGGGCAACATGTCTGTTATATGCGATGTGTTTGGATACCGAAAGTCACAGCGTGAACTCAGCTACAGCGACCCCGAATCGGGCGGAGACATCATAAGGGATGCGAATGGAGCGGTTGTGGTTCCTTTCGAACTTACAAGACTTAAAAAAGGCGACATCGCCATCATGTATAACGTTTATTTCTTCAAAGACGCATCCATCATGCGCCCTGAATCAAGGTTTGAAGTAAATAGCCTGCTGGACATGCTGAATGAAAATCCTAAATACAAGATCCGCTTGCATGGACACACTAACGGTAACGCTACTGGTAAAGTTATCAGCATGTCCAAAGAAAGCGATAGCTTCTTTGCACTAACCGACACAAAAGAAGGATTTGGTTCGGCCAAACAACTTTCTGAGGAACGTGCCTCCATCATCCGCGACTATCTTATCAAGAATGGCATTTCTGCTTCGCGAATGGAAATAAAAGCGTGGGGCGGAAAGAAACCCATTCATGACAAGATGAGCGCGCGTGCTTCTGAGAACGTTCGTGTGGAAGTTGAAATACTTGAAGACTAGGATTTCGTTTTTATAGATCGGTCATGTAATGTTATTGGGCTGGAATGCCCTCCGATCGGACTATCGTAATCACTTGCCACTCGTCTCACCGGGATCAAACCCCATATGAGTTTTATGGGTGTCTTTGTGAAAATTCTGAAGATTTGAGATGCCTGAGTGTCTCTTCCTGCTCCCGCTGATCGGCCTGCTTCAACAGGCTGATCAGTCCCGGGAATGGGAGACGCATTTACTTCGACTGCTTAGCTCGTCATGGCCTTCAGTACATCGTGCTGCGTGATGATGTGTACCTTCTCCTGTGCATCACGTACGAGCACCGCTTTGTTGTCTTTGTTTAGCAGTGACGACAATACATCGAGCGTGCTATCCGGCGCAACAAAGAGCATAGGCTTGTCCATGATATCACCCACCTGCTTGTCTTTCAGGTTGGGATCCTGAATAATCTTGTCCAATAAACTCGATGCACTGACACTGCCTACGAAATTGTCCTGGTCAGTAACCGGAATCTGATCAATCCCCTCAAGGTTCATGACGCGTATAGCTTCTGCAACGCGCGATGCCTTTGGCACTGTAAACAAACTGTTCTTACCATTCCTGGCAGCAAGTATTTCACGCGCAGAGCCAAACGACCTTGTCTCGAGAAATCCGTGATCTTTCATCCACTGATCATTATACACTTTCGCGAGATAGCGGGTGCCATGATCCGGAAGAAGAATAACCATCACATCATCCTTCTTAAGATGTTCACGCGCATATTCCAACGCACCGTGAATAGCCGAACCGCTGGACCAACCAACAAACAATCCCTCTTCACGTGAAAGCCTGCGGGCTCCTATTGCACCGTCCTTGTCGGTGACCTTAATGAAAGTGTCAATCACATCGAAGTTGACGTTCTTGGGAAGGATATCTTCACCAAATCCCTCAGTCAGGTACGGATAGATTTCATTCTCGTCAAACAGTCCGGTCTCCTTATACTTTTTGAACACAGAACCGTAGGTGTCAATCCCTACCGCGACCACTGATGGGTTCTTTTCTTTCAAATACTTGGCTGTACCGCACATGGATCCGCCGGTGCCAACGGTCGCCACGTAGTGTGTTATCTTCCCGCTCGTTTGCTCCCATATTTCAGGCCCTGTCGTTTCGTAGTGAGCTGCGGTATTCGAAAGGTTATCGTATTGATTGGGATAGAAGGAGTTCGGAATCTCCTTGTTAAGTTTCCGGGCAATCGAGTAATAGGACCGGGGATCTTCAGGCGCCACGTTTGTAGGACAAACAATTACTTCGGCACCAACCGCTTTCAAGATATTGATCTTTTCCTGCGATTGTTTATCAGCCATTGTAAAGATGCAACGGTAACCCCGGGCTATGGCCGTAAGTGCCAGACCCATTCCTGTATTACCCGATGTTCCTTCGATGATCGTACCGCCTGGTTTCAGGAGGCCGGCTTTCTCGGCATCAAGGATCATCTTCAGGGCCATGCGGTCCTTTGTTGAGTTGCCGGGATTAAAATATTCAACCTTCGCAAGGATCGTCCCCGGAATGCCTTTGGTTACTGCATTCAGCTTCACCAAAGGAGTATTCCCAATGGTGTCAACAATTGAATTGTAGATCATCTCCAGTGATTTTCACGGAAAATTACAAATATGAAAATGGGAAAACGAGCCCGACGGGGGTTATTTGCTGCCGGCGAGCAGATATAGCACAGCCATACGAACAGCTACTCCATTTTCTACCTGGTCCAAAATGATGGAGTGCTGAGAATCGGCAGCATCGCTGCTCAACTCAACCCCTCGGTTGATTGGGCCCGGGTGCATGATAACGATCTGCTTCTTAAGGCTGTCGAGGATCTTCTTCGTAATGCCGTAGTACAATGAATACTCTCTGAGCGAAGGAAAGTATTTGATCTGTTGTCGTTCAAGTTGTATGCGAAGAACGTTGGCTACGTCGCACCACAGCAGTGCTTTCCGGACATCATACTCAACTTCAACACCGAGCTGACCGATAAATTTCGGAAGCAGAGTAGGAGGTCCGCAAACCATGATCTTCGCCCCTAGCTTTTGTAACGCAAAGATGTTGGAAAGCGCCACTCTCGAATGCAGGATATCTCCAATGATTGCAATCTTTTTTCCACTCACACCTCCCAATTTTTCGCGGATAGAGAACGCATCGAGTAACGCCTGTGTTGGATGCTCGTGCGTGCCATCTCCCGCATTGACAATGTTGGCACTGATGTGCTTCGAAAGGTAGTGCGGCGCTCCAACACTCGCGTGACGCATCACAATCATATCGACCTTCATGGCCAGGATGTTGTTCACAGTATCCAGCAGGGTTTCTCCCTTTTTTACTGAACTGTTGGAAGCGGAAAAGTTAACGACATCGGCCGACAGTCGTTTCTGTGCAAGTTCGAACGATAACCGTGTACGGGTGGAATTTTCGAAGAATACGTTCGCGATGGTGACGTCGCGCAAGGACGGAACCTTCTTGATAGGACGGTTGATTACTTCCTTGAAATTGTCGGCGGTTTCGAAAATAAGTTCAATGTCCTCGCGTGTGATGTCTTTTATGCCAAGCAGGTGCTTTTGACTGAGTTTGGACATAGTTCAATCCTTATTAATCAACCAGATCTTGTTTTGTTTGTGACCTTGTGCTTCGAGTTCGACGAGTACTCTTTGCGATGCCAATGTGTTGACCTCTTTCCCTACGTAGTCGGCGCTAATGGGCAACTCCCGGTTCGTGCGTCGATCGATCAGTACCAGTAGCTCTACCGTGGCTGGCCGGCCAAAGGCGATCATCGCATCCATGGCCGCGCGAATTGTGCGTCCGGTAAACAGAACATCGTCAACCAGAACGACCTTCTTGCCTTCTATGATAAAAGAAACCCGTGTTTCATTGGCCTTGACCGGAGTCTCACGGCGCCGGAAATCATCACGATAGAATGTAGTGTCAAGATATCCCAGAGGAATATCCCTACCGGTATCCTCCTTTAGCTTTTTGTGGATGATTTCTGCCAGAAAGATCCCCCGGGGCTGCATGCCCAGGATCACTGAATTGCTGAAATCGTTGTGGTTCTCAATCAATTGCTGACACAGGCGGCTGATCGTGAGATCAAGAAGGTCAGAATCGAGGATGAGCTTTTTCTGCATATCGCGGGGCAAATATAATCGATTACATTTGTTCATGGTCAAGTCTGCTCCCAAAATCAACGCTTCGCTTTTGGTGTTATGGGTGCTATTTATGGGCGCAATCAGTGGCGCAGCCCAACCTTTGGACACGGCCCTGGCCATTCCTGTTGGCGGCATCCAACAATGGGTCAGCATGAAATCTACCGACAGAAGCAATCCGGTTCTGCTGTTCCTGCACGGAGGACCAGGGAATTCTGTAATTAGTTATAGCGACAAATTCACCAGCAAATTGCAGGAACATTTTGTTGTCGTGAACTGGGATCAACGCGAAAGTGGAAGGACCGCAGAACTCAACGCAAGTCCGGATCCCTTGACTGTCAAGCTAATGACCAGCGATGCAATCGAGGTGATCGCTTTTCTATGCAAGAAATTCTCGGCCGGCAAGTTGTACCTGATGGGGCATTCGTGGGGTGGATTTTTAGGGATGGAGGTCGCAGCACAGCGGCCTGACCTGTTGAACGCGTACATCGCAATTTGTCCCATGATCTTTCAGGCCGAAAGCGAGCGCATGGCACTTCAGTGGATGCATGACAAGGCAACAGCGGAAAAGAACAACCAGGCCATCACCGAATTGTCTAAGGTCTCGGTGCCGTTTGCTAACGGCGAGCAATTGTATTTTCACAGGAAATGGCTGCTACACTACGCAGGGTCAAAAGAACCGTCCCGCCAATTGGTGTTAACGTGGTCAACGAAATGGCTTGCACTTTTTAATGAAGCCAGCGCTGTGAACTTCCTGGATTCGCTACCCCGGGTTGATTGCCCGATTTACTTTTTCGCCGGAGGAAGGGACTATCAAACATCAACGAAGCTCACCACTGATTTTTACAATAAGGTGAAAGCGCCCGACAAAAAGATCTTCGTGTTTGAATCAACCGCACACAATCTTCCAACGGCAGAGCCTGCGCGTTTTCAGAAGACGGTACTCGAATCGATCCTCAGTCGTCCGGCTAATTGAATTGATCGCGAAACGATTATTTCGAAAGTGCAATTGCTTTTCCGGACTTGGCTGAATTGCGCGCCGCTTCAAGAATACGCACAACCATAACATTATTGTCAAGCGCGTAAAGGTCGTGACTCCGGAGCTTTATCTTTCCGGATATCACGTCAGCAAAATAGGAGAATGGGTCCTGATAAACGCCTGTCTCTTCCAATGTTGTTTGTCTTGTGATCTCCGACTTGATTTGTTTGTTGCGCATGCGCATAGCCGTATTGTTGAGAGAAATGACGTAGCCGGTCTCACCGTATACCTCCATATCCTTACGTCCGAAGGGCCAGTTCCACGATGCCTGAATAATACACTGCGAACCCGGATAGGTCACAATTATCGTTGCCTCATCATCAACCTTTGGATATATCTCCGGTTTAAAGTGTTGTGTTACGGCACTTACGGACACAGGGCGCTCACCCTTGGTTAAGTAGGTCATGATATTAGCGCCATAGCAACCAAAATCGATCAGCGCACCTCCTCCGTTTTGAACCGGATCGGTAAGCCAGTCAAGAAATTCCTTACCCACGCCGATTTCTTTAGGCCCTTCATGACCGTCATGAACCACAACCTTCCGCAGCTTGCCAACATAGGCGCTGTCATTTACAAGCGTATAAGTCTTTTGTGTTGTTGGATACCAGGATGTCTCGTAGTTCGTGAGCAGGTGAATTTTATGTTTGACGGCTAGTGCCTGCATCTTCTCGGCCTGTGCCACTGTCGTAGCAAGAGGCTTTTCAACCATTACGTGTATTCCCCGCGGCGCACATGCCTCGACGGCAGCCTCATGCTCATAGATGGAGCCAAACGCAACAACCGCCTCCGGTTTCACAGCATCAAGCATTGTCTTTAAATCCGTATAAAACAGCGATGCATCAAGGTTATAACGCTTGGCCTGCTGTTCTGCCAATGCTTTATCGGGTTCATAAACTCCAACGAGAGAGACATCATCCTTCCCTTTGCGGCCAAGGATCCAACCCGAATGGCCATGCGTTGTTCGAACTACTGCAAGTCGCAGCGGTTTTTGAGTCGCCTGAGAAAAAGAGGAATAAGACATGAGCGAGAACGATAGTGTCGCAAGGAAGTAACAGAACAATGGTTTCATAGATTGCAGCTAAGCATTTTCCAACTTACAAACTTTTTTACAGCTACGCGTGAGTAATGTAGTGCACGGCGTTAATTACAGGTGATCTTATTGATAAAAAATACACGACGCTTGCCCCGCTCTGCATTTGCAATCTCCTGGACGCCGTATGCGTAAAAGTAGCCCTTGTACCAATACTCAAGCTTGTTCATCGACATTTGATCGTTTCGGACAACATCCCTGTCAAACGATGTCTTTATGCCCTCAATAGACTTTCCCTCAAGTACCTGGTCGTCTTGAATGATCTTGGTTCTAAGCTCGTTGTCATACAGATACAGCAAAGCAATGCGATCACCCTGCACTTCAAGCTTAACGAACTGCTCCAGTGTAAATGTCTTCACGTCATTGATCTCAAAGCTATTGTCCCATAAAAGGTTGCCCGACTGGTCAAAACCCATTACCACGGCGTGCGTGTAATGGTAACCATCGAATATGCGTCCGTCGCGCATCATGTTACTGGGTAGTCCACCCGCAGAATAGAAGAAGGGACTGAGTGAATGGTCCATCGACTTATACTTCGGATAAAATGCCTCGCCAAGCAAAATATACTGATTCTTAAAGGGCACGATTTCGTGAACCAGGAACCGGTAATTAAATCTCGTTTTCTTTCCTTTCACCTTGCGCCTTTCAATGCGTTCCTTGACGCGAGCCTCACGCTTGGCTTTCATGTAGTTGAAAAAATTCTCGAGGTCGCCGTAATTGTAATAGCGCAATTGCTGGTTCCCTTCAATATCTATTCCAGCCAAAAAGAGTCCCCTTGAGTACAGCGAGTTCCTTCCGCCGAACACTCCGGCCACGATCTCCAGGTTATTTGCCGTTTTCATGGAACGTGCAAAGATCAGGTGGCTGTTATCCGTTGGATCCAATGCGAAATTCCTCAACAGATCTCCGTTCTCGTCGTAGCTTTTGATGAATATGGTATTTTGTCCCTTGTAGTTTCGCGCACTGATCAACACATCGAAAGTACCGTCGGCGTAAGCTTTAACTTGTGTGAGATCCCCCGACTCATTGAGAAGACCAGGAAGTACTCTTGCCCTTCCGGATTCAAAGCCATAGTAGACAACCACGGGAACCTGGTTATAGTATCCGCCCATGACGGCACCCTTTTGGGTGACTTGAAATTCAGTGGGCGTGAAGGGGATGAAGTTCTTGATGTCGCGCATGGTAAAATCACCGGTTGCTACATCAATGGAGAACAATTGAAAGTTGTTGCGCGTGAAATCGTGATATCTCAAAAGGAGGTATAGCTTATTGGCCTCCACTCTCTTTCCTACGAGCACGAAGCGATTGTCGATAGGCAAAAAGCCCTTCCATTGTTCGTTGAATGCAGTATCGAGTTTGATGAGTTGTAAGTGATCCTGTGTATGTGTTCCAACCCGCCGATAGAGGAATATTCCACTTTCGTGTGCGGGCAAAACTTCAAAGTTGCCTTCATCACGAGGGGAGAAAAGCTCATAACGATTGGTTTGCAACACCTGCTGAGCGTTGCCGGGGAGGGTGGCAGCAATTACTGCGATAATAAAAATACTACCGAACCACCACCTTGTTGATGTAGAAGACGTCGCGAACTCTGTCATCGCTGTTCGTGTTGCGAACTGTGTGATATCCCCAAACGTAAAACGTATTGTCAATCCAATGACGCACACCCCCTTCGTACTCTCGTTCGCTCCTGATTGTGTCGTCGGCTTTTCCAGTATAAATCGGATTCGTTAATTCTTCAGTCTTGTCTGAATCAAGCAGGACTGATTTCAGCTTCAATTCCGATTCCTTTTTGTATAACAACATCAGCTTAGTGTCGTCAATGTAAAAGTC
>Ga0247822_10000182_pt1 | contig 29776 bp, 37 predicted proteins | sample 13C_Cellulose_Da_FD_192423 | JGI IMG/M metagenome (GOLD analysis project Ga0247822, IMG submission 192423) | Soil microbial communities from agricultural site in Penn Yan, New York, United States - 13C_Cellulose_Day30 | ecosystem: Environmental > Terrestrial > Soil > Agricultural land | place...
CCGTGAACCCGTCCGCCGGGCCGCGCTCAGGGCGTGCGCCCACGCCTCCACCGGCCCGGCGGACGGGTTCACGGCGGAGACCCGGAGCGGCTGCGGGCGGCGCGGGGAAGGGGCAGGGGCGGCGGTATCAGGAAGCATCAGCCTGCCCCCTCTCCCGCCGGGCGTTCTCGAACGCGACCTGGCGGCGGCGGCGCTCCATCAGCCCCTCGCGTATGTCCGCGTACTTCGCCTGGTGCTGGTTGAAGGCCACGTCCTCCTCGCAGAGCGGGCAGTCCCCGGGCTCCGCGTGCGTGGCGTTGTGCTTGCGGCACAGCCGTTCAAACAGGGGGCAGTTGGCGTTCATCGCCCGTTCCTCCCTTCCCGGGTCACGGGGATGACCGTTTCCGCCGCGCGCAGGGTCTCCGCGTGGCGGGCCGCCAGCTCCTCCCGGCAGTCCTGCGCGACCTGGTGGGCGTAGGTGCCCGCCATCGCCAGGTCGCCGCTCTCCGGGTGGCGGAGCACGCGGCGGGCCGACTCCAGCGCGGCGGCGGGGACGCGCGGCGGGTGGATGGGCTGCCCGGTCAGGAGGGCGGCGGCGCGCTTGCGGCAGTCGCGGGCGGCGGCGTGGTGCCGGTCGCGGGCGATGTGGTACCGCTCGCCGCTGACCGGGGAGCGGAAGAAGATCGCCTGCACGAAGCCCGCGTGGTGGCGCACGCCCGACACCAGGACGAACGGGGCGAGGGTGGCGGCCTTCTCGGGGCCGGTGAGGGCGGAGACCCCGAGGCGGGAGAGCGCGTCGGCCAGCGCGGCCTTCGCGTCCGCCATGACGGCGGCGAACAGCGCGCGGTAGTCGGTGCGCACCCGCTGCGGCTCCGATTCGTGTGGTATCATTTCGAAAGTAACCATCGCAGTTGACCTCTGGCCCGCTCTCATTGCCGTGAGAGCGGGCCTTTCGTTTTGTCAGGCGGGGACGATCCCCCGTACTCCCATTATACACAGTGGCACTTTATTTAGCACAGTTTCATTGTTTCAGGCTGGCAAATTTTTTTCGCGGCAGAACCAGGCGTCCGAGATCAGCGTCGCCACGTCCGTGTGCAGCGCGCGCGCGATCTGGGAGAGCCGCGCCGACCGGGGGATGTAGCGCCCGGTGCGCCAGTCCTGTACCGCGCGCCAGGTGACTCCGAGCGACGCGCCCAGGGTCTCGTCCGTCAGGCCCTGCTCCTCCATCAGCCGCGAGAGCGTCGGCCACACGTCGGTGACGCGCGGCCTGCCCAGTGTTTTTTTGGGGGGGACTGCTGTCAGGCTCATGGGGAAATTGTACCACAGTCCCACTGGATAAAATCGCATTGATAATGCATCGTGTGTAGTGCAACATATACACAGTCTCACGACTCTTATCCTGCATGGAAGCGGTCTACTACCCATTGAACACGCCATCCGGCCGGCGATCACGCCCGCAGCGCGCCCTGGAGCCTCCCTCGGAGAAGGAGAGGGAGCGGGGGCGGCGCTTCGGCCTGTGGGTCCGAGAGGCCCAGGCGCGGCGCAACGTCACCAACAAGGAAGCGGCGCACGCGGCGGGCATCAGCGCCACCTACTTCGGCATCCTCCGGAACGACTGCTACGAGGCGCAGACGGACAAGGTGATCCGCCCCTCGGAGGAAGTCGTGCGCGCGCTGGCGCGCGCCCTGGGGGCGAACGCGGCGGAGGGGCTCGACGCGGCGGGGTGGGCGGCGGTCTCCCCCCTGGCCGGCAGTCTCCAGACGACGCCCTCGGGGGCGAGCGCCTACTTCGAAGTGGATGGTCAGCAGGTGGTTCTACCGGAGGATGCCCTCCGCCGACTCGACCTCGAAATCGAGCTTGCGAAGCGCAGGGGAGAGAGAAACTAAGTCGGCGCGCTGGCGGCCCGCGCGCAGGAACAGTATGAGGGTCTGACGATCCGGCGTGAGGACGAAGCCCGGCGCGTCTATGGGCGCGGGCGGAACCATTACGCGAATGACGGCGGGTAAGAGCGGGGGCGGCGGCAGGGACGCCATGATCTCGGGTTCTCCTCGGTTCTCTGGCACTCCGCGACCGGCCCTCCTTACCCCCATTATACCGGGCAGGCGGGCCGAAATAAAACATTTGTTCGCTGGTTGTTTCTGTTTTTCCGGACGCCGGGTGTCGGGGCGGTGAGGAGGGGCGTCGGGACTTACCGGTTAGTCCGGTGCGGGCATTATGCCCCACGTCACCGGAGGCGGGCAAGACGGTAATTCGCGTCGCTGCCCGCTTCGGACGCATTTAACGGGGGTCGCGGGCGCAAAAGACCGGCAATTAGAGGGGCGGGCGGGGAGAAAAAAAAGCGGCGGCTAACCGCGCGGCATGGATTCCGCAGTTAATCGCCCGGTCCTCCCCCCTTGCCCAGTACGAACAGCAGCGACGGCACGCCGGGCGTCTCCCTGCGCGCCCTGCGCGAGCGCCTGAACATCAGCCAGTCCGAACTCGCCCGCCGCTCCGGCGTCTCCCAGTCGCGCATCTCGCGCCTGGAGAAGCACCCGGAGGAGGTGGGGGCCGCGCAGCCCGGCACGCTCTCCGCCCTCGCCGCGGGCCTGGGCGTCGGCGTGGAGCAGATGCGCGACGCGGCCGGCCTCTCCTCGCTCTCGGGGGTGTCCGAGACCGCGCGCCGGATCGCACTGGCCGCCGACCGGCTCACCGAGGAGCACCGGCTGCTGTACCTCGCCCTGATCGAGCACGAGGCGGGGAAAGACAGACCGTAGATAAATCGTAGACACAATGACGCCGAAACGATGCCAGGATGATGCCGGGGCGCTGTTACGCGCGGATGGGGAAATCGTTACAACTGCGTGGGAGATGTTACGTGAGCACCAACAACGGCGCGGAAACCGAAGAATCGGCGGCGGGCGGCACCAGTGACGACCCGGGCGGCGAGCTGTACCTCAACCGGCTGCAGTTCGCCGACCGCCTGGGCGTGGACGCGGAGAAGCTGCGCCGCTACATGGAGGGCAATGAAGTCTTCTTCGGCGGGCGGAAGGCCGGGAAGGGGCACGTCTACCCGATCTCCTCGGAGGCGATGATCCGCAGCGCCCTGGCGATGACCCCCGCCTCGTTCCGCGCGCAGGTGCGCGAGATCTCCCAGCGGGGCGGCACCACCAGCGGCGCGGGCCTGCCCGCTCCGGTCGCGCAAAGTGCCAACGTACCGGCGAGCGCGAATGGCGGGCCGGAACTGGTGGCGGCGCTGCGGGGCTTCGCGGAGGTGCTGCGGGCGCTCTCGGAGCGGTCGGCCCTGCCGCCGACGCCCGACCGGCTGCTGACGGCGGAGCAGGCGGCGGAGCTGCTGCTGTGCGCCCCGCGCTCCGTGGGCCGGTACGTCAAGCCGCTGCGCCCCGGCGTCTGGCGGCAATCGGACGTGCAGAAGTACATCGACACGGGGGAGCCGCAGGTCTGAGGCGGGCGTATCGGCCCGTTGGCACTTTCCGGTTAACCAGTGGTACGTGGCGGACCGTTATTTACGGGTTCGAGGTCGCCGGTTGTTGGACTGCACCTTCATCGTAACCCATCGGCAGTTCTCCGGTGAGTATCCCCCATCGTTATCAATCCTATCCAGCGTCAGCCCCTCATCGTGGCCGTTCTCTATCGCCCATAGAACAAAGTTCTTCATGGAGTGTCGCCATTCCGGGCAAACCGTGATGCCGCGCCCGCCATACCGGTAGTATTGGCTGTGCCATTCTTTGTGGCAACGCTTAATCATGTTGCGGTAGGCGTCTCGCAACTTTGGCGTTAAATGCTGCCGCCAGCCGTCTTTCCACTTACCTCTTGACATCTATGCCCCCTCCTTTGCTTCTCCCTAATTATGACATACTAACGCTATTACGTCAACGGCTATTGACAAGAAACCGTTAGCCTGTCATATTAGAAGTCATGGGGTTGACCACGAGCGAGGCGGCGCGGGCGTTGGGGTCCGTGAGGAGTGAGAAGAAGCGGGCGTCCGCCGTCCGCAACGGCGCGCTGCGGCGCAAGCCCCTGGCGGAGTTTCCCTGTACCTGCGGGCGCGGGGACGCGGAGGAAGGGCACCCGACCACCTGCCCGCGTGGCCGGGTCATATGGAGAAGGAAGCGGGCGGCACAAAAAAGCGAAACGCCGGGGACTGCAACCCCCGGCGTCTCTAAAGTCCCGTAGGAAGGAACTATCTAATCGTGAAGGCATTATATCCTGACGCTCTGCAAGGCGTCAAGGGTGGCGGCGCTATGCCGTCTGTACCGGCTCCCCAGGAACTGCCCGCCGCCCTGCGGCCCCTCTTCGACCTGGTCGCCGACCTCGCCCGCCGTACCGGCTACTGCTTCGCCCGCACGGTGTGGCTGGCCCGGCGGCTCGGCGTCTCCCGGCAGCACGTCTGCCGCCTCGTCAACAAGATCGCGGGCTTCGGGCGCTTCCGCGTCGAGCGGGTTCCCGGCTCCCACGAGCGGCGCATCTACCCCGTTTTTTTGGGCCGCCGCGGATTCCAAACCGGTTCCGAACAGGTTACGAAATCCCGCCGTACCTTTAGAGAGACAGAGCCTGCTACGCAGGAGACAGACAAACAGCCGGAGGCCGAAGCGGTGCCGGACGGGCCGGAGGTTGTTGCCCTGGTGGAAGAGAAGGTGAAGGAGAGCGCCGCCCGCAGGCTGGTCAAGATGTTCGGCCCGGAGAAGTGCCGCCGGGCTCTCGCCGCGGCGAAGGCGAAGCGGGCGGCGGGCAAGGTCAGCCACGTCCCGGGGTGGGTCGTCTCCTGCCTGGAAGGGGGATGGGACCTCGCCAGCCCCGCGAACGCCCCGGGAAGGCCCCTGGCTGCCCCGGAGACGGCCTGCGCGGACGCGGACCGCCACGACCGGGAGCGGGAGAAGGCGAGCCGCTGCGGGCACGTCCCGCGCGAGTTGTGGCCGGAGTTGGAGCGGCGGGCGCGGGCGAAGCTGGAAGAGAAGCGGATCTACCCGGGCGCGGTCAAGGTCGCGCAGTACATGGCGTTCGCGTATGAGGCGGATCTGCGCGACGGAAAGGCGGTACGGCGATGAAGCCACAGGCGGAAGACGCCCTGACGCACCCCGACCGGTACCCGCGCCCCGCCTACGTCCGCATGAGTTCCTGGGCGGGCACGACGCGCCACCGGGTTATCCTGCGCGGGAAGCGCGTGGACGGGAAGTACATGGCCTACTGGGATGACGAACCGGCGTTCCGGTACACGCGCGGCGTCGCCATGACGCCGCCGCCCTACGCGGTGGAGGAGGTTGACAACCATGCCGGGTGAAGTCCACAACTTGACAACTGACATCGACTGCGTGGGGAGGACGGACGCATCGCCCCGGGGGAATCCGGCTTCGGTCCCGGATGAGGCGAACGACGTTTTGAGCGTGATAATCAGAGTTGTGGTGAACATAACGCCGGGAAGGGGGCCGCGATGACCGGAACCGAGGAACTTGCGATGAGGATCAACGCGCAGTCGATGGCGAACATGGAGGCGCGGCTCGCGCGCGAGCGGGGGAAGGAAGCCGCCCGCGCCCTGCAACTCGCCGCCTGGGACGTGGCGACCATGCTGGTGCGCGACGGGTTCATCGCGCAGGAGCAGTGGGAGCGGGCGCGGGCCGCCGTACAGGGCGAACTCGCCCGGTGCCGGGAGTTGACCGAAGGGGCTGCCTGATGGACCCGTCGCCGATCTCCTCGCCGCCGCGGAAGATGACGCCGCGCGTCCCGCCGGGCACGCCGCTCCGGGACCGCGTCGCCTTCGTGCTGACCTTCCGGGTGATCGTGCCCGTGCTCGCCCGCCTGCGGTCCGCCCCGGGGCCGCTGGGCCGGTACCTGCGCAAAAGACTGCCCGCCGGGGTGGCGTTCATCCCGGCGGGCTGGCCCCTCGCGCGGCGCCGCAAGCGGTAGGCGCCTATCCGGCAGGCGCCTACCAGTCGCCCCCCTCGAAGCCGCCGCCCGGCCCGCCGCCCGGCCCCTGCTGCGTCGGCGGGTTGATCGTGGCAAAGATCAGGTCGAAGTACGGCGGCATCGTGGGGTACGTCCCGCCCGGCCGCGCGCCCAGCTCCGGCGGCAGCTGCGTCTGCCAGGTCGGCCACGGACGCCCGAAGTGGGGCGAGGCCGCCGTGGTCGCGCCCGTGAACTGCTCCCGCGCCCGGATGCGCGCCTGCCCCGAGTAGACGTAGGAGCCCGTATTCCCGCTCGGGTCGCTGGGGTCCATGACCCACTCGTAGGCGTCGCACAGCACCCACACGACGGCGAAGAGCTGGTCGTTGCCGTAGACGTGGGGGTACTGCCGCACGAAGCGGGATTCCATGTCCAGGATCGCGGCCATCCCCCCGTAGGCGGACGGGTTCGACGGAGCGCCGTAGGTCGTGGGCGCGAACGACGTCTCCCAGGGGTTGACCTCCAGTTCCGTGTCCGTCAGGACCATGTTCCCCTCCGGCCCCCAGTAGATGCCCCATTCGTGTACCCACTGGCTCTGCACGACCACGGAGTTGGGCACGAACATGGTGGAGAACGAGTAGGCCCAGGGCGTGCCGTCCGTGCCGCCCGTGACGGAGAAGCCGACGCCGGCCACCGTGAGCGGCAGTTCGATGCTCTGCCCGTCCGCCCCGAGCATCGGGTCGCCCCACTGAATCCGGAAGTCCGCCCCCGGCCCGGTATGGACCGGGATCGACTCCCACCACTCCGTCGCCGTAGCTTGCGACGGTGTCATCAGGAACAGTAACCCCAGTAGTGCCGCGAAGAACCCCGAGAACCCGCGATAACGCGCCCGCATCGTGCCTGTTTCCCTTCGACGTTGGTATTACACAATCGAATAACTTTGCGCAAAATCATGCAATATAATTATACAGTAATATGGCGATGACGATACGTTGCAGGAACCAGACGGGGTATAATTACAGCGTTCATTCACCCACTAGTCCGCGAAGGCACCGCGACGACCAGAGACTCGTAACCTCTGCGAGCGTGCCCACCGGACGTAAAGCCGCCGACACCCTCCGAAGGATCACTGGGAGGGTGTCGGTTTTTGTTAGCTGAAGGTCTCCCCGTCCGCGCTGGTGACGGTCGTGGGAGTGCCACCGGAGGAGTACAATAAAAACCAGCGGCTTGCGGATTTGTCAAAACGAACCGCAAACACGGAATCGTCCACCCCGGAGGCGACGGCGGTGAAGACGCCCACGACTTCGTTCCCCTGCCGGTCGAACACCTTGCCCTTGATCGCGCCCCCGCTGTCGCGCCAATAGTGGTGCTGCGCCCCGTTCGGGAGGATGTCGAACGCGGGGTACTCCCCGCTCGAAGTGATCGTCGTCGGCACGGACCAGGTCCCCCCCTCGTCGTCGCTGTGGCGGCGCAGGATGCCCCCGCCGCTCTCATACGCCAGGTACAGCCGCTGCGAGGCGCTCTGCCACTCGTAGCGGATCGTGGGCCGCGCCCCGGCGATGCCCGTGTCCCCGTCGTCCCAACTGCTCGCCAGGTAGTCCTCCGCGAACCCGAGCGTGACGCTGCCCCCGCTGGTGACGCCCGCCCTTGCCAGCCTGCCCGGGGCGCTGCTGTCCATCGAGAGCCACTCGATGACCAGCTCCTCCACGGAGACCAGCACGCCCCGGCCCCGCCGCCGCGGCCAGAACTCGCGCGTGAGCACCTGCGCCGCCGTCTCCAGCTGCGCCGTCCGGTGGGGAACGTCCGCGTGGAGGTACGGCCCCTCCGTCTGGAAGTAGCCGTCCGAGTCGCTCGAACCGCTGCCCCGGCTCGCCCCCGCCTCCTTCGCCGTCACCGTTTCGGACGCCAGCGGCTCCCAGGTCGCGCCGTCGAAGAGGAGGCCGTGCCCGCCCGCCCGCAGGATCTGCGCCGCCCGCAGCACCCCGGAGCCGTAGAAGAGCGACGCGCCGTGGAACCACTCCACCTCGTCGTACAGCGGCTGCGCCTGGGCCGAACCGGCGGCCAGGTCGAACCCGAACGACCACCCGCCGGACCAGAGCGCCCCGCCGCCCCGCAGGTACACCGCGTACAGGTCGCGGTTGTAATAGCCGTCGTGCGCGTTCTCCGAGGCGTCGTTCACCGGGGCGTCCACGGTCGCCGACCAGCCGGGCCAGCGCGTGATCCCCCCGTCTACCGCGTTCACCGCCGCCGCCAGCTGCGCGATGCTCTGCGCGAGGAAGGCATAGCTCACCGTGCCCGTGACGCCCCCCACGGTCATCGTGTACTCCAGGTCCGTCTCGTCGAGGCCCTGCGCCCCGTCCGTGCGCCCGAGCAGGAACCGCCGCCGGTAGTCGTAACTCGTCGTCTCCGACTCGCTCACCTCCCGGTCCGGCCCCTTCCTTTCCGGCCACTCCTCGTCCATCTCCGGCACGGCGTCGTTGTACTGCCCCCGGTAGAACGTCGGCAGGTAGTCCAGGTAGGAGGCCGCCCCGAGCCGGACCAGCTGCACGCTGTCTATCTCCAGCGTCACGCCGGACGGGACGCCCTCGAAGCGCAGTTCGGGAATCCGCCACACGCCCATATAGCGGGGGCGGCGCGTCGGGCGCGGGAAGTCGCTGTCCTGGTCGTCGGTGGCGTCGGTGATGTTGTCGGGGCGGCACAGGTCGAGGTCTATGTCCACCCAGGTCCCGTCCGCGCCGCTCTGTGCCGCCCACTCCTTCGCCGGGGTCTCCGCGCCGCCGTAGACGTCCGTCTCGTTCGCGCCCACGGAGACGTCCGCCGGGGGGATGACCACGGTAAAGGGCTGGGAGGCGCTGCCCACGGTGCGGGCGCGGACGCGCAGGTAGCGGTAGGAGCTCGCCCCCTTCTCCGGGTCGAAGGTTGCCACGCCGCCCCCGGCGCTCCCCCCGGCGGCTATCGAGAGCACGCCCCCGGAGACGCCCACCGTCGCGCCCCCGATGGCCGTGATCGTCGGGTCCGTCCACGCACCCTCCACCGTGTGCGTCGCGGCCTGCGAGAGCGACAAGCCGCTAAAGAGCTTGCCCCTAATCGGCAGCCTGGTCAGGCGCTCCTCGTCGTCGTTGGCCGCCAGGGACGTGGAGACGATCTGCGCGGAGACCGGGGCATAAGTGTCCTCCTGGTTCAGGTCCCCGTCCGCGAACGTGGGGGAGACGGGGTTGCGCCGCACCTCCGCGTCCGCCGTGTAAAACCGCTGCGTGAACGAGCGGGAGAACGCGCCGCCGCCCGCCGTGATCGTGGTCGGCGTCCCCAGGCCCGACACGGACACGTCCAGACTCTCCGGGTAGGGAACCTCCATCGCGTTGACCTGCGCGGCCCAGTCCACCGGCTTGTCCGGACGGTACGCCAGGTCGGCCTCCGCCTCGGTGAGCGGCATCGAGGAGGCGGTCAGGCGGATCTCGTCGGTGTCCACGGTCGCCGTCGCGTCGCCGTCCGCGTCCGAGTCCGAGGCCGCGGTGGGCGGCACGGACAGGGTCGCCCCGCTCACCGTCCACGTCACGTCGCCCGCGCTGCGCGCCGCCGGGTTCGCCGAGCCGACGAAGGTGGAGAGGAACGCCGAAAGCGCGACCGTCTCCGTGATCTCCGCGCCCGGCGTGGTCGGCGCGGACACCGTCAGGGTCTCGCCGTTCAGGGTGATCGTCGCCGTCGCCGTGCCCGCCGCGACCCGCTCGAAGAACCGTATCCCCGTCCACGGGGGCGCGTCGGGGACGCCGTTGTGCCAGCCGCCCGAACCGCCGCCGCCGTAGGTCTCGAACCACTCCTCCACGGGCGTCTCGATGGACCACGAGCCGACGATGGCGAGGTCGTACCCGCCGTGGCCGTTGGTCAGCGACGAGTCCACGTCGCCCGGCACCGCGGCGTTCAGGGTGATCGGCCCCGTCCCCAGCCCCGGCCCCGCGTTGGTGAAGTCGGCGGAGACGCTGCCCAGCCCGCACGTCACGGAGAAGACGATCCGCGTGGAGAGGTCCTCGGTCTGGTCCTCCTCCGGGTCGAGGGTCGCGTCCCACGGCGACAGCGTCCCCGTGACCGTGCCCGACACGGTGTAGGTGCGAGAATTACCGGTTTTGAACGCCATTAACGCGATCCATCCCGCACGATCAGGGGTGATTTCTGCGCCGGGGTGCAACCGGCGCCCGGTTCGGGGTGTCGGATGTCACTGTAAGCGCCGTTATAGTTGGTGTACGGTGTGACCGTCACAGGAGACACGAAGAGATCATGAAGCCCAAAGCCACCGCCGCCCCGTCCGCGATCCGCCCGCTGCCGCTGTTCCTGGCGGTGCTCGCCGTCCTGCTGCTCGCCCCGCTGGTGGCGGGCCTGGTGCGGGGCCGCCCCGGGACCGTCGCCCGCTCCCTGGACACCGGCTTGGACCACGTGACCCTCGCCGCCGCGCGGGAGGACTACGACGCCCTGCGGTCCGTCGCCGCCCGGTTCGCGCCCACGAACGCCGCCGACACGCGGGCGAAGGCGGACAACGGCGCGGTGGTGCGGCTGCGCGAGGCGGGGCGGCTGTTCAGCGTCCCGAACGGCACGCCGCTGTCCCTGGCGGAGCGCGACGGGTCCGCCTGCCGCGTCACGGTCCGCGGCGGGGAGGAGACGGGCCGCGCGGGCTGGCTGCCCTGCGCCCAGGTGGAAACCTCCCGCCCTCAATAGTTCGCCTCCGCGATCTGCAGCCCCCGGTACGTCGCCCGCCGCACCGTCTGCTTCGGGCTGGTGCTCGCCAGGGTCGCGGTCCGCTCGCTGGTGAAGCGGATCTCCGGGATCGCCACCACGCGGTAGTCCCGGTAAGGGTCGGTCGCGGAGTTGAACCCGCCGCACTCGAAGACCCGGATGACGTCGCCCTTCCAGATGGGCCGGTCGTCGCTGTGGCGGATCAGGAAGTCGGACGCCTGGAAGATCCCGTAGGTGCGCGCGGACGCGAGGCGGGCCGCCAGGATGTCTTTGGCCCGGTCCGCCGCCGCCTGCGTCGTGATGGCCGGGTCGAGGTGCTGTGTGCGCCGGACCTTCCCCGCCCAGTTCACCGGCCGGCTGGCCGGAGCCGTGGTCGGGTCCTGCGCGGCCGCGTCGTCGTACTGCGCCGTGAGGTAGCGCAGCGTGCGCGGGTCCTGCCCCACGACAATCACCTGGTTGGCCTCCGCCCGCACCTTCTCCCGCGTCAGCGACAGCACGCGCCGCTTCATCGCCATCGTGCGCGTCAGGCCCGCCGCCACCCCGTCCGCGACGTCCCGGTAGAGCACGGCGTGCGGCCCGGCCCCGAGGTCCGCCGGGTCTTGAAAGCGGTACTTATACCCCGACAGCGTCGGCACCCAGCCGCGCACCCACGTCGCCGCGAAGTCCGCGTGCAGCCGCTCCAGCCACTGCGCGACCGTGTCCCCGCGCTGCGGCAGCAGCTCCCACTGCGCCTGACTCATGCCGGGAGACGACGGAAGCTCGAAGGCGTCCACCGATATCAGGCAGTCCGCGGCTTCGAAGCCCGCGGTCTTGACCAGGTCCTCGATCGTCGCGGTGAGCGCCAATCCGTCATAGGGGAGCGTGTCCGCGAAGGTGTAGTCCACGAACTCCTGCTCCCGGTCGAGCAGGTTGTAGTCCAGCTTCGTGTTGCCGCTGCGCCTGCCCTCGGTGATCGTCGGGCGCTCCACGACGCCGCGCAGGACGTCCACGACCGGGCCGGGCTCTTCCTCGGGGTCCGCCGGTATCGCCCCGCCCACGGCGATCCTAAACGGCCGGTCCCCGATGTCTTCCGGCTGCTCCAGGCCCGCGGCTTCCAGGGCATCGGGGTCGGAAAGCCGCATCGTCGCCGTCGCCCCGCCCGTCTCCGGGACGGTTATGACCAGCTCCTTCAGGCGACAGGTGATGTCGAACGGCTGGTCGGCGGTCGTGGTCGTGGTGCGCGCGCTGATCGCGTCCACGGCGTAGAGGCCGGGCGAGGCGTCCCCGTCCCCCGTGAGGGTGGTCTCGATGCGCAGCTGGTCCTCCGCCCCGTCCGGCGTGTAGGAGCCGAGCGCGGCCGTGACCAGTGCGGAGGATTCCCCGGTCGTGGGGGCGAGCGGGCCGACCCGGTCGCGCGCGTACAGGTAGCCGAAGGTCTGCCCAAGCGCCGGCGGGTAGCGGGTCGTGATGACCGGGCTGTAGACCTTACCAGTCTGGGCGAAGCGGCAGGGGGCGCACTGCACGCAGGCCTGACCGGTCGGCACCCGCCAGAAGAACGAAGCGCCGGGGGTGATCTCGTTCGTCTCGCTCGCCGCGTCGAGGTCGGCGAAGGCGTGGGTGAAGCCGCCGTCGCTGGTGACGACGAGGAGCTCCCGGCGGCGACACGGCAGCAGCAGGAAGTCCACGGTCTTGCCCGCGCGTGACTGGGGGCGGCCCTTGCTGTTCGCGCTGTCGTAGCGTTCGCCCTGCCAGTCGTACACGCCCACCAGGTCCGCGCCCTTGTAGACGGCGGCGGCCCCGCTCGCCCGGAACCGGACCCACACGCTGCCCGCCTCCGCCTCGGTACCCCAGCCGCACACGAGCACGTCCTGGTCCGTCAGGTCCTCGAAGCCGGGCACGTGGGCGGACAGGAACACCGGCTGGTTCGCCGGGTAGGTGGCGGTCGTGGTCACGACTTCCGGCTGCGGCCCGCGCGACTGCAGGTAGACGTCCCCCGCCGCCCGGCGCGGGTTCTCGTACCACTGCGCGGCCGTGAGGAGGGTGTAGTCGGCCTTCGTGAGCCGGGCGTAGTCCCCGGTGAACGTGGTCCGCCACGCGGCCGACAGCGGGAGCGGGAGCAGCATCGCCGTGCGCGTCACGGGGTCTATGTAGACGTTCTCCCCCACGGCCAGGTCGAAGCTGGTGCCGTCCATCGAGAGCACGAGCCTGTCGCGCTCGATGCGCGGCTCGGGGACGTCGAGCTCTACCGTCAGCGGCCATTCCTCTGCCAAGTTCGTTTACCTCGGGGCGAAGCGGCTTTTGGCCGCCTGCGTGCGCACGATCTGCCGGATGTTCTGCTCCAGGGCGCTGATCGGCGCGCGGTACTCCGACTCGCCCGGCGCTCTCCCCGTCCCGCCCGTCGCCGCGGCGAGTTCGGCGGGCGTCACCCCCAGGCGGGCGAGGGCACCCCCGCCCAATGCCTGCCGCCGGAGCGACAGCGCCTCCGCCGCCTGCGCCGTGTTGCGCTCGATCGCGGCCAGCAGGTCCGCGTTCCGGTCCGCCGTGCGCTGCTGCTGCTGCGCGGCCGGGGACGTCCCCCCCTGCGCTTGCCCGCCGAAGGTCAGCCCCTCCGGCAGTCCGAGCGGGCGGGTCGCGTCCCGGATGCGGCGGCTGCGCTCGTCGCGGCCGTCGAGAAGGTCGATCTGCGGCGCGGCGGGCAGCGCGCGGTAGTTGGGCGCGGTGACGGGGTCGAAGACGTTCTTGACCTCGGTCTGCAGCACCTCCAGGATGCTCTGAAGCCCCCCCCGCAGCGGCACCAGGATCATGGGCGCGAACAGGCCCACCAAATCCAGCAGCGGCGTCGTGACCGCCTGCACCACCGCCGTGATGCCGGAGATGAAGGATCGCGTGGACTGCTCCGCGTAGCGGAACGTCTCGGCGATGTTACTGCCGAGCACGTCGAACAGGCTGCGGGCGTAGGCCGCGGCGTCCTGGAAGGCTTTGGGCAGGTTCGCCGCGATGGTGAGCACGGTCGCCGCCACCTCCACGACCACGGCCTGGAAGCTGCGCACGTCCGCGCCGAACAGCGCGCCGAAGCCCGCCAGCGAGTCGCGCAGGACGCCGGAGCGGCCCACCGCGCTCAGCACCTCGCCCACCGCGCGCATCCGCGCCTCCACGGCCCCCAGGAACCCATCCACGGCCGGACCCGCGGCGTTCAGCCCCTCGATGAGCCCCTGACCGAGCGGGCGGAGCGCCTGCTGCAGCCGGTCCCCGAAGTTCTCGATGGCGTTGGCCGCGCCGCCGGAGACGGAGGGGAGCCGCTCGAGCTGCCCCACCAGCCCCTCGATCACCTGCTGCGCGGACAGGCCGCGCGCCTGCAGCTCCTCCCCGGAAAGCGTCCCGTAGAGCTGCAGCATGGCGGTGCGCACCTGCGGCACGCGCTCCGCGATCACGTTCAGGTTCTCCGCCGTCACCCGCCCGGCGGAGATGATCTGCTGCACCTGCCGCAGCGCCTCCCCGAGATCCTGGCTGGTGCCGCCCGCGCTCGCGGTCGCGTTGCCGAACGCGGCCAGCGCCCGCTCCGCGAACTGCGCGGAGAAGCCGACTGTCTGCAGGGCCAGAGAGCCGCGCACCGCCTCCTCGAACGAGAGGCCCGGCAGGCGCGCGACCTGCTGCAGCCGCGAAAGCTGCCCCTGAAGGTCCGCCGCCCCGGTGGAGACCGTGGCGAGGCCGCGCGTCAGGGAGTCGAACTGCACCGCCGTCCCGAAGGCGAGCGCGGAGGTGAGGCCCACCGCGGCCGTCGCCGCCAGGCCCAGGTTCTGCGCGAACGAGGCGGCCGACAGCGCCGCCGCCGCCGCGCCCCGGGCCGCGCCCTGCAGCCCGCGCTCCACGCCGTCGAGGTCGCGCACCGCCCGGTCCGCGCCGTCCATCCGTATCCGCACGAGCAGTTGTGACAGTGCCATTGGTACGCTACACGATCTTCCCGCCGCCCGCGATCACGGCCATCTCCGCCTCCTGCTTGTCGATCCGATCCCCCGCCACCACCAGGAGCGCCGCGGCGTCCCGGTCGAGGCCCGGCACCTCGTGGGGGAGCCGGTGCAGGTGCTTGACGCAGTAGTACAGGACGGTCTGCCCTACTGCGTCGAGTCGTTTTTTGCTTCGTCCACCGCGGCCGCCAGGTCGAACACGTCGGCGAACGCTTCGTTAAACTTGTTCTTGACGTCCACGAAGACGGACGGCATCCCCATCGCCAGCTCCGCCAGTCCGAGCACCGGGTCGAGCCCGGCGTCGTCGGTGGCGTCGGCGAGGTAGCACCGGCCCATGCTGATGACGTCCTTGTAGAAGGCGTCGGGCAGGCCGGGGAATTCCACGCGCACGGCGAGCACGTCTTCGGCGGTGGTGTACAGGTCCGGAAACACCGGGCGGCGGAAGCGGAGGGTGTCCCCGTCCGCCTCCACCACGAGCGCCGTGCGCATCTTCTCACTCTGGCGCTTCTCGCGCGCCTTGCCGCTGATCCGCTTCAGGCCCAAAGGGGAGCCCTCCTTTCCGGGTGCTTAGCTGGTCGGGTCGATGATCCGCGCGGTGACGCGCTGGGTCTGCGCCCGCCCCTGCGTGATGACCACGCCCACGTCCGTGATGACGGTCTCCACGGTCTTGTCCGCCAGCACGCCGTCCTCCGAGTACAGGAACTTGACGAAGTGCTGGTGCAGGTCGTCCCAGGTGAAGCCCCCGGTCCCCACGTAGGCGGTGAACGTGATCTGTCCGGTGGAACCGGTGATGACGAGCGTCCCGTTGTCCTCGCAGATGGCGGCGACCTCGTCGGTCTTGGAGCCGAGCGTCTTGTTCCAGTCGGACACCAGGCACTGCATGGGCACGGTCGCCCCGTAGGTCGGCCCGGCGGCGCTGTACGCCCCGCCGTCCTGGTACCCCACCTCGAACACGCTGGCCGCGTTCACTACAGGCATTGCTTCTTACTCCTCCTCGGGTGCAGCGGTGACGTAGAACCGGTAAACCCCGCCCGCCGCGTACAGCCGGGTACCGCCGTTTTCGGGAACCGGGGGGGTCCGCGCGGACCCCTCCCGCTCGGCGCAGAGACGCCACCCGGCGTGCTCCGCCCGCGCGCCGGAGAGCAGGTCATCGATCCGCTTCTCCCACACGTGCAGCGCCGCGTAGCCGGTGTTCCGGCCCCACGCGCGCACCGCGAACGAGAGGCCGGTCAGCACCGGCACCCCGCACAGCGCCATCTCCGCGCCCGCAGCGCCGCCCTCTTGCAGCGAGAAGACGATAAACGGCAGGGGCGCGTCCACGGGAGCACGCTCCGCGTAGACCCGCGCCGCGCCCGTCCCGTCCGCCAGGGAAAGCCCGTCCGCGGGCTCGCAGAGCACCGGGTCCTCCCGGAGCAGCGCGTACAGGTATTCGCTGATCGCCGCGGTTTCCGTCACGTCCGGCATTTAGGGCACGCTCCTGTTGGCCTTGTCGAACAGCCCCTCCACGGCCCGCTCGAAGGTCGGCATGACCTCCTCCACCGCGTCATCCTGGAAGGGCCGCGGCTCGCGCCCGTTCGCCCCGTTGTGGACGTAAGGGCCGTACTCCGCGCCGACGTAGCTCTCCCCCTCGAACGGGGAGACGATGCGCTCGCCCACGCTGTTGAGCATGAACGCGGTATCGACGGCCTGGTACTTCTGCGCGATGTTGACCTTCGTGCGGGCGGAGACGTCGAAGGTCGCCTTGCGCACGATCTGGCTCCCCTCGCCGCGCAGGGCGTCCGTGAGCGCCGGGATGCCGCTCCGGACGGTCGCCTCGATCCTCACGGCTGCTTCCCCGCCTTCACGACCAGCGGCCCCCAGTGGCCGACGTGGTGGTACGGCGCGCAGAGCACGCGGTACGGCTCTATCCCGGCGTCGCGGAACCCGTCGATCATCAGCTTGGTGTGGTAGACCATGTCGGTGACGTACCACCGCTTTTCGCCCGGCGGCAGGGGCGCGTGCGCGTAGTCGAGGCGGTAGTCGATGACCTCGCCGCGCGGCGTCGTCTCGCTCAGGTGCGCCCACGTCTCGGTCACGCGGTAGCGGAACGTGCTGCGGTTGTCGAGGTTGCCGTAGTACGGCCCCTCCTCCCGGCGCGGGTTGTTCCGTCCGTTCGGCTCCCCGTTCCAGGTGGTCCGCCAGTAGCGCCACCAGTCCGGGTTGTCGAAGGAGACCGGCCCCTCCGCGAAGACGTTGCGCCTCCCGTCCGGCAGGGCGTCCATCCGGTAGGCGTACCACTTCGCCCGGTCGAAGTAGGCCCAGAACGCCGGACGGCCGCCGGGGCCGGAGGGGAAGAGTTCCTTGTCCTTCGTCTCGTTCGGGTACAGCAGCGGGTCCGCCGCGTCGAGCAGCGTCGCCTCGAACCAGATGCGCTCGGTGACGCAGGCGTCCACGGAGAACTCCAACTCGACGTAGCCGCCGGGGGCCAGCGTCACGGGCGGCGGGGCGATCACCTGCGCGCTGTAGTTGCTGTGCGCCTCCCCGTAGGGCGCGGTCGGCCCGTCGCTGGTGACGGTCATCATGTGCGCCTTGTGCGCGAACCGGGACGTGTAACGCTCATTCGTGGAGTAGTCGTAGAACTCCACGCCCCCGATCCGGAACGCCTTGCGCTCGGAGAAGGGGTGCCCGACGTTGACGTTGGGGGCGACCCAGTCCGCCGGGAAGGGGAACTCCTCCGCGTGCCGGTGCTCCCTGCCCGCCCAGTCCTCGAAGAAGACCGTGTCGGGGTCCTTCAGGGCCGGGTGGGGCGCGGCGTGGACGGGCACGGGCGCGGAGCGGGCGAGCGGCGTGCCGAGCAGCGCGAAGAGCCGCTCCGGGGTGTCCACCTCGAAGGGCTCCACGCCGGGGCGCGTGCCGTTCAGGACGGAAAAGGCGTCGTGCTCCGGGTCGAAGACGTAGGGGCCGACCACCGGCCACGCCTCGACGACGAGGGAGGCGGGCGTCCCGTTCGCCTGCCCGACGTTGTAGCCCGCGGTGAACTTGATCCATGTCGGGTCGTCGGGGTCGCGCATCGAGTAGTCGGCCGCGCCCGGCACGTAGGGCCAGGCGAGGCGGACCGCGTTGTGCTCCGGCGTGAAGGTGACGCCCGCCAGGACGGGCACGGCGGACGGGTCCGGCGGCGGCGGGTCGTCGTCGGGCACTTCCTCGTCGGGCGGCGGCGGCTTCGCTTCCAGGGCGGCGACGCGCGCGGTCAGGCCCGCCACGTCGGCGGCGAGCGTCGCCCGCAGCGCGGCGGCCAGCCCCCGCGCGGCCTCTGCCAGAACCTCGTCGGCGGTCTTCTCCGGCATCAGGAATCCTCCATCTTCGCCGCCACCGCCGCCCGGACCGGTCCCAGCCGCAGAGACGCGCAGAACGGCTTCCCCCGGTCGTGGTCGGAGTGCTGCGTGATGACCGGGATCACCTTGCCCGTCGCCGGGTGCGTGAACGTGCCGAGCGGGTCGAGGCCGTACTGGCGGCAGTTGGCCGCCAGCCAGTGAACGAGCGCCCCGTACTGCCGCAGGGTCAGGTAGCGGCGCACCCGCACGTCCGCCGGGGCTTCGGCGACGGCCTTCCCTTCGGCGTCGGTCACGGGCCAGCCGGGGTTCCCGACGCAGCAGACGCCCAGGCTCACCGCGTTCATGCCGCCCGCCTTGCAGTGCGCGCCCTGCTGTCCCTCCGGCCTGCCGGGCTCGATCTTGCCGTCGAGGGCGACTGCGTAGGCGGCCCGGTACGTCCGGACGCCGTTGAGGATCACGCCGTGGTAGCCGATGTCCGCCCACCCGTTGCCCTCCACGTGCCAGGAGCGGATCGCCTTCGCGTCCCCCCAGGTGGAGGCCGAAACGTGTACGACGATGCCCCGGACTTTCAATCGACCTCCTCCACCGCCTTCGCGGCGTTGCTTTTCTTCCTGCCGGTCTCGGTGCCCCAGATCCGCTGCATGACTTCGTCCTGGACCGTGTTCAGCAGATGGACGCGCTGCGGCGTGTCCTTCGGGAGTCGCTTCGCCCGCGCGATCTTCTCGATCAGCTTGACCGCCCACCCCAGGTCACCGAACATCGCCGCCTCCCTTCGCTTTCCGCGCCTGCTTCGCCTGTTGGTGCAGTCCGGTCGCCACGATGGCCGCCAGCAGTCCCCGCAGGAGCGCCTCCAGGCCGTTCACGGGCGGGTCGCCCGGCGTGAGCGTCACGCGCCCGTAGAACGCCATCAGGGACGTCGCCGCCGCAAGCAGGAGCGAGCAGGCGAGTACCCAGTAGTCTTTCAGCTTCAGGACCCGCTTCACGACCGACGTCGCCGCCAGGATCAGCGCGCCGAACGCCGCAAGTGCCAGGTAGTCGATCATTTAGCCGAGCCCCTTCCCGCGCAGCACCAGGCCGATCAGCGTGAGCATGGTCCCGACGATGGTCAGCCCGATCACCGACGCCCACCGGATGCCGCCCACGATCTGGTCCTGCATCTTCTGCACGCGCTCCTCCGCCTCGCGCCGGTCGCGCTCCCGCGCGTCCTCCGCCTTCTGCGCCCGCGCCTCTGCCTCGCGCAGGTCGCGCTCCTGGGCGGCCTGCTCCTGCTTGTGCAGCGAAAGCGCCTGCTCCGCCGCGTACAGGCGGCGCTGCACCTCCGCCATCGCGGTGGAGGAGCCGTCGTTAATCGCGCGCTGGTGCATCATGTCCGCCCGAATCCCGATGACCGCCTCGTTGATCGTCCCGAGCAGGATGGAGTTCTGGCGCTCCCGGTCGGCGGCTTCCTTCTGCCGGGTCTCGAAGTTCATCAGCGCCCACTCAACCTGCCGCACCGCCGTCTTTAGCTGCTCCACGGCCTCTTCTCCCCCGTCCGCGACGCCGTTGAGGTCAGGGGAACCCTGCCCGCGCGACCGGGGAGCGGCCCTTCTCCGGTCGGCACCGTCGTCGTATGGTTTCGCTGTAGCTGCCATAACGGCCGGCCCTTCCGTCGTCTGTTTCGGCGGCTTCATCGACTGGGAATCTGCGCCGCCCACGGACACGCCCGGCGTGCCCGGCTTGACCATCAACCCCGCTGCCCCGCTCACCGCGAAAGCTCCGCTTCCGGCACCCTCCACAGGAGCGCCGCGCTGCCGTTGAAGTCCATCAGGGAGCAGACGTACTCCGCGCCACGCCCGCCGCCCCGCCGCCACACGTGGAAGCCGCCGCGCGGCTCGTCAAGGGTGGAGTTCGGAGCCAGGTCCGTCGCCATCCGGCCCACCGGCTCCCCGGTGTCGCGCCGGAAGACGTCCACGCCGCCGCCCTGCCCGTGCGCGAGGAAGACGAAGTCGCCCTCCACGGCGAGCGCGCCGACCAGCTCGCCCGGCGCGAAGTTCGGCAGTTCGTGCGTCGCCGTTCCCCGGCGCACCCCCTTGACCCACGGCAGCGGCGTGCGCCAGATCGCGTAATCCGGCCCCCGCTTGTGCGCGGAAAGTTCCCACCCGTCGCCCTGGCGGCGCACGGCGTAGAACGTGCCGTCGTCAAAATGGTGGCGGGTCATCTCTACGCAGTCGCAGTCGAGCAGGGAAGCGGGGTAGTCGAAGTGATCCCACTCCCCGCCTTCGAGCGGCCACAGCTCGTAACAGCCCTTCGCGGCGTCGGAGCCGTAGCCCCTCCACGTCACCGAGCCGTACGGGCCGACCTGCGCGTCGAACTCGTTCCACAGCGGCGCGGGCAGGTCGGTCAGTTCGTACTCGCCCGCCTCCATGTGGCCGTCGCCGTCCGCGTCCCGCCACAGCAAGCCCTGCCCCCAGGCCACTTCCGGCGCTTCCGGCGGCCAGCCCGGCGTCGCGTTGTCGCTCCGCGGCGGGCGCACCATCACCGAGGCGGCGGGAACCCACAGGTTCGTCAGGGCGTCCCAGCGGTGGAAGTCCACCTCGTTCGCCCCGCTCGCCAGGTACGTCTCGCCCCCCGCCCGGAACGCGCGGAACGTGGTGCGGTGCGATCCCTGCCCGATGGCGTGGACGTGCAGGCGCGGGTCGGTCGGGTACAGCGCCGGGGCGATCGTGTCCCCGGCGAAGTGCCACTCCCGCCCGTCGCCGCGCTCCGCCCAGCGCATTTTGTAGCGCGTGTTCGCGTCGTACAGCAGCGTCGGGTCCTTCGGGTCCGGCACCACGCAGTCGGTCTGAACGGTGCTGTGCAGCGTCGCCTCCGGGGTCGTGAGCGTGAAGCGCCCCCACGGCGTCTGCTCCCACGCCACGCCGCGCACGCCGCGCAGGACGGCCCCCTGGGGGACCTCCTCGGTCTGGTGCCACTCCCGGTCCGCGTCCGTGTCGCCCGGGGCGAGCCCCACCGCGAACGGGGGGGCCTCGAACGGGAAATCAAAAGCGTGCCCGGCCTGCTCGCCCCCGGGCGTGACCCACACGGTGTGCCCGCCGCCCTCGTTCCACTCCGATACCAGGCGGATCTTCCCGTCCCGCTCCACGCCCACGCGCGCGACCGTCGCCGGGACCGCCGCGCGCACGGGCGAGCCGTCCGGAAAGGTCAGCCCCCGCGGCGACAGGCCGCCGATGCTGTTGCCGACGCGCGTGTGCGTCGCGTTCAGCGGGCGGAGGGCGGGAGCCATCAGTCCAGGCTCTCCGCGATGCGCACGGCGATCCTGTGCCCGAGCGGGTAGGTCAGGCCCGCCACGCTCACGGTCATCTCGTAGTCCCCGGCCTCGGGAACGGCGTCCTCCGCGTCGAAGGCGTCCGAGGCGACGAAGCCGAGCGCCCCGAACAGCACGCTGCCCCCGATCGTCGTGGCCGTCTCCGCGCCCTTCTTCCGGAGCACGAAGGAAACGGTTGCGTCGCTCGGGACAACCACGGCGCGGCCGTCGTTGCCCTTCACCTGGTAGAGAATCCCGCCCGCGACGTCGTCGGCGGTGAGGCCCAGCGCCTCGCGCGGGTAGCCGCTCCCGGCGTTCACCAGCGTCTGCACGGTCGCGCTCCCCATCGCCGCCAGGAGGAGGTTCGTCGGGGTGTCCAGGCGCGTCTGCCAGAGGGGCGTCGGCGGCGATGTCACGCCGTCCACGGTGGCGGTCGGGACCATCGAGACGCAGTCGCCCACGGCGTAGTCCGCCGGGATCGTGAAGGAGGCGTTGAAGAGCGCGGACTCCCCGGCCGCCGCCGCGACCGTGACCGCGACTTCCGCGTCCGCCACGCCGTTGCGGTACAGGGCGGCGGTCGGCAGCGCGTCCGGCGCGGCCCCCGCCCCCTCCTGGTCCTGCGTGGGGAACTGCACCACCACCGCGTCGCCCGGCTTGAAGATGCCCGTTAACAACTCATCACCTCCACGTACTGCTCGAAGGGGGTTCCGCCCGGCTGCTCCCCCGGGTCCGCCGCCGCCAGCGACACCAGCAGCAGCGACCCGGGCGCGAGCGCCGCCGAAAAGCCGTCCGAATCCACGCTCACCAGCTCCGGCTCGGAGACGAGCGCCGCGTCCCCGCTCTCGAAAATGCTGGCGTGGTTCCTGTCCACGCGGTAGGCGGACTCCACGGCCATCCCGTCCGGGAGGTTGTCCACCGCGACGCGCACGCGGCTGCCCGCGCCCGGCGACGCCTTCAGGACGCTCACCTGGTAGAGCAGGCAGTCCAGGCGCGTCCCGGCGGCGTCGCGCGCGAGGATGCCCGCCGCCCGCCCCGAGGCCGTCACGGGCAGCACGCGCGCGGCCATCTGCGCGAACCAGTTCATGACGTGCGCGTGGGGCTTGTCCTCGCCGTCCACCGTGACGAGTCCCGTCGCGGTCAGGTCGCCGCCCACGAGCGCGGGATTCTCGCCCGCCGCCCAGTAGGTCCAGAACGGCACCGCGTCCGCCCCGAGCGAGGCGAACAAATCCAGCGGGGCGGCGACGGCGACCGCGCCCGCCCAGGCCCACCGGCCCGGGTTGACCGGCGTGGTCACGGGGGTCAGCCGCTCCAGGCTGATGTTGATGTTGCCCTCGGTCTGCGCGATCTGCTTGCCCGGGTAGTTGGTCCGCAGGTAGGCCACGTCCCGGGCGAAGTCCGCCGGTCCGCGGTGGTAGTTGTGAACCGCGATGATCTCGTAGGGCTCGGTCAGTGCGTCCAGGTACTCGTACAGCGCGGCCCCGTGGGAGTGCCCCCACTCCGCGACGCTCTGCGGCAGGTCCGGGTAGGCGGCGCGGACCGCGGCCAGGCGCGCGTTCGTGATCGCGGCGGCCTGCGCGGGCGTCAGGGTGCCGAAAATGTCCGGCTCGTTCATGTCGCCCACGGACAGTATGGTGATACCGGCGTTGACCCACTGCGCGAGCGCCGTCACGACCGCCGCCGCGACCGTCGCCGGGTCCGTGTCGGCGTCGGGGTGCTGCCCGTCCGCCGGGTCGTAGCAGAAGTTGAGGTGGACGCCCTCGCCGCCCGTGACGTTGGCGATGTCGGCGAGCACCTCCGCGCCGGGCTTGGTGAGCAGGTCGCTGTACCGGTGGACGCGCACGGTCGCGCGGATCGGCGCGTCCGCCGGGACGTTCGCCTCCGGGTCGCCGAACACGGCCCCCTGCAAATTCGGGTTGCGCGCGACCCACGCGGCGTCGGCGTAGTCCGCCGAGAGCGTGGTCAAATCCCCCTCGGTCGGCTCTTCCTGCCCGTCCGCGCGGCCCGTGGTGTAGAGCGCGAGGCCCGCCCGGGAGACGAGGTGGGCGAGCGGGAAGGTAGCTCCGCCGCCCGCGTCCGCGCCGCCCGTCACCAGCCCCTCCCCCTGGAGGTAGCTGCCCCCGTCGAAGGCGAGGCCAGGCGCGAAGGCCGCGCCGGGGACGGCGTCCGCGACCAGAGCGCCGCCGTGCGGCTTCACCTGTACGGTCACGTCGCCGGTCGCCGGGGTGAGCCGGACCAGTGTGTGCGTGTAGGCGTCCGTCGTGACGGCCGCCCCGTCAAAGTTCGTCGCCCCGACGCGGAAGGACCAGACGAGCGCGCCGCCGACCTTGCGCACCTGGAAGCGCAGCGCGGAGGGGAACCCGTACTGCTCGGGGAGGCGGACCGCCCACAGCGCGTGCGCCTGCCCCTCGGAGAGCGCCGCCGTCGCGGACGCCGGGACGTGGTACCGCTCCGCGACGGCGAACGCCCCGGCGGCGTTGACGAGGCCGTTCGTCGGCACGGTCATCTCCGCGAGCGGCGCGCTGTACGCCCCGTCCGAGCGGGGGCGCAGGCTCGTCTCGCCGGGCACCGGGGACGGCTCCCCGGCCTCGTAGAAGGGGAACAGGGAGAGGCCGTCGCCGCCGCCGAAGTTGGCGTCGGGGACGTTCGCCCGCTGCATCGGCGCGCCCTGCACGCCCGCCGCGCTGTAGGCGGGCGTCAGCCCGTCCGCCTGCTCGGTCGAGTACGCGAGGTCGGGCGCGGAAAGGTTCACCGCGGCGTCTATCTGGTAGAGGGCCACGCCTTACGCGCCTCCCTCGTAGAAGCGGAACTCGGCGACGCGCAGGCCGTCGTCGCTCGCGCTGTCGCGGTAGCCGTAGACGCCCGCCCGGCCCGCCGCCGTGATCGGCGTGCCCGAAACGTCCGTGTAGGTCAGCACCTCCGCGCCGTCGAGGTAGACCGTGATCGTGTTGCCCGCGATCTCGGCGCGCAGGGTGCCGGTGTCGGCGACGCCCGACGCGGAGGAGGCGACCGGAGCGCCCCCGACGACCGTTCCCGCGGCGAACTTCAGGATGTCTACGTTGGTGCCGTACCCTTTGAGTTTGCGCACGGCGTAGGCGGTGATCGCGGCGCTGCTCGCCCCGTCGGCGCGCAGCGCGATGCCGTCCGCGCTGCTGGTGCCCCCGCCGCTGGTGAGATCGACCTCGGCGGCGTAGTCGGCACCGCTGGGCGCGGGGTCGATGAGGCTGAACGTGTGCGCGCCGCCGCTGCCGTTCCACAGGTAGCCGCCGCCGCCCGCGACGAGGCGGTTGTTGCTGGTGCCGTTGTCGGGCAGGACCCAGTCGGTCCCGAGGTCGGGGATGTGCGCGGAAAGGTCCGTCTCCAGCGCCTCGGTGAACGTGTCGCGGAAGACCAGCGTCTCCCCGCCGCCGCCGCCGGTCTGCTCGGAGTTGTTCGTCACAGCCGCGTCCGTGAAGGCGGCCAGTTCGTTCGGCATTTCCGCGCTGTCCGTGACGTTGCCCGATCCCTGGGAGTAGGAGAGCGTGACGGTGTCCGTGTCCAGGACGGTCTCCGAAAGCGTCAGGGTGATGGCGAGCGGGGCGGTGCGCGCCGCGCTCTCGATCGTGGCGGGCGTGCCGTTGACCTCCACGGTGAAGCCCGTTATCCCGGAGGCCGGGAGGAGCGGGGGGCTGTCCGCCTCGGTGAAGAGCGCGACCACGGACGTACCCGCCGCCGGGACGGAGGCGGAGGCGAAGATCGGCGCGGTGGCGTCCGGATCGGGGTCGCCCCCGCCGCCGCCCGCCCCTATCCCGAATATTCTGCTCCCGATGATGGACGGCACCGCGACCTCCTCGCCTTCCCGCGTGACGCTCGCCACGAGGTTCACCGCGTCCGCGCGCCCGGCGTCCGTGCCCCGCGCGCGGAACAGCGTGCCCCTCTCGCCGCCCTCCGCGAACACCAGCAGCTCGTCGCCCGCCCGCACGTCCGCGCCGGGGGCGAACAGGATCTCCGCGTCGGCCTCGGTCTGTTCGCCCTCTCCAACCGGCGTGAAGCGGCTGCCGACCGGGCGGCGCACGCGGCAGGGGTGCTCCCCCACGGGAACGGGCTCGCCGCGGCGCTCCCCGCCCGCCGCGTCGGCCTCGGACGGGGGGCGCGAGACGCGGCACCGCTGCGTCAGCAGGGCGCGCAGGGCGTGCTCCCGGCCCGCGCGGGTCGCCCGCTGCCGGGCGGCCGCGGCGACGCCCTCAGACGGCATAGAACGGCCTCTGCGCGTCGCGCATCCTGACCCAATGCTCGTGCTGCTGCTCCAAATGCACGCTCTGCCCGGCGTCGGACGTGGCGATCAGCTCCGCCGTGCGCTGCGCCCGCAGGTCGTACAGGCGGCGCTTCGCGGCGGTGAAATCGTAGGGGTCGTTGTGCGCGGGGCCGACGTCCTCCCAGCGCACCGTCCCGTCCGTGACGAGGTAGCCCCGGCAGGTGGCGGCGAAGCCGGAGGGCTCGGCGGCGGCGGTGGTGCCCGCCGCGACGGCGCGCAGGAGGCGGCCGGAAGCGGAGCGGACGAAGGCCCCGAACGCGTACTCCGTCTCCCCCGTCCGCTCGGACCAGCGGGCGGACTCGGCGAGGATGTCGCCGGCCTCCTGGTCCGAGACGGGCGGGAACGCGTCGAGGTCCACCGTCCGCTTCAGCTTCGCGAGCGCCTCCGCGGCCGTCATTTGGTCTTCGCCGGTCCCTTCAGTGCCTTGTCGGCGGGCGCCGACGCCACCGCCTTAGCCGCAGCCGGTTCGGCCTTCGCTTCGTCTTCGTCGTTCTCCGCGCGCTTGGGCTTGCCCAGCGTCGCCTTGCCGCCTTCGACGGTCAGGCCCGCCTCCTTCGCCTTCTGCGCGTCGATGACGCCGCCCGCGCCCACGAGCGTGGTCCGGCCCCGCTCGTCGCCGAAGGGAACGGCCTTGCCGTTTTCGTCCGCCCAGATTTCCTCGTCGCTGGTGATCACGGGTTTGCCCCCTTTCGCGAATTCCAGGGCCATTAGCTCTGTCCGCCCACGACCGTCCACGTCGGGTCGCCCGCGCTGCCCGTGTTGATGTAGAGCTTGCCGTTGGTGGTGTCGGTCAGCAGCGAGCCCTTCGCCGCCTCCCGGTGCGTGCCGGTGACGCCCGGCGTGTCCGTGCTGGTGGAGACCGAGGGCGCGGTGCCGCCGGTCAGTTCGTTGCGGGCGAGCGCGACCTGGGAGACGGCCTTCTGCGAGAGCGCCCCCTGGAAGGCCACCGAGAAGTTCGGGTTGGTGCCGGTGACCGCGACGTTGCCGGTGCCGACCACCGCTTCGAGCGCGGACTGCACCGCCGCCGCGTTGGCGTTGTACGCGATGTCGCCCGTGGCCGCGCCGTCCATCGACAGGCGGAAGGTGCCGCCGGTCGGCGTGCCGGTGATGTCCACGGACTGCACCTCGTCGGTGCCCGCGCTCGGAGCGCCCGCGTTGGTGTAGAGGCCGATCGCCCCGCCGATCACGTTGCCCCCGCTGATTACTGGCATCGTCTATCCCCCGGAGGGGCGGGCCGCCCCGCCCCTCCCGTCGTCGTCAGGCTCAGATGCCGGTGACCTTCGCGAACGCCGCGGGCCGGTAGATTTCCAGGCTCAGGCGCTCCTCCGCGCGGATCGTCTGCTGGTTCTTGATGAACTGGTCGTTGATCCACCCGGCGTCGATGGTGATGCCCATGCGGCGGCTGATGTGCGAGTAGAGCTGGAAGTCGCCGGTCAGCGCCGTGTTCTCCGTCATGGCGCTGGTGATGACCACCGGCTTGCCCCAGATGCGCTCCGGCCCGGCCTCGCTCGGGTTGCCCCAGATGTAAATGCCGTCCGTGGTGCGCAGCAGGCGCACCTCCTGCCAGTCGTTCGGGTGGAACACCGCGCCCGACGGCTCCGCCATGCCGGTCCAGCGCACGAGGGTGAACGCCTTGTAAACGGCGTCCGGGGCCGGGTCCGCGCCCTTCGGCTGGGTCTGCGTGCCGGAGACCACGAGGAACCCTTCGAGGTCCGGGGCGACGCCGGTGCCGGTGAGCAGCTGCACCTCCTCCGCCAGCATGAGCATGAGCCGCAGCCGGTTGTCGATGACCGCGCGGATCTGCGGCACGTCCATGAGCTGCTCGTCGGTCACCGGGAGGACCGTCGCGATCTTGCGGACGGGCGACTCCACCTCCGTGAAGCCCAGCGCGGACTCGGGCTTGGTGCCGCCCTCCTCCACCGTGTCGGCGTTGTTGGTGAAGGTCGTCTCGCGCATGTAGCGGATGAGCGAGGCGGTGGTGGACGTCTGCGGGATGAGGTCGGCGACCACCGGGCGGCGCTGCGCGCTCGGGATGACGATGTCGCTGCGGTCGTTCGCCGGGGCGAAGCCCGCGCTCGTGGTCATGAGCGTCTTGACGTCGATCTCGCCCAGTTCGACGGACACCTTGTTGCCGCCGCCGGGCCGGAACGCCTTGAACGCCGCGGACTCCGCGAACAGCTCGCCCAGGCTCTTGCTCTGAACCCGCCCGCCCGCGATCTCCGCGTCCTTGCCGGGGAACGGCACGCGGCCCGCCGGGGCGTTCATCCCGTCGAGCAGGAGGCGGTTCTTCACGTCGATGATGACGACCTCGCGCTTCTGCTCGAACTCTTTGGTCAGGTCGTCCAGCTTGTTGTTGCGGTTGTGGAACTCGTCAAGGTCGGCCCCGGTCAGCCCGGTGATGCCGCCCTTCTCGTCCACCCACGCCTTGAACCCCTCGCGCTCCACGCGCACCTTCTTCGCCTCGTCGCCCATCTTCCTGGCGACTTCGGCGCCCACCCGCTCCATGAGCTGCTCTTCGGTCATAGCTTCCTTCCGTTCAGAGGGAGACGCCCGCCAGCCGGGCCTCCCGCGCAAAGTAGCGGGACAGTTCGGCCTGCAGCCGCTGGTCCCGCGCGTCGTCGCCCGACGCGCCCTCCGGCGCGTCCGTTTGCGCGGCGTCAGGCTCCCCCTGACCGTCCGCTTCCTCCGCCGCGCGGAAGCCTTTGGCAACGATCGCCTCGGCCTTCGAGCGGCTGAACCCCACTTCCCGCAGGAACTCCTCGAACTCGCGCGCCGTCGCCGGGACCACCCGCGGCGCGTTCTTCGCGCTGGTAACCTGGGCGAGCGGGTTGCTCGGCACCGTCACGATGGACACCTCGTAGAGCGTGCCCTTCGTGATGAGGCGGACGTCCTTCTCCTCGTCCCACTCCCACCGGTCCACGGAAAAACCAACGGACAGCTTCACGGACTTGCCGCGCGCCTGCCGCTCGTTCACCCGCTGGCGGTAGACCTGCGCCTCCGGGTCGGAGTGCCACTGCCAGCCGAAGAACAGCCCCTCCGGCTCCTCGCGCGCGTCCGTGATCGTGCCGACGCCCGTCTTCCAGTCGTGCCCCACGGCGAGGAACCCGTCCCGCACGAACCCTTCGAGCGAGTCGCCGAAGACGCCGGGCATGAGCATCTCGTTGTCCCGGTCGAGCACGTTGTACGCGTTGGCGAGCCCCTCGCCCCCGCCCGGCCCGTCGCCGGGGAAGTCCTTCACCCGCGCGTCAAAGCTTTTGGTCACGATCATTGGGAAATCTCCGAGAGCGGGCGCACGGTGCGCGTCGTCCCCCACTGTCCGTCCGTCACGGCGCGCACGAACGCCGACAGCGGCGTGCCCGCCGCGTACAGGTCGAAGCCGCCCGGCCCGAGCACCGCGAGCTGGTCCGCCTCCGACAGCCGCGCGAACGACTCCGGTCCCGACCCGAGCAGCGGGCGCGTGTCGGGCAGCGACTCGTCGCCCGTGATCTCGGCCCAACTCTTCGTCACGGGGATGAGCGCGCAGCGGCACTGCGGGTGGCTGCCCATCGGCTCGCGCGTCGGGAACGTCTGCCCGTCCATCGCCCAGCAGGCGGCGCAGGAGCGCACGTCGCGGGCGGACAGCCACTGCCAGGAGGTCACCACGTCGGCGTTCGCCTCGTAGATGCGCCGCGTCGCCTCGCGCGCGGCCCGCAGCGTCTCGGTGCGCGCGATGTTGAGGGCGCGGGCGCGCGACACGCCCACGGCCGTCTCCACCCGCCGCGCGGCGTCCTTCGGGTTCTCGCCCAGGGCGAGGCTGCTGATGAGCGCGTCGCGCACGGCGGCGGCGGCGTCCGGCCCGATCTCGGAGAGCAGCACGTGCAGCGGGCTCCCGTCGCCCGCGAACCCGGCCAGCGCCTCGATCTCGGAGTCGAGCAGGATCGTCCACTCCCGCGCCCGCTCCGCCGCCTGCTCGTTGACGCCCGCGGGGACGGGTCCGAGCGCGGAGCGGAACAGGGCGTCCGAGGCGTCCTCCGCCTCCACGATCGCGGCCCGCTGCGCGGCGGCGAGGTCCGCGCCCGCCGGGCCGGAAAGGGCGCGGAAGGCGTCTTCCACCTGGGCGAGCAGTTCCCGGTACCGGGCCTCGCGCTCCACCCACGCGGCGTCGATGATCTCGCCCGCGGCGGCGGCCTCCTCCATGCGGGTGATGAGGGAGGCGAGCTTCTCCCGGATCGCGGCCTCCGCCGTCCTCAGGTGCCCCTCCATCGAGCGCACGGCCTGCGCCTCGCCCCGGGCGAGCGCGACGCGGTAGCGGGCGGCGGCCCGGCTCATGGCGTCGTCGCCCGGCGCGGCCTTGCGGCGGAGCGGGGCGAAGGCGCGCGTAGAG
>Ga0247822_10000184_pt1 | contig 29672 bp, 18 predicted proteins | sample 13C_Cellulose_Da_FD_192423 | JGI IMG/M metagenome (GOLD analysis project Ga0247822, IMG submission 192423) | Soil microbial communities from agricultural site in Penn Yan, New York, United States - 13C_Cellulose_Day30 | ecosystem: Environmental > Terrestrial > Soil > Agricultural land | place...
GGTCCAGACACGCGTGGATGAGGCGCGCGCAGCAACAACTCGTTTCCGCGCGCCTCATCCACGCGTGTCTGGACCAGCGGCAGGGGAAAGCCGGCCCGACAAAGCTCCGCGCCATCGCCGTCGGGCGAGCGGGTCAGCGCGACAACGGGTCCCGTTTCCGACATGCCAAAGCCGACGAGCGTCGACACGCCGGCGCGCGCCGCCTCGTCCGCCAGCGATGGCGGGAGAGCGGAGCCGCCGATGATCATCGTCCAGGGTTCCAGTGACGGCTCGTCGTCGCGCGCATCGAGCAGCATTCTCAGGATCGTGGGTACGCAATGCGAGAAGCTCACCTCCTCGCGTTGCTTGAGCGCGAGCAGCAGCTTTGGATCATAGCGTCCGGGATAGACCTGTTTGAGTCCCAGCATCGTCGCGACGAACGGCAGACCCCATGCATGGACATGGAACATCGGCGTCATTGGCATGTAGACATCGCCGCGCCGGAGCCCTTGGCCGGTAGGCTGGTTCGCAAGGGTCGCCGCCAACGCCAGCGTGTGGAGAACGAGCTGCCGGTGGCTGAAGAAGACCTGCTTGGGGTTGCCGGTGGTGCCGGTGGTATGAAAGGTCGTGGCGATCGCGTTCTCGTCGAAATCCTCGAACCGGAAAGAAGGTGCGGTCGCCGCGATCAGCGCCTCGTAACTGCCCGCGTTCGCATCCTCCTCCATCAGGATCGCACCGCCAATCGCGGGAAGGTTCGGACGGATCGCGTCGAGCAGCGGCGTGAAATCGGCATGATGCAGGACGTACACGGCACCGGATTCGCGCAGCGTATATTCGATCTGCGCCGGTGACAGCCGAACGTTCACGGTTTGCAGCACCGCGCCCATCATCGGGATCGCGAAATAGCATTCGAGATAGCGATGGCTGTCCCAGTCCATCACCGCGACGGTATCGCCGGCCCGTACCCCGCGTTCGGCAAGCAGCGCCGCCAGGCGAGTCACCCGGTCGAGCAGATCGTCATAGGTGAGGCGCCGCCCGCCGCTAACAATCTCCGCCGAGGTCTGTAGCGCCACATTGGCAAGCAGGTGACGGAGCAGGAGCGGATAGGCGTAGGCGTCCTTCGCCGGCGTCGTCAGGATTCTCGGGGTGCTCACAGTATCTCCGGCGGTCATTGCGATCAGTTGGGCGTGGTGCGCCGTGGCGGGCGGCAGGCGCCGCGCTTGCTGGTGTCGGTCCCCTTCACCGGCTTGGCACCAAGGCTAGGGTCGTCGCCCTTGAGCGCCGCCATCGGAACCTTGTCCGCCTTACGGATGATATCCGCAAGCATCGCAGTCTGACGTTCGGCCAGTCCGGCATCCAGCTTGTCCATATGGCCGTTGCGGGCAATGCTCAGCAGATAGCTCGGACCTCCAATCAGTCCCATGTGCGGAACGCCGCTTTCGTGGAACACCACGCCGGTCGTAACCCCTGGCCCCGGCTCGACGCCGTGCCTAAGCAGATTGTGCTTCTTGATGCCCTCGACGACGATATCGTTCAGCGGCCCCGCGGACGTCGGACAGTTCATATATTCGTTGTGCCCGGTGGGCGCGTAGCCCTTGCCGGGAATGTCGAGCCATTCGCTCGACCCCAGATGCTCGATCGTGAACGCCGCCGCCGCCCGTTTCATGAGCTCCGGATGCGCCAGCGCCCAGCCGGGTGCCTCCGGCATCTCGCCGGTCATGTGGCCGGGCCAGCCTGCGAAGACCAAGCTCCGGCGCAACCGCTCACCCTTGGGCAGGCTCGCAAAATAGCGGGCGAGATGCAGCAGGGTGATGCAGCCGTTCTCCTCGACGAAATTCTGACCGTCGGTATGCGTATCGACGATCATCACCTCGTCGCTTTCGCCGGGCAGGATCGCGGTGAGCTGGGGCACGTCGCCCGTCTTCCATTCGGCATCGAGCGTCAGGTGGGCCGACTTGCCGGCCTTGGCCGCCTCGCGCAGCGCCTCGCCCGCATCCTGCCCGACGAACAGCGCCGGTACCTTCGGCCGATAGTGCGAGGCATGGGGCGAATAATTGCCCTCGATCATCGCCGAAGAGACATCCATGATAATCGCAACCCCGGCGACGCCGCGCGCGGCCAGTTCGTCGAGCGGATAGGCCGTGGTCGTCCACAGTCGGTGATAAGGTGTGTCGAGCACGTCCGCCTTCGGTTCATTGCCCATATGGACGAAGTGCGGATGGGTGAGCTTCCCCATCGTCATCCGGGGAAGCTGCCCGTCGAAGACGAGGATGCTGCCTTTCGGGAAGTCCGGGAGCGGCCCGGGGCCGGTCGGCTGCAGCATGCCGCCATAGACGAGCGGTCCGGTGACGCCTTCAGGACCGGTGGGTGCCGAACGGACGAAAAAGGTAACCTTGTCGATGGGCTGGCGGGCGCCGTCGTCCAGAATATCGAGACCGACCCGCTTGGGATCCCATCGCCGATAGCTGTATGATTCGCACGGACCGAGTGTCAGGCCGGCATCCTGAAACTGGCCAGCCATCCAGTCCACGAAGGCAAGATGATTGGCGTTACCGGGCAGCCGGGGACCGAAGTCGACCATCTCCTGATAGTCCCGCCGGATCTGTGCGGCGGACGGCAGCGGCGCCGGCGCCCGGCGGCGCTGGCCCGCCCCCAGCGCGCGGCCAGCAACGCTCGCGCTCGCAAGGGTACAGGCAGCCGCAAGGAGGGCTGCACGGCGGGAAATGAGCGATGGGTCACGCATGCGAACGATCTCCTAGAATTTGAAGTTCACGCCCGCCGTGAACTGGCGCCCGATCACGTCGTAGAGCACCGGATTGGTGGGAATGAAGGTGAAAAGCGTGCCGTTCGGCGCCAGTGGCGGATCGCGATCGAACAGATTGTTGACGGTGAGGAAGAAGCGAAAACCATGCTTGAGCTCAACCGCCGCCGTCAGGTCGGTGTAGAAGACCGACTTCACGCGATTATTCTCGATCGTCCTCGGCTCGACACGCGTGACATCGTAGGTTCCGGCGCCGATGAACCTCTCCTGCACGAAGAGCGCGACGGGCCCGCTCTTCCAGTTCACCCCGGCGGTCGCGCTCCAGCGCGGATTTGCGCTGAGGCCAACTTCTCCGGCCCGATCGATCGACGGGCCGTTACTGATGTCCTGCCGCTGCTTGTCGAGATAGCTGGCGATGAACCGTACATCGGCGGACCCGCCAAGGATCTGTCCGCGCGGCCGGTAGCTGAGCTCGATGTCCAGACCCGATGTCGCCAGCCGGTTGAGATTGAGGGTCGGCGATTCGATCCGCGTGATCTGTCCTGCCGCGTTGCGAGTGATGTTCGCGCAGAGCGCGGTGGCGCCGGCGAGGCACTGGTTCAGCGTCAATTGCGGCGTGAGCGACGAGATGATGCCGGCGATGTCGATCGAGTAATAGTCGACCGACAGGGTCAGCCCCGACGCGAAGGCGGGGCTGAGGACGATGCCCGCGGTGTAGGTGTCGGCCTTTTCGGGTTGCAGCGACGGGTTGCCGCGGGCCGCCTGGACGATGGGAACGGTGACCCCGTTCTCGATCACCGATCCGGTGTTCTGCACGATTCCGGCGAACAGTTCCGGCACGTTGGGCGCACGGATGTCGCGTGAGGCAGTGCCGCGCAGGCGCACGCCCTCGACGGGCTCCCACACCGCGCCCGCCTTCCACGTCGTGACGCCGCCGCTGGTGCTGTAGTCGGTGTATCGGATGGCGCCGTTGACATCGAGCTTGCGCAGGAAGGGCAGATCACGAGCGAGCGGGACCGCGACCTCCGCAAACACTTCCCACAAATGATATTTGCCCTTCACCGGGAAGACGTTGGTGAGCAGCCAACCGCCGGGCTGGTTCTGATACGCGGCCGGGAAGCCGCGGATACCGGTAGCGTCGTTGATGCTCTGCGCGATATCGTCGGCGACCTGAACCAGTGCGACGCTGCGATACTGGCCGCCGGCCGCAATCGAGACCGGCCCCGCCCAGGTGGAGAAGGGCTGCGCGCGTAGCGAAAGATCTCCGACATCCTGTGTGAAGGTGGCAGTGTAGCTTGAGCTTCCCTCGACATAAGCGATCGCCGCCTGGGACGGCGCGCCGTTGCCGAACAGGTTGATTGGAACGCAGCCGGGATAGAGGCCCGGATTGGTAAGCGCGACCCGGCACACGATCTGGTTGGTGGACGGATCGCGCACCGCATCCGCCGCCGCATAGAGGCGTTCGAGCGCGACGTTATTGTGAGTCCGGATGGTCGTGCGGTTCTTGCCGCGCTCATAATAGCCCTCGATCTGCAGACCGTCCGTTCCGCTGAAGCGGAAGCCGGCGGTAAGATCGAGCGTGCGCGCCCGTGCCGTCGCATTCGCCGGCTCGCCAAAGTCGAAATTGACCCGACCCATCGCGAACGCGGCAGTGTTCGTACTGGTCAGAACCTGTTGGACCGCCGGGTTCAGGAACGCATTGCCGCTGAAGATGGTGAAGCCGTTGAAGCCTGCGGGGTTGAATTGCTGCGCCTGATTATAGTGATTGCGCGCGAGCGCCAGACTACCTTGGGCATACAGCGTAAGCGACGGGGTGACGTCGAACTCGGCATGCCCGAAATAGCTCCGGGTGGTGACGTCCGCGGACAGGTTGCTGAACACCTGCGCGCCGTCGCCGCCGACTTGAATCAGTCCGGATTGCGCCGATCCGCGCGAGTAGGAAATGAGCGTCCCGTCGGGAGCAAACTGCTGGAACGCCAGTGGCCCGCTCATGATCAGACCGCCCGGAGACGCCGTGGACGACCTCAGATTGTCCCGGAAAATGAGCCGGCCGGGGACGGCAGGGTTGCTGAGGAATCCGGTGCCACGCCGTCCCCAGTCACGGTCCCCCACGCTCTGGACACCGCCCATCTCGAAATAGGTGGCGCTGGCCACGACCCGCCCTCGCCCATCGGCGAAGGACTGGCCGGCGGTAATGCTGGCCTTATAGGTCGGAGCATCCCCCTTGTCGGAGATGCCGGCCTGCGCGGTCGCCTTGATCCCCGTGAAGCGGGTGTCGAGGATGAAGTTCACAACGCCGGCTACGGCATCGGAACCGTAAGCGGCCGAAGCCCCGCCGGTCACGATGTCGACACGCTTCACCAGTTCCTGCGGGAACAGGTTAATGTCGGTCGAACCGTCGCGCGAGGATGGCGCCGCGCGGCGGCCGTCGATGAGCACCAGTGTGCGCTGCACCCCGAGATTACGAAGGTTGAGATAGCTTCCCGACTGCGGCCCTACCGCCCCCGTGAAGGCACCTGCCGGTCGCGTCGATCCGCGGAACGATGGCAGCTGATTGAGCGCCTCACCGATCAGGCCGGGCTGAGCTTTAACCAGATCCTCGGCCGCCATGACCGTGATCGGTGTCGGCGCTTGCGACCCGTCCCGAATCGCCCGAGAACCGGTCACGACGATCTCGGCTTCTCCGGCAGAGGCGGTCCCTGCATCCGCCCGCGAGTCTTGCGGCTGGGGATCCGCCGAAGCGCTCACCGTGGATTGAGCGTAGGCGGGAACCGCCACCAGCGCTGCGGAACATGCCGACGCAAACAAAATCGGTCTGATCATTGACCGCCCCTTTCCAGTCTTGGGCGCGACCATCGTCGTCTGCCCGTCCTTCTCCGTCCCCTGACCTCCGCCAATACACGACCGGAGTCAATATCTTTCTTTTGTTAGGAAGAAATATGTTGCCGCAATCGATTCAGCCCTTGAGCGAAGTGCTGCGCAACAGGAGTCGCATCTATTCTCTTTCCTGGGAAAAAGTGCATACCGAGAGAAGGAAGGTTGAGCATGGGCTCAAGCCCCCTTTGAGAGGGGGAATCGCAAAAACTTAAGCCGGGGTTCGAACGTGACAATGCAACGGAAGCCGGGAAAGTCGCCGTCATCGCGGCGCTCGAACGCCGAACGCCGCGAAGAGTCGATGACAATCATTCTCGATCACGCCGAGGCAGAGTTCGCTTCCAAGGGGTATGACGGCACGACATTTGTAAGTGTCGCCGAGGCAGCCGGCGTGGATGCCGCGTTGATGCGCTATTATTTCGGCGACAAGGAGCAGCTCTTCGCAGCCGTTTTCCGGAGGCGTGGCCCCGTGGTCAATGCGCTGCGCGTGCAGGCTTTGGACGAGTATCGGACCGCAACCGGCGGGCAAGGAACGCTCGAGGGTCTCATCGAAGCATTTACCCGCCCGGGTTTCGAATTCGGCTCGCTGAGCGAGGGGCATCGCAACTACGCCGCCATAGTCGCATTCGTGAACAGCTCGCGTGGCACCATGCACGCACTGATGTCGGAGGTATTCGACGACGTCTCCCGCGTGCTGATCGACGATATGCAGCGGCTGGTACCCGACGTACCGCGGGAGACGTTGTACTGGGGCTATCACTTTCTCACGGGCGCCTTCACCTTCTCGCTCGGGCAGACCGGACGCATCGACCGCATTTCCGGGGGCTCGGTCTCCTCCGAAGATTTTGCCGGAATTGCGGATCGTCTCCCTACCTTTGTAGCCGCCGGAATCCGGGCACTGGCAGCGCGCTAGTGCCGACCTCCCAGCGCCACTCCACGCGGCGCGCCCCGTCCGGCGGCCCCCTGAACACCGCGCGTTTGCCGATAAACCGCTCGATCACGTCGCGCGCGGTCAGGCTGTGCTGACTCGGCTTGGCCGTCGTGAACGCACCGCAGCGCGGCAAATGATACCGATCGACTGCACAAGTACCTTGCGCGCTTCGGGCTGGGTTGGGTGACTGTGCAGTCCTGACAAGCGCATCAACGAACAGCTTGCACTCAGGCGAGACAGATCGGCAAACGCGAAGAGAGGCGCTTGTTGATCGCGTCCTCCCCTTGCGGGCATTCAAGCGCCAATAAGCGGTCTCAACTCGACCGGTTGCATGCCGGATATTCTTCTTGCCGTTTCATTCGTCAGAAATTGAGCCGAAGTCCGCCGCTCATCGTAAAGCTCTTGCGATCCGAACTGTCGTCCAGATTGCCAACGATGAACGCCGAAACCCGGCCGTCATGCGCTTTGGCCGAGATGCCCGCAGAATAGCGGATCGCATCGTCCCAGGTCGACGCGTTGATGGCGAAGACGGTAGCAGGAGCAGCAAAGCTGAAGCTGCCACCGTTGGTGTTCGACCAGTTCTTCAACGCTGCGGCACCGGCAAAGGGTTCGACGACGACCCGTTCATCGCTACCGAAACGATAAGAGAGACGCAGGCCCGCCTGACCGACCTTGGTCGTGTGATCTCCCGGCGAATAGAAGCTGAATGCGTCGATGGGCAGATCGTCGACTTGGTTGTCGGCATAGTTGAAGCCGACAAACGGGGTCGCCGCAAAGCCGGTCTTGCCGCCAAGACGATAGGATGCGTGCGCCGATCCGGCAGTGGCCGACCCATCCAGTTTGCGTAGCGCCGCGGTGCCGAACAGCGACGGGCTGGCGATGTCATAGGTCCGCCATTCCTTGCGGATCGTACCATCGAGCATGAAGTTACCGTCACCGATCGCGAAATAGGCTCCGGCAAACTCGGCATCGACCCCGATACGATCGGTCGACGAGAAGCGCGACGCGCCGTCATAGATGCCGCCAGTCAGGCCGACATGCAGGATCCACGCGCCGCCCAGACCGATGCCAAGATCCGCACCGCCCTGAATCGCCTGATGCACGGTCCGTATCTCGCCACTCGAGGAGAGACTGACCCCGCCGCCAGTTATCGTCGTCGCGATCTGCTGGCGGGTATGGCCGGAGGCAGCGCGTAGCCACAGGCTGAAACGAGTCCCGCCCGCATCCGTCCGGCGGGTGATATAGGGAAGTACCGGCTCATCGAGCAGCGCCGAAGCGCTTTCCGCCATGAAGTTGAGATTGCCCAGCGGAAGCGCCGCGGGGTTGATCTGCTGAATCACGCCGAACTGGGTGTTGTTGGCCGGATTCCGCCCGAAGCTGTCGAGGATGAAGCCGCTCGTTGCGAATACGGTGTTCGAGGTGAAGGCGTTTGCCGCCGCCCCGGGCGTGACCACCACCACGGGCAGGAAGCCGCCCGGTACAAAGGTTCGCGGACCGACGAGGTTCATGGTGACGTTGGTGGTGCCTGAAACCGACCCGGCGATGTTCAACCGGTCCGCAGTCGCTGTCGTAGTGCTATAGTCGGCAAAGAACTGCCCGCCGCCAGTATAGGTGCCGCCGACATTGACAACGTTGGTGGTCAGATTGTTCTGCGCGTTGATGATGCCCGTGTTGGTCATCGCGCCCATTGTCGTAAAGGTGCCCGCACCGGCAAAGTTGATGCGGTTGCTGTTCACCGTGCTGCCGGCAAAGCCAACCGTGCCGCCAGCGCCAATATTGACGATGCCCGCATTGTTGAAGCTGCCGGAGAAGGCGCTTGCGCCCGATCCGAGGTTTGCCGTCCCGCCTGCCAGGTTGCTGAAGAGCGACGTCGCGACGTTCGATCCGGACACGTTGAACGCGCCGTTCAGCGTCCCGCTATTGTTGATGGCGAAGGCGCCACCATTCAGGTTGCCGACGATCGCATTGGGGCCGGTGATAGTACCGCTATTGACGAGATTGGCCGTACCCGCACCGGTCGCGACCAGTTGAACACCCGCGACATTGCCAGTGACGAGACCGGCATTATTGACGTTGAGCGCACCGGAAACCGTATTGAGGGCGATGCCAAAATCGGGATCGACCTTGCCGGTCGCGGTCACATTGACGGTGATCGCGCCAGTCGTGGAAATGCCGCGGATACCGACATTGCCTGCCCCAGTCGCCTTGATCTCGCCCGCCACGGTGATCGTTGTCGCGCCGGTCGAGGTGCCGCTGTCGGTCCAGATACCGCTGCCATTGGTCGCGGTGATCAGCGATCCCGGCCCCTGGTTGACCGTAATCGTACCCGCACCCGCGCCCTGAAGCAGCGCGGCGACGCCGTGGCCAGCGGAAGTGGAGACCTTGGCATTGGCATTGATCGCCACGCTGCCACTGCCGGTCGCCTGGCCGAGCACCCCCATTGCGTTGCCGACGACGGCGGCATTTGTGGTAATTGTGGCGAGACCGGTGTTGGTGATCGCACGCACGCCGATCGTGCCGCCGGTCGCGGTGCCAGCGGTCGTGATGGTGACGTTGCCGCCGCCGGTGGACTGGCCACGTATCGCCTCGCCACCGGTACTGGTGACAGCTGCGCCCGCCGCAATCGAGACATTGCCCGAAACGCTGGTGCCCAGAATGCCATAACCTGTGGTGGCGGTGACCGCGCCGGTGCCAGTGACACCTACGGCACCGCTGGTCGACTGAGCGCGGATGCCATCGCCAGCACCCGCAGCGGTACCCACGAATGCCACATCCACCTTGCCCGAGTTGGTAATGGCGAGAATGCCCGCCTTGCCAGCGCCGTTGCCGGTCACACTGCCTGCGCCCACGACCTTGATGTCGCCCGCCGTGGCGACCGCAGCAACGCCGTTGTCGCTCGCGGCAATGCTGCCGTCGACCTTGACCGTGGTCATGCCATTCGACAGGCCGCTGTCGGTGAAGATGCCATTCCCGCCGACGGTCGTGATCGCCTTGCCTGTGGCCAGCGTTACGTCGATCGTGCCGGCATTGGCCACAGCGTTGGCGTTGACCGCGGATACCCCTACACCCGCCATGGCCGCAACATTACCGCCCACGGTAATCGACACGTTGCCGGTGCCGTTGTTCTGCGCGACGATGCCGTTGGTGCCCGAGACGTTACCGCCGGTGGTGACTTTGATGTTGCCCGCGCCACCCGCAAGCGCTTGTTGCGCCACGATCGCGGTGTTGCCGGTCGAGCCGACATCCCCTGCCTTGACCGTCACATTGCCGCCCGTCGTCAGCGCGAAGATCCCGTTGCCGCTCGTCGCCGTCACCGGGCCCACCGTCGTGACGCTGGTGTTGCCCTTCCCGAAGTTCTCCGCATCGACCCCGAACCGCGCGTCGATCGCACCGTTCGCCGTCACATCGATATTGCCCGTCCCCGCAGCCGGGAAGATCGCGCCGACGATCCCGGCATTGCCCGCCTTCACGTCGCCATTGGCCACGATCGTGACGTTGCCCGTCAGCGACTGCGCCTGGACATCGATCCCGTCCTTGCCCGCGCTCAACGCCGTCACCGCGCCGTTGGTCGTCACCGCAATGCCGGTGCTGGTGGCCACGTCGCGGACAGTGATGCCCTCGCCGGATGCTGCAAAGACGTTACCGCCGACGGTGAGGTTGACCGAGCCGAATCCGCCGGTCTGCACGACATCGAACGCGTTACCGGTGCCGTTATTGGTGATGTCGCCACCGGTATAGGTAATCGCTCCGCCAGCGGCCTTTAGGGTCAGCGCGGCCGTCCCCCCCGCCGCCGGAGCCTTGCCGGCATCGACGCTGATCGTGCCGCCATTGGTGACCGTGATCCCGCCCGTGCCGGTATTCGACACCGCAAGACCATTTCCACTCACCGTCTTGCCGCTATCGACGATGAGTTGGATCGGAATACCCGTGACGCCCTGATAGTCGCGGTCGACAGGGGTATTGGCGGGGAAGGACGTATCGGTGGTGATGGTATCGGCGCACTGCACCGTCACGCCGCCGACGATGCACTGCGCCCAAGCCTGCGATGGCGCGAGCAGGCCGATGCCCGCAAACGTCGCGATCGCGATACTGGATCTCAAAGACAGTCGGCTTGTCTGGGAAAACAGATCCGTGCGGATCGTGGATTTCGTGGAATTGGCGATCGCGCCAAGCAAGCCGTAGTCGAGAACCATATGGTGTCCCCTGATCCGGCCGAGCCAATCGACCGCTACAATACGCTTGTTACTGACTTTGAGTCTGAGGCGTAATGGTCTTCACGAAGAGGGGAGTCAATTAGAGACAACTAGGATTCCAAAAGACAAGCATTTTCAATGCCTCCGAGTAGCGAGGGAAGATGCTGCTGCGCTACTTCGAGAATCGCGCCAGCTCCGCTGACAGGTTGTCCGTCTCGGGAAAAGGTGATGCGGCCCGCCAGAGCCTCATCCGCCAGCACCGCGGCCAACGCCGCGCGGTCCCGGCTACCGTCCATCGCCGGCAGCAACACGCGCGTCGCCGGATCGAGCGCTACCGGCTCGTGACGCAGGTTGGTGGTCGCACCCTCGTTCGCATCCGCGCGGGCCAACGCAATCGCTTCGGGCCGCTCGCCGGTGCCGGTGCCGGCGCGCACCGGTGCGGACACGACCATGACCATGCCCGCCAGCGCCATGCGATAGAGCGCATCGAGCAATTCCCCCCGCCCCTCGCGATCCGGAGTGGCAATGGCTTCGGCGCAATCGTCAAGACTGGATGAGGAGGGAAAGCGCGCGATCAGCCGTTCGACCCCATCGGCCACCGCGCTGCTATTCGCGGTCAATGTTCGGCCCAAGGTATCAGTCACCACGCACTGGGCGCCATCGCGTTCGAGTCGTATCCCGGCTTGTCCCAGAAAGTGGAGCGAGGCGAGGTTCTCCGGGCTGAGCGCGCGATTGACCTGCGCCATACGCTCGCTGCCGATCAGCAACGTCTGGCGAAAGGTACGGCCGGACAGAAGATCGAGATACTGTTCCGACTCGACCAGATCATTGCCCGATCGCGCACGCACCTGACGCGCGACATCGTCGCCATAGTTTTCGAGGATCATCGAAGCGAGATCGCATTCGGCGAGAAAGCCCAGCCCGTTCCGCGCCGCGCCGGCGGCAAAATCCCGCACCGTGCTCGGCGCGTTGGTCTCTTCAAGGAATTCATGCGCAATATAGTCGTCGGGCAACTCGGCAAGCCGATCCGCCCAGCCGCGCAGCATGTCTCCATAGGGTCCCTTGCCCGGGGTCGAGGCCTTGAGGAAATCCAGCAACTCGCGTGCCTTGGCGACGCGGGCGAGCGAGTCGAGCTGGTCGGGTATCTCGAGCATGAAGGCGTCGCGCAGCGGCTGCATCATGCGCCATCCGGGCAGCACATTGTAGCTGACACAAGCAACGCCCAATGGCGACAGTCGCGCGCGGATGATCTGGAAGATCGCCTGCTGCACCGGCGACGGCACCCAGCTATAGACGCCGTGACAGATGATATAGTCGAAGCTGCCCAGTTCATCGCCGATCTCGGTAAAACTCTGGCAGTGGATCTCGATATTCTTCAGCCCCAGTCGAGCGATCCGCGCGCGCCCCGCCGCAACCTGAGTCCGCGCCAGGTCGACGCCGACGAACGTCGAGTCGGGGTGTCGCATCGCGTGCGGGATGATGTTGCCTCCCGCCGCGCATCCGAGCTCCAGAACCCGCGCATTGTCGAGCGGTGCCACGTCCAGCCCGAACACGCGTGCGATCCCGCCCAGCCGCGCAGGCTGGCTCTGCGGAAACGCCTTGGATTGATAGGGAAGCAGATCATATTTCAATGCGGTTCGGGCGATGATCGCCTCGATATCGTCGGCCGTTTGCATCGCGCTCATGCCATCCGCCTTTCTGTCCGCAGGCCATCGCCATGGTCCTGCGACAGGACCAGAGTGGTGCGGAAGGGGTACCATGCAGCTTTCAAACAAATCGCGCACAAAGAAAATGAGGCGCATGCCGCGGGGCGCATCAGATTTACTTCGTCGATCCCGAAGAGCTTGCCCTGCCTTGTCTTACCCCCGCTTCGACTGAGCGGGTAGCTGCTTTCGGCATTGCCGGACGGAGCATCGAACGACCGCAAACGAAGCGCAAGATCATCATCAGCATGCCTGACGATCTTGCGCATTGGGTACGATACTTTGGCTAGCTGCACGTCTGAAGCGCGCAAACGCTTCTTAGAATTCGAACGCTTCGGTCACGCGGCGGTCCGCGACGAGAAAGGCATCTGCAACGAGCTGAATCGGACGCAAGTCGACATCGGATTCCCGGCGCCGGATCAACTCGGCAAAGGCGTGGTAGAGCCGGGGATACTCCGCATTCGGACCGCTCAGAACCGGCTGGTCCGGCAGTTCGAGCCGGCCGCCGCCCTCGGTCAGGCGCAACAGCCCGGCATCGGTCTCGACCTCGATCAGCCAAGTCTGTTCGCCGGTCTGGAGGAAATCGAACTTCGCATCGACCTGCGCGCCACCGGTGCGGAACGTCACCGCGGCGGCGATCGGACAGGCCCGATTGGCGGGCACGTCCATCGTCGCGGCAAGCACTGTCAACGGATCGGGCAAAATACGCGTCGCAATCGACAGCGCATTGATGCCGGGATCGAACACGCCGAACCCGCCGGGCGCGAGGATCCAATCCTGCCCCGGATGCCACTGCCGGATATTCTCCATCCAGCGGATGCGGACCGCGTCAATCCGTTTGTCCGCGAGCCAGTCGCGCGCGGCATCGACCTCGGCCGCCTCGCGGGAGTGCCAGCTGGTGAACAGCGTCACCCCGGCGTCGCGCGCTGCCTGCGCCAACGCATCGCCCTCCGAGACGGTCGCTGCAGGTGGTTTTTCGAGCATGACATGCCGGCCCGCGGCGATCGCGGCCATCGCCTGTTCGAAGCGTCCGTCAGGCGGAGTACAGAGCGAGAGCGCAGAGATATCCGGGCGCGCTGCCACCAGGTCGGCGATCGAGCCATAGCCATCGACGCCATCGACCCGTGCATGCCGACTTGCGGTCGCCGCGAGTTCGAAACTGTCCGACAACGCCAGCGCCGGAAGGTGCTGATCGCGGGCAATCTTTCCGATCCCGGCCAATCCAAGCTTGATCCTGCCCACACGCGCCTCTTTTTATACGATATATATGCTTCTTATTCGCGAAGGTGATTAGCAGCAACGCGAAACCACCTTCGCGTTTCGGCAAACGCTCTGCCCTCCACCGGCGCATCGCAAAGATGCACCGCGGCAAGGGGTTACGGACGCGTCTTACCGTCTTCCGCTGCGTCGATCAGTTCGAGCACGTCGCCGATCAACGCGCGCATAGCGACACGCGCAGCTTCCGGATCGCGGGCGAGAATCGCGTCGCGCACCGCAGCATGATCCGCGACGCTGGCGCTGTGCCCCTTAAGGCGGTTGGTGAAGCGTATCGAGGTGCGCAGCGCGGTGGTCACGACATCGCGAAATTGGGCGTAGAACGGGTTCCCCGACCCGCGCAGGATCGCGACGTGAAAGGCGATGTCGGCTTCCAGCGTATCGTCCATCCCCTTTTCTGCCGCTTTCATCCGCTCGAGCCCCTCGCCGATCCGCTGCCGGTCATCCTCACTCGCAAAGCGTGCGGCAAGCGCCGCGGCCTCGGGCTCGATCGCGACGCGCAGCTGGTTGAACTGCTTCAGCAGCTCGACCGAGAATTGGCGTTCGAGCAGCCAGCGCAGCACATCGGTATCGAACAGGTTCCAGGTGGCCGTCGGCTGCACCATCGTACCCTGACGCGGACGGGCGCTGAGAAGCCCCTTCGCGGTCAGCATCTTCACCGCTTCGCGCGTCACCGAACGGCTAACGCCATGTTGCTTGGCAAGCTCCGCTTCGGTCGGGAAGGGTTGGCGCTCGAACCGGCCGGTGACGATGGCGCGTCCGAGATTGTCGAGCAGGCCATAGGTCAGGTTGCGGCCCAGCTCCGGACGCCCCTCGTCGCGTGCCTGTGTGGATAGCCCCGTAGCCAAGAAAAACCGCCTCCCCGTTCGCGCATCCCGGTTGGAACGGCCATACCATGTTAAGCCCAATGGGGCGCTAGACAAGGCTAATTAATACGATAAATGTACACCTACGCAGCGACCGGCCGCGTATCACGGAGGGGAGTGGGCGGTGACGAGCCTGTCGCAAATCGATCTGATCGTCGTAATCGTCTATGCAATCGGCATCTTCGGGCTGGCTCAATGGGTAAGCCGCGAGAAGGCCGGGCACGCCAAGGACACGTCCGACTATTTCCTCGCTTCGAAGTCGCTGCCGTGGTGGGCAATCGGCGCGTCGCTGATCGCCGCGAACATCTCCGCAGAGCAGATCGTCGGCATGTCGGGATCGGGCTATGCGCTCGGCCTCGCCATCGCATCATATGAATGGATGGCAGCGATCACGCTGCTGATCGTCGGCAAGTTCTTCCTGCCTATCTTCCTGAAGAACGAAATCTACACCATGCCCCAGTTTCTGGAGCAGAGGTTCGGGCCGACGATCCGCACCGTGATGGCGGTGTTCTGGCTGGCGCTCTATGTCTTCGTGAACCTGACATCGATCCTGTGGCTTGGATCGGTTGCGGTGACCCAGGTGGCGGGGGTCGACCAGGATGTCGCGTTGTTCGGGCTGGGGGCGTTCGCGCTTTTCTATCAGTTGCGCGGCGGACTCAAGGCAGTGGCACTGACCGACATCGTGCAGGTGACGTTGCTGGTGCTCGGCGGCCTGGTCATCTCATATCTGACGCTCAGCAAGATCGGCGGCGATGCGGGCGTGCTCGGCGGCTACTCGCGCCTGACCACAGAATTGCCCGAGAAGTTCGACATGATCCTGTCGCCCGACAATCCCTTCTACAAGGATCTGCCGGGCCTGTCGGTTCTGATCGGCGGGATGTGGATCGCGAACCTCAGCTATTGGGGGTTCAACCAGTATATCATTCAGCGTGCGCTGGCTGCGAAGAACCTGGGCGAGGCACAAAAGGGGGTGGTGTTTGCCGCATTCCTCAAGCTGCTGATGCCGGTCATCATCGTGCTGCCGGGGATCGCCGCGGTGATCCTGGCACCCGATCTCGCCAAGCCCGACCAAGCCTATCCGACCATGATGGGGCTGCTGCCGGTCGGCCTGCTCGGCCTCGTCTTCGCGGCGCTGGTAGCCGCGATCATCGCGTCTACCGCATCCAAGATCAATTCGATCTCGACGATCTTCACGCTCGATCTCTATGCCAAGTTCAAAGGGGTAGAGAGCCGCGCGACCGGGGCCGGGGTAGACACGGGTGAAACCTCCGGGAACGAGCGCCAGCTGGTGCTGGTCGGCCGCATCGCCGCAGTAGTCGCGACGCTCATCGCGATCCTTACCGCGCGCCCGCTGCTCGGCAGCCTCGATCAGGCGTTCCAATATATTCAGGAGTTCTCGGGCTTCGTGACGCCGGGCATCACCGTCATCTTCCTGCTCGGCCTGTTCTGGCCCCGCGCGACCGAGGCAGGAGCGCTGACCGGGGCGGTGGCGTCGGTGATCCTGAGCTTCGTCTTCTGGTTCCCGGCAAAATATGGCGGCATCGCCGCGCTCAACGCGGTGCCGTTCATGGATCGCATGATGATCGTGTTCTTCGCCAGCCTCGCGCTCGCGGTGATCGTCTCGCTCGCCCGCCCCGCCGCCGCCGGCAGCAACCGCATTACCATGCAAGGCGTGTCGTTCGGCACGAGCAAGAGCTTCAACATCGCCGGAGTGGTGATCATCGCGATCCTGATTGCGCTGTACGCGACATGGTGGTGAGACGGGGCGAACCGTTCCTCGCTGTCGACTGGGGCACCACCAATCGGCGCGTCTATCTGATAGAGGGCGGCGTGGTCGTGCGAACCGATCGCGACGACCGGGGCGTGACCGCAGTCGAGGACTTTGCCGGCGAGGCGGCGGCGATCCGTGAACGGTTCGGCGACCTGCCGATGCTGCTCGCCGGGATGGTCGGATCGAATATCGGCTGGCGCGCCGCCCCTTATGTCCCCGCGCCCGCTGGGGTCGCCGAACTGGCCGCGAGCCTGTTGCGGATCGACGACCGTACCGCGATCGTCCCCGGCGTCTCGACGTTGGCCGATGGCCGGCCCGACGTGATGCGCGGCGAAGAGGTGCAGCTGCTCGGCGCGGTCGAGGCGGGGCTAACGCCGGGTGACGCGCTGCTCGTCCAGCCGGGCACGCATTGCAAATGGGCGGAGATGTCCAATGGCCGCATCGCAGGGTTCACCACCGCGATGACCGGCGAGCTATTCGCGCTGCTGCGCACCCACGGGCTGCTTGCGACCCAGTTACAGGGCAAGGTGACGGCCAACGCGGCCTTTTGCGACGGCGTGGAGACGGCCAGGCGCCGCGACCTCGCTGCATCGCTGTTCGGCATCCGCGCGGCCAAGATGCTGGGCACGCGCGACGATGCGGAAGCCGCGGCTTACGCCAGCGGGTTGCTGATCGGCAGCGACGTGATCGCCCGGCTCGAAGAAGCGCCGCACGCCGATGTGTTCATCCTGTCCGGCCCTGAACTCGGCGATCTCTATGTCGCGGCGATCGAGGCCAATGGCCGTGCCGCGCGGCTGATCGACAGTCACGCCGCCTTTGTGGCCGGCGCCCTCGCAATCGGAAACGCAGTCCCATGAGCCACCTCGCCGCCTTCGATGCCGCCTTTGCCCGATGCCCGCTGATCGCGATTCTGCGCGGGGTGAAGCCGGACGAGGTGGAGGCGATCGGCGAAGCGCTGGTGATGGCGGGCTTCACGCTGATCGAGGTACCGCTGAACTCACCCGATCCGCTCGACAGCATCGCCCGGCTGGTGCGGCGGGTCGGCGATCGCGCGATGCTCGGTGCGGGCACGGTGCTGCGCGAGGCGGATGTAGGCGCCGTCGCGGAGATTGGCGGCACGCTGATCATCTCGCCCAATGCCAATCCGGGCGTGATCGCGGCAAGCGCGGCGCGCGGACTGGTGTCACTGCCTGGAATCGCCACACCGACCGAGGCGTTCGCCGCACTCGATGCCGGTGCGACCGCGCTCAAGCTGTTCCCAGCCGAAGGTGCCTCACCGGCCGTTCTCAAGGCGATGCGCGCGGTACTGCCTGCGGCAACGCGCATCCTGCCGGTCGGTGGCATCATGCCGGATACGATGCAACCGTGGCGCGACGCCGGGGCGCCGGGTTTCGGCCTGGGTTCGGCGCTCTACCAGCCCGGCTTCACCGCGGCGGAAGTCGGCACCCGCGCCGCGGCGTTCGTCAGCGCGCTGACCCGCTCGAATCGGCCCACAACAGGGGCTGACGGACGGGAAAATTGCGGATCACCTCGCCGATCGCAGGATCGGGGTTAAGGCCGCTCCAGATGCGCTGCCAATCCGGACGGTCCAATGCTTGAGCGCCGAGCAGCAATGCCGGATGACGAACCGGGAAGCCGTCGAAATATTCGATGTCGCGGGCGAAGGGCCATTTGCCCTTGTCGGCGATATAGGGCGCCATGAACGCGATCGCCTGTCCAATCGAACGACCGTCCGGCGTGCGCCAGCCGATCAGTTCGCCCTTGCCCTTCGACAGCAGCCAGGCCGATGCCGCGAGCACGTCGAGATTGAACAGGCAATAGGCATAGGGCTTGGTCCGCGCGAGCTCGAGTGGCTGGCGCCCATCCGGCGCGATCTGCGCCGGGATGATGACGTTCCTGAGCCGCTCGCGCGCCGCGGCAAGCACGTCCTCGCGGCCGACGACCGACGCGAATGCTGCGGCCTGAAGCAGCCAGCAGGTGCCGTGATTGTTGGCCTGATCGCGCTCTTCGATCCCAAAGGACGAGGTAGTGAGCCAGTCGAGATAGCGGGAGAACCACGCCTCCACCCCCTTGCGGATCGCGGCATAGCCCGGAGCGTTGCGGCGCGCGAACAGGCTGGCGGCGCGTGCGACCTCGACGATCTGGAGCGTGTCGATCACCCCGATCGCGCGGCCGGTGTTGACGCCGATGATCGCCTGCGCGTGCTGGAGGTTGGGGTTCATCGCACTGGTGGGATCGACGAACCACGCGCGCAGGTGCCGTATCGCGGCGGCGGCGTAGCGCGTCTCACCGGTCAGATCCCATGCCACGGCGAGCATCGGCACGATCCGTCCGAAGCGGATCAGCGCATCGCGATGGCCGTCGAACTTGTCGGGGTTGGAACGGCCATCGCGGCGGATGTACGGCCCGCCGGGTTTGGCGGGATCGGGCCACCAATAGTCGCCTTCGGAATAGTAATCGTGCGGCCCGGCGGGGCTGCGCGGCGCAGGGGTCGCCACGATCGTCCGCGGCTGTTCGGCCAGCAGCGCACGGGCCAGCGGCAGCACGCGCCGACGCTCGATTGCACGCAGATCCGGTGCGACGACGCCGGCGCGCGCCGCCAGAGGAAGCAGCGACGCGATCGCCAGCAGCGTGCGGCGCGCGATCAACGCGCCGTCATGCGGTAACGCAGCACCATGTCGCCGCCCGCCTCGCGCGGATATGCGCCAGGCCCCCATGCCGCATCCGCCCGGGTCAGCAGATCGTCGAGCCCCTCGGCTGGCCATTTCATTTCCTTGTAGGGCCATTCCGCCTGCCGCCCGCGATAGGCCGCGACATAGGCGGTCGCCTTGCGCAGGGAACGTCCCTGCATATCGGCGCCATAGAGGTCGGTCCCCAGACATGCCGCACTGTCGGCGACATGATAGGCGGCGTCGAGCGTGTAGATCGAATAGTGAAAGCTGCGCGTGCGGGTCAGCTCGTGCGGCAATGCGCCGGAAGGATCGACCTGCTTCTCGATCCGCGCTTTGGCGAAGGCGGTGACGGTGCGGCGGGCGACGTCGTCGCGACGCGCGAACAACGCGAACCGGGCAATCTGGGCATCGTACCAGATACCGTGATTGTTGCGCGCAGCGGCCTCCGCCTTACCGTTCGCGCTGGTACGCATCCAGTCGACATAGCGCGAGAACCAGCCCTCGAGCGCCTTGGCCTCGTCCGCCGACAAGGCGCCGGAAGGGCCGATCAGCCCGACCGCGTCGATCACCCCGATGAACCCGCTGGTATCGAGCACGCCTTCGGCACGACCGTTCTCACGGCCCGGCACCGCCTGGGCATAGTTCATATTCGGGTTCATGCCGGTGGCGGGATCGAGAAACCACGCGCGCACCAGCGCTGCGGCCTTGTCGGCATATTTGCGGTCGCCGCTATAATAATAGGCGAGACCCAGCGTGTCGGTATCGCTGATCATCCGGCCAAGCGCGGTACGGTCGAAGCGGTTGGTCTCGCGCTCCGGGTTCACCTGCCCGTCGCGGCGGACATAAGGCGCTTTGGGATTGGCGGGATCGGGCCACCAATAAGGTGCCAGGCTCACATAATCGCGCCGGTCGCCCGAAAGCGGAATCGTGCGCTTGTCGAGCACCGAGCCCGGCTTGCGGGCGAGCGCCTGATCGGCGCGGGCGATGAGCGTGCGATAGGCCTGAGCCACCGCCGGATCGCTAGTCAGCGAAGCGCGGATCGTTTCCAGCTCCCCGGGCCGCAAGGTGAAGGTGCGTCGTCCTCCGAACGTCGCGGCATAGCCGTCGCTGCCCTGACAGACGGGCGCGGGCGTCGAAGGAAAAGCCGCCGCCACGGATGAAGCATCCGCGGCGGCGGTGGCGGCAAGGACCGAGAGAGGGATGGCCCAGCCAAGGTTGCGGATATCGATCACAGGCGCACCCGGAAGCCGAAGAAATATTGCGGCCCGCTGTTCGAGACTTCGGTGATGCTGTCGAAGCCACCCTTGTACATCACGTCGGGCGTGCCGGTGACGTTGAGCGCCTGAAGCTTGAGCTGCACATTCTTCGTCAGATTGTACTGCGCCGACAGGTTCAGATAGGTGCCGTCGCGGATCTCGCGATTGGTGCCGCCGTTCGGCTTGTAATAGTCCGAACGGTAACGAAGGTTGGCGCGCAGCGAGAGCCCCCATTTCTCGAACCACACCGACCCGCTCGCCGTCCATTTGGACAAGCCGATCAGATTGGCGGGATCGAGATACTGCGCGATCGGCGAGGTATCGGGATATTCGAAGTTCGCGAAGGCGCGGTTGATCGAACCCTGGATACCGAAGCCGTCGAGCGGGTCGGGCAGCCAGGTCAGCACATGGCTGAACGTCGCCTCGACACCGTAAAGGTGGCGCGTCTCGCTATCGTTGGCCGGGCCGACCGGATTGATCGTGAAGGTCTGCGTCGTCGGCGCCCCGCCATCGCGGATCGTGGTCACCGTGATATCGGTCGGCCGCGGTTCGGACCGGCCGATAACCGTGCCCTGCACCCATTTATAATAGCCCGCGACCGACAGCATCGTGTCCTTCGACGCGTAGAGTTCGATGCTGGCGTCGGCATTCCAGGCGCGTAGCGGCTTGAGCGTCGGGTTGCCGGTGGTGGCGTTGAAGATGATGTTGTTGATGCCGCTCGCCGAGGTGGTCGGCGTCAGGTTGATGCCGGCGCCGAAGCTCTCGATGCCCGAGCGGGCGATCGCGCGATAGGCGGCAAGGCGAAGTTTCAGCTGTTGCGACAGATCGAATGCGATGTTCGCACTCGGTAGCAGATAGTCGTAGCTGCCCTTTGCCGTGTTGACCGACAGCGGCTGGGTCGGATCGACCGCGATCTCGTAGGTGTCGTTGCCCGAATTGATCGTCAGGCGGTAACCTTGGCGATAGCCGACCGAACTGATGTCGGTCTTCACCCAGCGCAGGCCGACATTGCCGCTGAACGGGACCGAGCCCGCCTCCGAGCGGAAGTTTGCCATCGCATAGGCGGCCCAGATCTTCTCGCGCACGTCGATGTCGCTCGGGTCGCGCCCGTCGGCGGGATAGGGAAGCGCATCGTCGCTGCCGGTGAAGGTGCGGAACAGGCAGTCATTGTCGAAGGTCGCCCAGCGGGTGACGTTGGTACCCATCCCCTCCATGTACGAGCTGGTCGTGAACGGGGCGCGGCACTGCTGGTTGGCCTGAGTGATCAGCGCTGTGACCTGCGCAGTCGTGCCGGGAATCGTGTTCAGGTCGGTGTTGCGCGCATTGTCGTTGGTGCGGTGATGGTTCGAGTAACGGCCGCCGAACTTCACCGAATTGATGAAGCCGTCGAATTCGCGGGTGATGTCGAGCTTGCCCGCCCAGATCACATCCTCGCGATCGGTGACGAAGCGGTTGCGCGCGTAGACCGCGGTGTTGCCGACGGCGAGGAAATTGGCGTGGTTGGTGATGTCGAACCCGCCGAAATCCACCGTCGGCACGACGTCGTCGCCATTATAGGTCAGCGTATACGGCACGCGCGTGGTCGAGCGCATGCGGGTCTGCTTCTGCGTCTCGGTGCGGTGGCTGCGCGAGTAGGAACCGTCGAACGACACGTTCCAGCGATCCGGCGACCAGATCAGGCTGAGACCGCCGCCCAGATACTCCTCGTTGCGCTGGCGCTTCTCGAGCTGGTTCTCAAGGTTCGAGTTGCCGCGATAGCTCATCAGCGCGCCCGGAGAGTAGCCGTTGCTGCCATTGCCGATCACCAGCGGCTGGATGCCGCGCAAGCCTTCGGTGATCTGCAGGACGTTGCGGTCCTCCAGGCTGGCACGGTTCGAATATTGCCCGTCGAGCGCGATCTCGAAATCGGCATGCGGGCGCCACTGGAGCGCGCCGATGATCCCGTCGCGCACTTCGGACGTCTGCTGCGTGCGGAAGCTGCGCGAGGAGTTGGCGAAATAGACGTCGCCGCGCGTCTCGCCGACTACCGTACCCGAAACGGTGCGCGGCCCGGTGGCGTTGGTGCAGTTCTGACTGGCTCCGGCTGCGGTCTGCTGCGCGGCGGTGCCGGTCAGCAGGAACGGATTGAGCGCCGAGGTATTGCAGGCCTGGAAGGTCGAGTTGGTGTTGTAATAGTCCTCGGGCGCCGTCGTGTCCTGGCGCTGATAGCCGATCGACAGGCCGATATCGCCGATGCCGGTCCGGAACGTGTCGGTGTAGGAGAAGTTGGCGCGATAGCCGAGGCCGCTGTGCTGATAGACGTCGTCGTCCTTGGGCTGGAAATCGCCACGGATCTCGAACTGGATGCGCCGCTTGCCATAGTCGAGCGGCTTCACGGACCGCAACTCGATTACCCCGCCAACACCGCCTTCGAGAAAATCGGCGCGCTGCGACTTGTAGACCAGTACGCCGTTGACCAGTTCCGAGGGGAATTGCTGGAACGCGACCGAGCGATCGGGACCGGCGGTCGACACCTCGCGACCGTTGAAGGTCGAGAAGCTGAGCGTGGGACCGAGGCCGCGCACCGACAGTTCGTTGGCATTGCCCTTGAAGCGATCCGCGGAGACGCCGGTGATCCGCTCGAGTGTGTCGCCGACGCTGTTGTCCGGCGTCGCGCCGATCTCGTCACTGACCAGGCCATCGACGACGACGTCGGCTGCGCGCTTGAACTCGATCGAACTGCGCTGCGTCGCGCGGGCGCCCGTGACGATGATTTCTTCCTCACCCGCCGTCTGGGCGGGCGCCTCGACCGCATCCTGCGCCATCACCGGCGCCGCCATCACCGCCGCCGAGGCGAGCAACGCTCCGCGAACCATCACCATCGATCGAGACTTCATTTCCAACCTCCCCTGGGCCCCGGCTTGATACCGGTGTCATTCAATGTGTCCTACAACTTTGCCAAGGGGAGTCAACAGCGAGATTTATCAGTTGTACGACAACTTCCATGTTAGCGCTATGACACCAGCCTGCGCTGCGAGGAGGGATCGCGTGCAGTGGACGAGGGAGACGAAGGCACCGGTCGGAGCGCGATATTCGGGTTTCTCGGCCTTTTTGGCCGCGCAGCCATCATAGCCGGTCGCAGCGAAGCCACGCACCTCACCGTTACCGAACCGCACTTGCCCGCCGCGAACCGACGGCTCACCGGAGAAGCTGGCGAACTCGAGTTCCACCTTCGCCGCACGCACACCGGGCCCGAGACGCAACCGATCCCTGCGGGTGATGCGGCCCGGCGCGAGCGTATAACTGGTCTCGATGCTCGCACGCCGGGCAGGCCGGGCATCGTCCTTGCCCATCAGGTCGAGCGCATCCTGCCGCCAGCTAACCTCCGTCACCGCGCCGCGACGGGCGACGCGCACATTCTTGAAGAAGGCAAGCGGCATCAGCACCGCCCCATCGGCGAGCGTGATCCGCGGCACAAGATGCGGGTAGGTGGTGTCGGGGGAGGCGGAGAGCATTCCGTTCGAGTAGGGGACCGGGAAATAGGGGTTGTGCATATGCTGCCCCTCCGCCCCGTTGATGATGGGCAGGCCGATCGGCCGGCCGCGGTCGCGGACGCTGACCAGCGCGCGGTCATATTCCCCGCGCGCGAACCAGGTCACGGTCGAGCGCGGCAATGTGTCCAGCCACCTGGCATAGCCGCGGTCGGGCGCCCGCCCGCCATAGCCGAGCCGGTTCCAGATCGCGTTGGTGTAGATATGCTGGCGCGCGAGACTCAGATTCTCGCCGAAGATGCGGTGGATGCCGCGATAGGCATCGGTGCGCCGCCCCTGCCCCCACAGATCGACCGAACCGGTCGCGGGATCGACCCAGAAGTCCATGTAGCGCGCGCTGATCCGGCTGGAAAAGGCATAGGCCATGCGCTCCTCCTGCGGGGTCAGCACCTTGAGCAGCGCCGCGGCGGTCAGCACCTCGATAAAGGCGGTCTCGCCATAGGCGCCGATGCTGCGGCCATATTCGAACCCCTCGCCCGTGAGGTTGAAGCGCGGCAGCAGCAGGTCGACCGACTTGCGCAGCCAGCCCTTGACCTCGGCGCTCGGTGTCATGCCGGTCTCGATCAGCCGGTGCGCGATCTCACCGATCAGCAGCACCGAATAGCGGTCGAACCGGCCCTTGCCCTCGGTCTCGTCGGCGAAGCCGAACTCGCCCGAATATTTGCGATAATGGTCGAGCGTGCGCGCGAGCAGCTGGTCGGCGCCCGACGCGTCTTCCCACCCCATCAGGTGACGCAGCCGCGCGATCGAGAAGGCCACGCCATAATAGTTGTTCGGCAGATCGATCAGCGTGAGATCGGAGCGGACGAACCGGCGCCAGTCGAGCTGCCGCTTGAGCTTCTCCAGCGTGGCCGGCCGCACGGCGCGGTCGAGCAGGCCGCGCTCGTTGAGGTCATGCAGCGCCGAGACATAATAATAGATGCCCCAGCTGTCGTTGGGATCGGCCAGCGTCAGCTCGGCGATGTCGGCAAAGTCGCGCAACCGCTGGTCGAGCCGCGGATCGCCCTTCTCCAGCGCGGCGATGCGATAGGCCATCGCCGCGGCGATCTTGCCCGGCAGGAACTTGTCGCCGCTCTCGAACACCGCGACGCCGCCGAGCTTCATGCCCCGCTGTTCGCGCAGCAACTGTTCGAGCAGCGCCTCGACCTGCGGCATCAGCCGGGTGCGGACGGTGCGGTCCATCGGCGCGACATCGGCGGTGTAGACCGGGCCATGCGGCTTGCCCGCCCAGCGATCGGCAGGGGCGGCATTGCCGGTGAGCAACGCCGCGGCGAGGGATACGCAAACAAGCTTTCGCATCAGCGCTTCGCCTTGCGCGCCAGATCGTACATCGCGGTGCCGGCGAGGATGAAGGCACCCGAACCGTAGAATTGAGTTTCCTTCGCCGAGACGCTGTCGGGCCGGTCGCCGACCTGCTGAACCCAGCCGAGCATGCCGTCGGGCTGCACCGCGCGAACCACCGCGTTCCAGCCCCTGATCGCCGCGGGCCGATAGGCGCCGCGATCGAGCAGCCCGGCATCGACGCCCCAGGCAAAGGCATAGGTGAAGAACGCCGTGCCGCTGGTTTCGGGCGGGGTGCCGGGATCATTGTCGAGCAACGATGCCGGCCAATAGCCATCGGCCTTTTGCAGCGTCAGCAGCCGTGCCGACATGTCGCGGAACAGCTTCTCATAATAAGGCCGCTTGGGATCCTTGCGGTCCATGACCTGAAGCATGCGGACCAGGCCGCCCATGACCCAGCCATTGCCGCGGCTCCAGAACTGCTTGCGCCCCTTGGCGTCGCGCATGTCGAAGAAGCGGCTGTCGCGGAAATAGAGCTTCTCGCCCGAATCGTAGAGATAGTCGGTGGTCGCCTTGAACTCATCATGCGCGAAGTCGGCATAGCGTTTGTCGCCGGTGATCTTCGCGAGCTGAAGCAGCGTCGGCGGCGCCATGAACAGCGCGTCGCACCAGCACCAGCGATCGGTGCAGTCCGACGAATTGCGTCCCGGCGCGACCGGGATGAATTCGAGGCTGCCGGTCCGGCGACTGGTCAGGACATTCTCGAAATAGGCGATGGCCGGCGCCAGCGCCGCCTTGCCCGCGCCGTTGCGCGCGGCCCAGATCCACGCCTGTGCGATGAGCTGATCGTCGGCATGGAACGGCTTGTCGCCGAGCTTCCAGCCAAGCTCGTGCCCGAGATCGAGCAGCGGCTTGCCATAGCTCCGGTCGCGTTGCGCCAGATCGGTCAGCGTGATCCAGAACGCCGCCTGCTGCCAGTCGCGCGGATTGCGCACGCTGGGCCGGGCCGCCGGCATCGTCGCCCAGTTGGTGCGGTTGGCGAGCTGCCAGTCGGCGACGCGGCGGGTTTCGGCGAGGATCGCGGCGGGCTGCGGCATCGCCGGCTGCGTTTCGACGATGGCGGCGGGCGCGCCCGCGAGCGCGAACAGGGTCAGCGGCACCATGTCAGGCTCCCGACTGCGATGACGGCATTGACCCGCTTCATAACACCTCTCCGGAAGATTGCCGCGCCTATGCGCTTGACACCGGTGACATCCCTCTTTCCTTTTGCCGCGAGTGTCAATAAGGTTGTCACACAACTATCCGCCACAGGCAAAAGGGGACGGAATGCCGAAGATCGTGTCTGCCCGCGTAATCGTGACGTGTCCCGGGCGCAATTTCGTAACGCTGAAGGTGGAGTGCGACGACGGCACCACCGGAATCGGCGATGCGACGCTCAACGGGCGCGAGCTGGCGGTGGCCACCTATCTGTCCGAGCATGTCGCCCCCTGCCTGATCGGCCGCGACGCGCACCGGATCGAGGATATCTGGCAGTATCTCTACAAGGGCGCGTACTGGCGCCGCGGCCCGGTGACGATGACCGCGATCGCCGCGGTCGACATGGCGCTGTGGGACATCAAGGGCAAGCTGGCGGGCCTGCCGGTCTATCAGCTGCTCGGCGGTGCGAGCCGCGAGGGCTGCATGGTCTATGGCCATGCCAACGGCACCACGATCGACGACACGATCAAGGCCGCACTCGACTATCAGATGCAGGGATACAAGGCGATCCGGCTGCAATGCGGCGTGCCGGGCATGGCCTCGACCTATGGCGTGTCGAAGGACAAATATTTCTACGAACCCGCCGACGCCGCCCTGCCGAGCGAGAATGTCTGGTCGACGTCCAAATATCTGCGCGTGGTACCCGAGTTGTTCAAGGCCGCGCGCGAGGCGCTGGGCTGGGACGTGCACCTGCTGCACGACATTCATCACCGCCTGACCCCGATCGAGGCCGCGCGGCTGGGCAAGGATCTGGAGCAGTACCGGCCCTTCTGGCTGGAGGACGCGACCCCCGCCGAGGATCAGGAATCGTTCCGGCTGATCCGCCAGCACACCACCACCCCGCTCGCGGTGGGCGAGATCTTCAGCTCGATCTGGGACTGCAAGGCGCTGATCGAGAACCGGCTGATCGACTATATCCGCGCGACCGTGCTGCATGCCGGCGGGATCACGCATCTGCGCCAGATCGCGGCGCTGGCCGACCTGCATCAGATCCGCACCGGCTGTCACGGCGCGACCGACCTGTCGCCGGTGACGATGGCGGCGGCGCTGCACCTTGGCCTCGCCATCCCCAATTTCGGCATCCAGGAATATATGCGGCACACGGCCGAGACCGACGCGGTCTTCCCCCACGCCTACAGCTTTGCCGACGGGCTGCTGCATCCGGGCGACAAGCCCGGCCTTGGCGTCGAGATCGACGAGACGCTCGCCGCGACCTTCCCCTATGATCGCGCCTATCTGCCGGTGAACCGGCTGGAGGACGGGACGATGTGGAGCTGGTGATGCGCAATTCGGTCCTGCTCCTCACGCTCGCCGCCGGCACCGCGCTGGCGCAGAACCACACGCCGCTGCGCCCGGCGAGCGATGCCGAGAAGCAGGCGCGCGCCGCGGTGGCGATCGCCGATTATCGCTATGGCGACCTGTTGTGGGAGAATGACCGCATCGCCTTCCGCATCTACAGCCGCACGCTGGAGAAAGCGGAGCCGCCCTCGTCCTCGGGCGTCGACGCCTGGGGCAAGCGGGTGCGCTGGCCCTATATGGACCGGCAGCTGCGCACCGGCGACCAGCATGCCGACCATGGCGAGGGACTGGACTTCTACAATGTCGGGACCGGTCGCGGGGTCGGCGGGCTGGGCATCTGGCACGACAACAAGCTGTGGACCTCGCGCAACTATATGCGGCCGCGCATCGCCAGCGCCGGGCCGCAGCTGGCCGAGTTTACCGTCGATTATGAACCCTGGCCGGTCGATGTCGCGCGGAACGTGTCGGAGACGCGGCGCTTCACGCTGCCCGCCGGGACCAATTTCACGCGCATGACATCGACGCTGCGCTCCAGCCGTCCCGGCGAGCTGATCGTCGGCATCGGCATCTCGAAACGCCCGATCGCCGGTGCGCCGTTGGGCAAGATCGTCAGGGACGAGCGCCGGGCGCGCCTGACCTGGTGGGGGCCGACCGATCCCGCCAAGGGCACGATGGCGGCGGCGGTGATGATCGATCCGCGCGCCTTTGCCGGCTTTGCCGAGGACGCCGACAATTATCTGATCCTGGTGCGCGCCACGCCGGGCAAGCCGTTCACCTATTATGCCGGGGCGGCATGGGACCGCGGGCAGGATTTTACGACGCGCGAGGCATGGCAAGCCTATGTCGACGATCAGCAACCCGATTTCGCACCCTAGCCAACGCGGCGGCGGCGATGGTAACGCTCGCACCATGGCGACCAAGGCAGCGTCGCTGGCCGACGATCTCGTCCAGCGATTCGAACAACAGATCGAGCGGGGAGAGATGCCCCCCGGCTCGCGCTTTCCGACCGAGAAGGCGATTACCGAAACCTTTGGCGTCAGCCGGACGGTGGTGCGTGAGGCCTATTCGCGGCTCGCGGCGCGGGGTCTGCTGATCTCGCGGCGCGGATCGGGCGCTTATGTCGCGGAGGGCGCGCAGTATCGCGCATTCCAGGTCACGCCCGACGAGGTCAGCGAGATCGACGACGTGCTGCGCCTGCTCGAGATGCGCATGGGATTCGAGGTCGAGATGGCCGGCCTGGCCGCCGAGCGGCGCACCGACGCCAACCTTGCCGAGATCCGCAGAACGCTGGCGGCGATGGATTCGAGCATCGATGTCGACGGATCGGTCGCCGCCGACGCGGCCTTCCACGCGGCCATCGCACGCGCGACCGGCAACGACTATTTCCTGCGCTTCACCCAGTTCCTCGGGGTGCGGCTGGTACCGTCGCGCAAGCTCTATCTGCAGGGCAGCGAGCCGAAGAAGCACCAGCGCTATGCCCGCACCATCAATCGCGACCATGAGGCAATCTATGCCGCGATCGAGGCGGGCGACCCCAATGCGGCCCGGCGTGCGGCGCGCCAGCACATGCAGAAATCGGTCAAGCGCTACGAGGATCTGAAGGCCGCAGGCGCGGCGGGCTAATCCTCGCCCTTGCGCGGCGGCACCCAGCCATGCCCCCGCGCCCAGGTCAGGAACAGCCGCGGCCAGGCCGACACCGCGCTCCCGCGCTTGCCGAGGCCGAAGCTGTGGCCGCCGGTTTCGAACAGATGCAGCTCCACCGGGCGCTTTGCCGCCAGCATCGCGGCGTGGAGGCGCAGGCTGTGCTCGGGCGCGGCGATGGGATCGTCCGCGGCATGGGCGAGGAAGATCGGCGGGGTGGCGGCGGTGACGTTCGCTTCGACCGAAAAGGCGTCGCGGACGTTCGGCAATCCCTTGAGCTCGCGGAAGCTGCGCGTGGTGTCGACCGGCGCCCGCATCGAGACCACCGGATAGATCAATGCGGCGAAGTCGGGCACGGCGCTCACCCGGCCGATGCCGTCGAC
>Ga0247822_10000186_pt1 | contig 29630 bp, 21 predicted proteins | sample 13C_Cellulose_Da_FD_192423 | JGI IMG/M metagenome (GOLD analysis project Ga0247822, IMG submission 192423) | Soil microbial communities from agricultural site in Penn Yan, New York, United States - 13C_Cellulose_Day30 | ecosystem: Environmental > Terrestrial > Soil > Agricultural land | place...
AAATAAATCCGTTTAAAAAAACGGATTTATTTATTCATGCAAGCGGTAAATTGCTGAATTAATTTTCAGTGTCGCTTTTCTGTGCTGAACACATAGAAAAGCGCCAAATCAATATCCAATCTGGGTGATGCCGGGATCATCTTGCGCGACGGGGAATGCATGCACATGCAATATGCGGCGGCCTTCCATATTTTTGATACGGAAGATGTGTCCGGCAAGCATAATTTCTTCATCAACTACAGGCACATGCTGTAATTGCTCAAGCATCAATCCGGCGAGCGTAAAATAATCACCGTCACCGCGCTCCAGTTTAATGTGCAAAAGCTCTTCAAGTTGTTCAAGCGAAATACTGCCATCGAGCATCCAACCATCATCCGCTTTAATTGCCAGCGGTTCATCGTTGGTATCCGCTAATTCACCGGCAATTGCCGCGAGCAAATCGCCAGTGGTAACGAGACCTTTAATACTGCCGTATTCGTCGATCACAATCGCGAGCGGCAGGGATTCCTGACGCAACATTTCCAATACTTTTAGCGCGCTGGTGCCCTCGGGAACTGCGAGCGGAGAGAGCGCCAATTTAGCGAGATCGAGCGGTTGGTTATCGAGCGCGGCAGTTAATAGATCGCGGCTTTGCACCACACCGAGCAAATTATCCAACTCATCGCGCGCAACTAACAGGCGCGTTTGCGGCGTGGTTTTCAGGATCTCCAATAATTCAGCTGGCGTTGCGCTGGCATCGACCCAGACTATATCCGGGCGCGGCGTCATCAACGATTGCACCGGGCGATCAGACAACTGCAACACACTGCGGATCATGTTGCGCTCGCTGTGCTCAAATGCGATTTCTTCCGTGTCGGACGAAGTCATGCCGGCGATATCGTGACCGACTTCATCGGCATTGCTGCGCCCACCCAATAATTTCAATACGGCCTCTGCCGTGCGATCACGCAATGGCCGCTCGCCAATTAAATTGCGCGTGCGATTGGAGCGCGCCAGTTGGTTGAAAATTTCGATCAACACCGAAAACGCAATTGCACCGTATAAGTAGCCTTTGGGGATTTCAAAACCAGCACCTTCGGCGACCAGGCTGAAACCAATCATCAACAGGAAACCGAGACACAACATCACCACCGTTGGATGGCGATTCACAAAATCCGTCAGCGCTTTACTCGCCACAATCATAATCACCATGGCGATCACTACCGCGATCATCATGACTTCCACATGCTCAACCATACCGACGGCGGTGATTACCGCATCGAGCGAGAACACAGCATCGAGCACAATAATCTGCGCGACCACTGCCCAAAACGCGGCATGAACGCGAGTATTGCGCGGCAATTGCACCTTGCCCTCCACTCGCTCGTGGACCTCAATGGTGGCTTTGAATAACAGGAATAGCCCACCCAACAACAGGATCAGGTCGCGCCCGGAGATGGATTTATCGAAAATGCTAAATAGCGGCTCGGTCAGGGTGACCAGCCAGGAAATACCCATCAGTAATAGCAAACGCATTAGCAGCGCAAGGCTCAAGCCGATGACACGCGCTTTATCGCGCTGGTGCGGGGGAAGCTTGTTGGCAAGGATCGCAATAAAGATCAGATTGTCGATCCCCAGTACGATTTCCAAAACTATCAGGGTTAACAGTCCCAGCCAGGCGCTGGGATCAGCCATCCATTCCACGATTTATGTCCTCAGGATTAAATCAAACGATCAATAAGTGCGATGGTGGTCTTGAACAAAACCCACACCAAACCGCTCAGAAATACCCAGCTGGCGACGCCTATGCCGAGCCCTGCCAGCACGCAAACGCCATCGCGCTCAATCAAACCAAGGGAGATAAACAACACGCCCAGCGCCGGCAGCAGGTTGCCCAGGGGAATAGGGAGCGCGAGCAGGAATGCGAGCAGGAAGCAGAATGCACCCAACCAGCGCTCGGCGCTGCCTTGGGTGAGGATGACAATACGTGGTTTCATCAGCTTTTCAATACGCTGTAACCAGGGGACGACTTTGGTAATCAGCTTTTGGAAGTCGGCAGTCGCAAGCGAACTGTTGGCGATAAAACCAGGCAAGTAAACGCGGTCATGGCCGAGTGCCATCTGCGCGGCGACAAACAGCATCGGCATGCCGGTAATGGTCGAAACACCGGGAATACCGATAATCGGCAGGGAATTTGGCAGGGCAAAAATCAGCAGGATAAAACCAAAGGAGCGCTGGCCAAGGGACTCGGTAATGTCGCGCACTCGCACCCGCTCGGCGCTGAAGTTTGCGGCAAAAGCCAATAACAAGGAAGATAAACTGACACTAGAATGACGCTGGGCAGGCAGTCCAGGGTCGGGTTCAGACAAAGGCATTGAGAAACCAGATGTTATAAAGATGGCTGGATTCTACTGTAGTCCAGATGACAATGCCTAGCGCGCTGGTCGCTGGTTGCGAAACTTTACGCTTATTAAACCCGCAAACCCCATAAGATCCACCATGAATCCGCCAATCACAGGGGCAAACTAGTGCAAATCCGTTTTATCGACTCAATCCATCAGGTAGACGCAGAACAGTGGAACCGGCTGTACCCATCGGATTACCCCTTCGTCCGTCATGAGTTTTTAGCCGCTCTTGAGGATACCGGCTGTACCCTGCCGGTTACCGGTTGGCAAGTACAGCATCTGTTGGTGAGCGAGGGCGGGCAGTTGATCGCCGCCATGCCCGGCTATATTAAAACTCACTCCTACGGCGAATATGTGTTTGATTGGGCCTGGGCAGATGCGTATCGCCGCTACGGTTTTCCCTATTATCCCAAATGGATTAGTGCAATTCCGTTTACCCCCTGTACCGGTGCGCGCTTATTGTGTGCCCCCGAATATCAAATACCGGCACTAATTGAAAACATTATTAATTCGCTAACAGCTTTGTGCGAACAACAAGCGCTTTCCGGTTGGCATTGTTTGTTTCCCGACAGCAACCTGAGTGCGCATTTGCGCAGTAATAAAATTGCACAGCGCATCGGTTGCCAATTTCATTGGTTTAATCGCGATTATAAAAACTTTGATGATTTCCTCGCGCAGATGAGTTCACGCAAACGAAAAAATATCGTCAAGGAACGCCGTCAGGTACAAGAACAAGGGTTTCGCTTTGAAACCAAACAAGGCAGTGAACTCAGCGCGGGCGACTGGGAATTATTTTACGCACTTTATCGCAGCACCTATTTAAAACGCAGCGGACACAATGGTTATTTGTCACAGGCTTTTTTCCAACAGCTCGGCGCCAGCATGAGTAAAAATCTGGTGATGATCAGTGCACGAAAAACAGACGGTAGTAATGCAGACGAGGTGATCGCAGCTGCACTATTTCTGCGCGATAGCACAACAATCTACGGCCGCTACTGGGGTTGCTTCGAGGAGTATCAATTCCTACATTTTGAAACTTGCTACTACCAGGGAATTGATTACGCCATTGCCAATCAACTGCAACGTTTTGATGGTGGAGCGCAAGGCGAACATAAAATTGCGCGCGGTTTTGAACCCGTGATCACTTACTCCAATCACTGGATTCAGGAACCCGGCTTTCGCGCGGCGATTGAAAATTTTATCGAAACTGAAGCAGATTCCATTCATGCCTACGCAGAAGATGCCCACGCCCATCTCCCCTTCAAACAAAATGGCGCTGAGCCATAAATAAACCAAATAATCAGCCCATAAAAAATGGCGCAACCAGTGCGCCATTTTTTATGCAGTGTAGATAATTACACTTTAAAACTATCGATTTGTTTTTTCAGTTCGCCAGTTTCACTAATTAACTGGCTGCCGCTGTGATTGACGATCTGCGCATTCTCCACCACGTTTTCTGACAAGCCGTGAATCGCGGTGATATTTTTGCTCACCTCATTTGCTACCGAACTTTGTTGATGCGATGCAGTCGCGATTTGATGGTTCATATCATTGATAATACCGATGTTTGCGCGAATTTTATCGAGCGCACCGCCAACTTTCGAGGCGGTATCAATAGTCTCGCGCGCACTTGCGGTGCTGGTGTTCATCGCTTGGTGCGCTTCATCGGCAGCACGTTGCAGCTGCACGATAATTGACTCAATCTCTTCGGTTGATGAGCGGGTTTTTTGTGCGAGTGAACGAACCTCGTCAGCTACTACCGCAAAACCACGCCCTTGCTCACCGGCGCGCGCCGCTTCAATCGCCGCGTTCAGCGCGAGCAAATTGGTTTGTTCGGCGATGGTGCGGATCACTTCCATTACCGAGCCGATATTGACGGAATTATTTTTCAGTACCTGGATTTTTTGCGCGGTGGATTCAATTTGGCCGGTGAGGCGATTTACATTTTCCAGAGAGAGATTAACGATGGTATTACCTTCTTCCGCGAGAATACTGGTGGCGTTAGTGCGCTCGGCGGTATCGCCCGCGTGACGTGCAATTTCAGTTGCCGACGCCGACAATTCTTCTACCGCTGTCGCTACCAATTCAATTTCGCGCAATTGTTGTGAGGTGGAATTCACTGTGCTTTCGGTGGCGCTGCTCATCTTGTTGACGTTGACGCGCACCTTGTCATTCACTTGCACCACATTGCGAATAATATCGGCGATGTGCTCCATCACCAGATTAAAATTATGCGCGAGCGCAGCGATTTCATTTTTACTGTCAGTCGGCAAACGACGGGTTAAATCGCCACCCCCACCGGCAATAGTCGCGAGCGAACGAGTTACTTCATCAACCGGTGCCAGCACCAAACTGCGAATCAACACATAAACGGTAAGCAAACTTGCAACCAAAAGTGCGAGCACTGTCAGCGTGCTGGTCTGCAATTGGGAGTGCAATGTATCGGTTAATTCTTGCGAGGAAAAACTGATGTCATAACTGCCAATGGTGCTACCGTTGTACACAATTGGAATCGCTTTGCGCGTAATTTGATTTTCACTGCGGTCATCATCAGTTGCCTGCGCCAATGATTGGCCACGATGATCGACAACATTCACCGATGTCACCAGCGAAGTATTAACAAGGGATTTTGCGATGGCTTCGATCTGCTGGAAATCGTAAGCAAAAACCGCCTCCAGAATTGAGCTGTTGGTCAGCGCGATCATAGCCGAGGTTTCCGCCTCCAGCTTTTTTTCCTGATCATTTGCGGCGATACGATAATTGATAAACATTACGATTACTGCGATAGCCACCATGGCAGCGAACAGCACTGACATCAACTTGGTGAGCAACGATTTTTGTACCATGTTTCCCCCGAATATATCCGGCTATTAGAGTTATTGGGATGTCGCTTGTTATTGGCGGCAAGCATGCTTTTTTCGGTATACAAAAATAAATTTATAAGTGAGCTGGAGTAGTGACCTATGGCTGGAGCAGATCTGCCACTGACTGTTGTATACCAGTTAGCAGAGTATAGACGCAGGTTTCCAAAGCCGCCTTCGTGGGAAAAGAAGATCTAAAAAGATGCTTTTGGTGCCGAAAAGAATCATAGAAGGGAAATCAGCCAGCGGGCGCGATTGCCCGCCGCCTGTTGAATCTATCGAGTGTTAAAACTAACGCCCAACATTATTGCCGGATATCAATCGTCACCATCGCCGTCTGGATCATTGCCACCCGCCATGCCCAACTCCTTGAGTTTACGCGTTAGCGTGTTGCGCCCCCAGCCGAGCAGGTTGGCGGCATCGCGTTTGCGGCCGGCAGTGTATTTCAATGCGGTTTCGATCAGCGCGCGCTCGAAGGTGGGCACTGCTTCACTCAACAATTGGTGCTGGCCGCGGGTAAGCGCTTGGTCAGCCCAGTGGCGTAGCGCTTTTTCCCAATCGTCTGCCGGTGTGCTGGTCTCTTTGTTTTCGAGTAGCTCGGGCGGCAAATCTTCGATGTGCACTTCGCGGCCAGAGGCCATTACGGTGATCCAGCGACAGGTGTTCTCCAACTGACGCACGTTGCCCGGCCATTGCAGGGTGCAAAAATATTCCTCGGTTTCCGGCAGCAGGACTTTCGGGTCGACATTCAATTCAGTCGCGGCCTTATGCAGGAAGAAGCGCGCCAGCTTGGGGATATCTTCGCGGCGGTTGGCCAGCTTGGGAATATGGATGCGGATAACGTTGAGGCGATGGAACAAGTCTTCGCGAAAGCGGTTATCAGCTACCAGTGTTTCAAGATTTTGGTGGGTAGCGGCGATGATACGTACATCCACTTTCACCGGTGTGTGACCGCCGACACGGTAGAACTCACCATCCGCCAATACGCGCAGCAAACGGGTTTGGGTTTCGGCGGGCATATCGCCGATTTCATCGAGGAACAGCGAGCCGCCGTTAGCTTGCTCAAATCGCCCTTGGCGTTGCGCAGCCGCACCGGTAAAGGCGCCTTTCTCGTGACCGAAGAGTTCGGACTCCATCAAATCTTTAGGAATCGCCGCCATGTTCAGCGCAATAAAGGGTTCATTGCGGCGCGGGCTGTGGCGATGCAGTGCGCGCGCCACCAGCTCTTTACCGGTACCTGATTGACCATTGATCAACACGGTAATGTTGGATTGCGATAGACGACCAATCGCACGAAACACTTCTTGCATCGCCGGCGCTTCGCCGATGATTTCGGTATTGGTCTCCAGCTCAGCTTCGGCGCCGTGCTCGGTTTTTTGCTCTTGCGCATGGGCGAGGGCGCGCTGGGTTACAGCAACGGCATCATCCACATCGAAAGGCTTGGGCAGATATTCAAATGCACCGCCCTGGTAGGCCGCAACAGCGCTGTCCAAGTCGGAATGCGCAGTCATGATAATGATCGGGATCTGCGGATGGGTATTGTGCAGATTGCCCAGTAACGTCAGGCCGTCAGTCCCCGGCATGCGGATATCGCTAATGATCGCATCGGGCGTATCGCGGTTGAGCTGGTTCATGGCGCTGTCACCCGAGTCGAACACGCGGGTTTCAATATTCGCTCCCTGCAGGGCCTTTTCGAGCACCCAGCGGATTGAGCGATCATCATCAATAATCCAGACCTTGTTAGACTTCTGCATGTTGCGCTTCCATTGGTAAGTAGAGCGAGAAGCGGGTTTTGCCCGGCTCGCTTTGGCACTCGATGAGGCCATGATGTTGATGGATAAGGTGTTGTGAAATGGTCAAACCCAGGCCTGTGCCTTCAGCGCGACCGGAGATCATCGGGTAAAAAATGTTTTCGATCATATCGGCCGGAATACCGGGGCCGTTGTCGATAATGTCGATGCGACAAATCAGTGCATGGTGTTTGCGGCCAATGGTGTATTGGCGTTGGATACGCGTGCGCAGTTGGATCACACCGTTGAGTACATTGGCTTCCACCAGCGCCTGCATGGCATTACGCACTATGTTGAGCAGCGCCTGGATCAGCATCTCCTTGTCGCCCTGCATTGGCGGGATACTCGGGTCGTAATCGCGCACGATTTTGATCGCATCGCTACTTTCGGCTTTGATGATGTTCGCGACGCGCTCAATCGCCTCGTGGATATTGAGCGATTGCCACTTCGGCAACTGATTCGGGCCGAGCATGCGGTCGACCAGATTGCGCAGGCGGTCAGCCTCATCAATGATGATATTGGTGTATTCGGTCAGGCCGGAATTGGGCAGCTCGCGCGCTAACAATTGCGCCGCACCGCGGATTCCGCCAAGGGGATTCTTGATCTCATGCGCCATGCCACGCACCAGATTGCGCGTGGTCTCATGGGAAGTGGTGAGCATTTCTTCGCGGCTGATCCGCAACAGGCGGTCAATCGGCTGGATTTCAATGATCAAACCATCGTGATTGCCAAAGGGGGTCACGGTGTAATCCACAGTGATGGAGCCACCACTGAGCAGGCGCCATTCAGCGTGGCGCTTGGTGTAATGGTTGGCCTGTGCCGCCGCGATCTTTAACTGGCGGTCGGTCTCATCGGATTCATAGAAAAAATAGGTAATAGGTTCGCCGGTATTGCTCTCGCAACTCATGGCAAGCAAGGCTTCAGCGGCGGGGTTCATATGGCAGAGCAGAAGGTCGGTATCCACCAGAATAATGGCGGTACTTAAGCTATCCAGTATGGGTTTGTAAATATCGCGCGGACTCACCAGCTACTGCTCTCCTGAACGCCTCGACAATGGGCATGGAGGCTCATGCAAAAACCAAACCAAGTGAGGAATTGGCCTGATTCAACGGGTTTAGCAGCAGTGAGCGTCCATTTTGGGGCTTTTCAGGAAAACTATAGCACCAAAACAGTGCAATTATTTGGGCTTGGGCTTTGGCAGGGCATTGTTATGAATATTTGGGCGAATAATGTTCACGATAACGGGCGCTGACGTGCCCAATGATTGACCATCCGCATCAATTGCTTCCACAACCAAGGTATGGGTACCACGCGGAACATCTTTAACAATGATGTTACTGGCAGTAGTTTCCTCCAATAACTCACCATTCATGAAATACACCAGCAAATGCCCCCCTTGCATAGCTGGCTTGACGGTCACGGCGATGCCAAGATCGCGCTGCCCTACCGGAATACTCACATCATTGCGCGGACTGACAATATCAATCTGGTAGCTGACTGCAGCGGGCCGGGACTGGAACGAATCCACTGGCGATGAGTTGGGTAGCGGCTGGGCACCAGGCACGGTATTGATCTCACGCAGCTGTAACTTTTCCGCATTTTCAGTCTTGGGTTTATCGGTATAGACAGTGCGCCCGTCTTTATCGACGGTTTTGTAGACCTCTGCTGTCACCCAAGGGGCGATCATCACCAGACATAATAAAAAGATGCGCATAACCCTATCCTCACAATGTTATTGCCCAAGAGTAGCCCTACCGTCGACAAAGAAAAAGCCCGCAAAGTTTCCTCGGCGGGCTTTTTCGGATTTAGCTTGCAGGAAAGTGTCCCAAGTCACCTTCCTGATCACGGTCAATCAAAGTGACGTGAGATGCCGAACGAAACAACACGGGCATCGCGATCATAACTATCCAAAGCAAGATTTAACTGCCATGGACTCTCACCAAATTGGTAATGCGCTCCGGCGCCCAAGGCCAATTGCGTGGAAGTTTGCGGCCGTTGGCCAATACGGCGATCAGACGCTTTGGTTTCGATAGCTGATACACCTGCTTTCACAAACACATCCATCTGGGCATTGCCCCAGAGGATATAACCAGCCATGAGCGATGGAATTTTGTAGCTGACCGCTGCGCCTGGAACCACAGCTGTTAGCTGGGGATTCAAGTTACTCAGCGATGCCTCACCGGCATCAGCGTATTTGAACTCCCAAAACCAGGACGGGTTAATGTATTGGCCAAAGAAGATTTCGAGGCTATCGCTGGAGGAGTCATCGACGCCCCAGCCGTTGACGCGACCTTCAGGTGCCAGCCGGGAAATACCGGCTCCGACACCAACATACCAGCAACTACCGATCGAATAACCATCAGAGGTACAATCTGCAGCGCTGGATGGCAAGCTGATCAATCCGCCCGCCACCAGTACCGCCGCCACACGACCACGACGGGCAGCAAGCCTTGCCAAACCTAACAATCCCAACAGGGACAACATCCAGACACTCATTGCACCTCCACCATTTACCGCTGTTTTCAAATCGCCGGAGTTTTGTTCGCTATCCGGGATTCCATCGTTATTGAAATCGCCATTTTCCAGCGCATCCGGGAAACCATCGTTATCACTGTCCAGATCGAGGTAATCGGGAATGCCATCGCCATCAGTATCGCGGACCGATGGCGGGTTCCCCGCTGTGCCGCCCGCAACGACTGCATCCACACTGTCGGCAATACCATCGCGATCCAGATCGATAAATACATCGATACGACCGTCGTTGTTGGCATCAAGGGCGCGCGGCAGTCCAGCTTCGATCAAGTCCCAAATGCCGTCACCGTCACTGTCCAGATCCTGGAAGTCAGGTACGCCATCGCGGTCGGTATCGAGCGCGCGCTGGAACAAGTCAACAGCGTCATGCAATCCATTACGGTCGCTATCGATGAAGTTGTCGATACGCCCGTCGCGGTTAGCATCAACCAGGAAACGCAGGCTACTTTCGATATTGTCCGGAATACCGTCGTTATCGCTGTCCAGGTCCAGGCGATCCGGAATGCCGTCGCCATCTGTATCGCGGTCAGGTCCGGTCTCAGTGGGTGAGCTAAAACCGTTTTCTACCCAATCCGGAATACCGTCATTGTCATCGTCCTGATCCAAAGCGTCGGGAATACCATCACCATCGCTATCGAGATGACCGCCGAAGGCGCCGATGTTGTGGTCAATCACATCCGGGATACCGTCGCCATCCACATCGGTAGCATCATCGATACGCCCATCTTTGTTCTGGTCGTAACGATCAAAGCCCGCATCCACCAGATCGAAAGTGCTGTCATTGTTGCTGTCCGAATCCAGGTAGTCCGGGATACCGTCGCCATCACTGTCGCGTGGGTTGGTGATGATTGTGCCGTCATCGACCATGCCATCCTGATTCTCGTCAGGTAACCCGGCCTCAACTACGTCATAAACACCATCGTTGTCGCTATCAAGATCGAGGTAATCAGGTACACCATCACCATCGGTATCACGCGGTCTAGCCGCATCATCAATACCGTCTCCGTTTGCGTCCGCACCGCCGGTTTGGTCGACATCAAAGGCATCGTCGATACCATCGCCATCACTATCTTTACCGGATGCACCAGCCTCAACACTATCGGCAATACCGTCGTTATCGCTGTCGCGGTCGAGGTAATTCGGCAAGCCATCACCATCGCTATCGCGCGGCTCAAATGCGTCATCGATACCATTGCCATTCTTGTCAGTGCCGCCGGTCTGGTCGACATCAAGGAAATCGTCGATACCATCGCCATCACTATCAACGCCGCTGAGCGGGATCATGTCGGCTTCAATACGATCCGGTACACCGTCATTATCGCTGTCGACATCGAGGTAATCGGGAATGCCGTCGCCATCACTATCGCGTGACGATTCCATGTAATCCGGGATACCGTCGTTATCGCTGTCATTGTCGATGTAGTCGGGCAGGCCATCACCATCGCTATCGACATTGCCTTCCAGTGCATCAGGCAGACCGTCGTTATCGCTATCGAGATCTAGGTAGTCCGGAATGCCATCGCCGTCGCTGTCACGGTTGGTCGCACGGCCTTCGTCATCATCCGAAATACCGTCATTATCGTTGTCGGTATCCTTGTAATCAGGGATGCCATCGCCATCCAAATCAGCGAAATCTTTTCCATCGAGCGGATCGGTTTTCTCGATCATGGTTTCGACGTAATCGGGCACACCATCGCCATCGCTGTCTTTGTAGGAGTTGCGACTCTTCGGATCAGTGCCTTCCGCAATTTCGATATAGTCAGGCACGCCATCACCATCGCTATCGAGGAAACCGCCACCACTTTCCGGATCGGAACCCTGGGCTTTTTCCACGTAATCCGGCACGCCGTCACCGTCGCTATCTTTGAACGACTTGGGATCTTGCGGATCAGTGTTATCGACATTGATCTCTACATAATCCGGTACTCCGTCACCATCGCTGTCTTTGTATGAAGTCGGGTCGGCCGGGTCGGTGCCATCGCGAACTTCTACAAAATCCGGAACTCCATCGCCATCAGAATCCTTGAAGGATTTTGGATTGGCCGGATCAGTACCATCGCGTCCTTCTATGTAATCAGGTACGCCGTCGCCATCACTGTCCTTCACCGATTCCGGATCTTGCGGATCAGTTTTATCCACTTTTACTTCGACATAATCCGGCACACCATCCCCATCGCTATCCCTGTAGGATTTAGGATCAGCCGGGTCAGTGCCATTGCGCCCTTCTACGTCATCGGGAACGCCATCACCGTCGGTATCCTTAAAGGATTTCGGATTGGTCGGGTCAGTACCATCGCGAATTTCGATGTAATCAGGTACACCGTCGCCATCAGTGTCGGTGGCTGAATGGGGATCAGTACCGTTCAGGATTTCAACGTAATCAGGAGTGCCATCACCATCGCTATCCTTAAATGAGCGCGGATTGTTCGGGTCGGTGCCGTCCTGTGTTTCTACGTAGTCAGGCACACCATCACCATCGGTATCGATAAATGCGGTTGGATCATTTGGATCGGTGCCGTCAGTTTTTTCCTGTCCATCGGGCACACCATCGCCGTCGGTATCAGCTTTGGTTGGATCGGTTCCATCCAGAACTTCGATGAAGTCAGGAATACCGTCGCCATCAGTGTCTTTGAAATCGGTTGGGTCAGTTGGATCTGTTCCTTCGCGAGTTTCAACGTAATCGGGAACGCCGTCGCTGTCGGAGTCTTTGAAATCGGTTGGATCGGTCGGATCAGTACCTTCACCGGCTTCTACATAATCAGGCACACCATCGTCATCCGTATCCTTAAAGTCCGCCGGATCGGTTGGATCAGTGCCATCGGTAGTTTCAACATCATCGGGAACGCCATCGCCATCAGTATCCTGGATTACCAAAATGCTGAATGGGCCGCGAACTGCAGTCAGGCCGCCGGCATCGGTAACACGGATACTGATATTGGTAAAAGTCCCCGCATCAGTGCTTGCCGGCGTACCCGACAAAGTACCGGTAGTGGTATCGAAGCTCGCCCATGAAGGCATGTTGGTAATGGTGAACGTATGGGTATCACCCAGATCAGCATCCGTAATCGCAGGTACATAAGAATAGGCCGTACCCGCCACAATCGAGGTGGCCGGGTTATTGGTAAAAGCCGGGGCATTATCATTCACATTGGAAAAATAAATCTGGCCCGGGCTCAGCGAAGTGGTATTGGTTCCATCTGATGCAACCAGATCGTAAGCCGGAGCATATTCACTGCCATCGTGCACGAAGGCAACGCGTCCGAGATTGATGTCATCTTGCGTGAAGCTGGTAATGGCAACAGCCGGGGCGCTGACAAACGCAAAACGACCGCGAGTGACATTACTCACGGTGAGTGTAATGGTGTCGCCTTCCGGATCCGCGTAACTGATGTTTTCGTTACTGAGTGCGATTGAATCGCCTTCAATGAGGGTGATGGTATTGGCTGCTTCCAGTGGCGCACCAGAGTAATTGCCGCGATCCGGGTGTGGATCAACATACACATAGAAATCATTGGATGAACTCAATCCGTCCGGGTCTTCTACGAACAAGGATAAATTGCGATCACCGATAGCGCGCAACGCGAAGGTATCGCGGTAGGTCAACGCACGAACCAGTGCCTGCAAAGCATCAATACTGGTTGAACCGGTGAAATTGATTTGCAGCGCACGCCCTTGCCCATTCAGGGTTGGATGGACAGTACCAAATGCAGCGCCTTCGTAATAAATCGTATTGCCAACACGATTAATCTCACCTGCGCCATTACCAACGGCATCAACACTTAACATTTCCAACTGACCATCAGTGAAGGTGACATTGAGCTTCAGCATACCGCCCTGGAATTCGGTGGTATTTGCATCGGTAACCAGCGCATCCTGATTGGCATCAACACGAACCGGCGACGTACCCGTGTAGGTAACACGGTCCGCTTCCAGATTGCGCACGCGCGGTGCATTTGGATGCGGAACAATAAATGTTATGCCGAGATAGTTATTACTTTTTACGCGCGTGTTATCGCGCACTTCAAAGGTAATCGGGTAGCTGCCAGGATCAAGTCCACTGCCCATTGGCCCGGGTGTGAACAAATAATTATCGGCAGTAGGTTCGGTCAGCGCGCCTTGAATAGTCCCGAGGCTTTGGGTATCAATTGCAGCACCTGCAACGTTAAACGCGTAATCGCTGCCTTTATCAACAATCACATTGCGCGTTTCAGGAATGCCTGGCGGAAAGGTAAAAGTCACTTGGGATTTATTGACCAGGCTAAAAATTAAATCCACATGGGTTTTGGATTTCACCTGGCCGTTTTCATCTACGTCCTCAGCAACTACACCTGCACTGTAAAGACCGTCAGCACGAGAGCCTGAACCAACCCAGGTAATCAAACCGGTATTGGGATTGATCGCAAGGCCAGCTGGATTTGTTGACGAACCGCCACCCAATTCATCGAGGTTCGCAAGGCGATAACGCAGCTTGTCGGAGTTAGGGTCGCGCGAACTTAATTGGTAAGTCCAGTCAGGCATTACCGTGCCGTCTAAACGCAGCTTGGGTACTTCCATAATAATCGGCATATCAATCTTGGGGGCGAGGTTGCCATCTTTCAGATTGATCGTGGTCTGGATTTTCCAGCTGCCATTCGCGTTATTTACCAAATTGCCAATACGCGCAGAGCTGGAAAAATACACTGAGTAGCTGGTGTTAAGGTCCAAATCCCGCGCAACGAATGTAGTGGTCTGCAATGCATATTCTGCATTGGAAGCATTGCCATTAATGTAGAGCACTTCGTTATTGGTTTGGGTCAGTGCAAATGTTGGGCTGCGCTGCAAGCCAACCGGATCGATGTAATCGTAACGCCACGCGGTTTTTACGGTGATCTCAACATCGTTGCGGATGCCGTCGCCATCCATCGCTTTGGATTGCCAGCTAACTGAACCACCGCGAAAGTGCGATGCATAAGCAGAGGCAGAGGCGAGCGCAGCAAACAACAGCATGCCTTTTGCCAGTAGAGAAAAAACGTTTCGTTTTAATCCAGATTTCATAGGGAATTATTTCCTGGAAGATAAAAAATAATAAAAGTGTTGCGTAACAGGTTTGTTATTTGGGCACCACTACGTACTGCAGTGTGATATTCCACTCCTTATCCAGCTCGTGTTTGTTCTTCCAGGTAAAACAATATGGCTGGGTTTTCTCGCTGTTAAACTCACCGGCAACTTGCATCACTGCATCTTTGCGCTCTTTAAATTGGGTGCCGCTATCCGGGTGATAATGGATATCAAAATTAACTTCATGCGCTGATTCAAAACGGTATTGGACTGTATCGCCTGCCGTAAATTTAATGCACGCCTCGCGCATGTAATTGATAACACCCACCATTGGTACCACTTGTTGTTGCCATTCGGCTGCACTAGTGAATACCGACATTGCTAACAACATAAAAATATACAAAGCGCGACGAGCGAAAAATGTAAGTTGCGATCTCATAACCAGTACCGGACATCTACAAAAATATGGAGCCGTTTGAATTTGCTAATCACACGAATAATGTGATGGAGAAACTCTCGCGGTAGTTGCACGACTAAACAGGGTCGCGACAGGTAAAAAGAGCCCTGCTCCGCGAGTATAGTCAGGGGTTCCACGCGAGACTGTTGCGTTTTCTTTCGTTTTCTTGCGTTTTCTTGCAACACAAAAAAAAGCCCGGAATTACTAAAAATTCCGGGCGAGAAATGATTGGCAGGATTAAAAAATGTACAGAGGAAAAATTTACTGCTGGACTATACCAGCAACGGTAATGAACAAGTAAAAATCGAACCACCTTTCGGATTAGGGCGATATTCAAGTTGGCCACCATGCAAAGACACCACTGTCTGCACAAGGAAAAGACCTAACCCCAAACCTGAGCTGCCTTGCAATTTGAGTGCATTGTCGGCGCGGAAAAATTTATCAAAAATATTACCGACGGCTTCTGCAGGAATACCTATACCCTCATCAATGATCTGGATGAAAGCCATATGGTTTTCCCGACCGACAATCACATCTATCTGGCCACCCGCTGGTGAATACTTGACTGCGTTATCCAATAAATTCAACAGCGCAAGCCCGAGCCAGTGGGGATCAGCGTAAAGCGCCAGCGGCTCATCGGGAACATGCAAGCGCAAAAAATGCGGCGGTTCGATCACCCGCAATTCACGTAGCTGTGCAATCAATTCCTGGATGGTGATCCACTGGCGCTGCAATTGAATGCCTTCATCTTGCAAACGGTCTTCTGCGAGCGCGTTGTCGATCAACGTATTGAGTCGTGCAAGTCCCAAGTTAGCGCGGGAGAAACGCGGCGCGAGTTCGGGGTGGGAATTCGCAGTTTGCAATTCAATATTGGCCAATGCGGAACTAACGACTGCGAGCGGTGTGCGCAGCTCATGGGAAACCATGCTGAATAGATCGCGATGCAAACGCGTTTTTTCTTTTTCGATCAAATAGGCTTTTTCTTGCGCACGCACGCGCAACATCACCACCAATGCCACAAAGGGAATTTGCAACATAGACGTAATCGCCCATATATGGGTAGTCCAGAACGTCATCGGCAACAGGGAAAAATTCCGCGCGATTTGTAAACACAGGGTCAACAATTGGGGCACAAACAAAATCAACATCAACATGGCGGGTGTGAAGCGATGCGGAACCATCAGCAGCGTGAGCACAAACATGGATGCAAGCAAAATGAGCGCCCCAATCCCGGACAATAAGGGCGATGGATAACCCAACAAACTCGCGAGTGCTGCAACCGCACTCAAACCTGCGACACCCCAGCAAAACACAGTAAAGCGCGGATAAAAAGATTTGGGCTGCAAGAACACCAGATACAAACAGACGCCCGACACACCCGCCGCAAATGCACTAAAGGTCAGCATCCTATCAGGCCAATGCGTGCTCTCGGGATACAGTAAATATTGGTCAAATCCGTTAACGGTGAAATGAGCCAAGCCATTGCACAACAGAAATACCGCCATCGCGAAGTAAAAGGACTCGCGGAACCAACCGCCGCCAATCAGGCAGATCACCACTGCCGTCAGCGTTAGCCCAAACAGCACACCGTAAAACATGTTCTCCCTTGAGACAAAATTGATATAGGCATCCGGCTGCCATAGCGTCACCCCCAACGTCAGGGTACTGGAGGTGCGCACACGCAAATAATATTCAGCACTGCCAGTGATTAACTCAACGGGGATCAGGAAGTGGCGCGATTGGATTGCTCGTCCTGACTGCGGCGAATGGTCACCGGTAAGTTCAGTACGAACACTTCCGTCCGGTTGTACGACATACAGCTCCACCGAATCCAGGAAGGTCGGCGACACTTGTAACCACCAAACCCCTGCTTGCGAAGGTGCTACATCCAGTGTCCAACGGAACCAGTGCTCACAAGGGGTATAACCAAAAGAGAATTTTTGTGGCGACAAATCAGGAACATTCTTATAAGAAGACTGGTCTAGGACTGGAAGATCTTTTAAACTCAGCGAGGTTTTGGCGCAATTCTCAACAACATGCTCAGTGTAAGGAAGAAGATCAATAGAGGAACTATTAGGCAAATCGGCAGCGCGCACAGCGCTAATCGAAAATAAAGCAGCCAAAAAAACGCCTAGAACGCAGCAAAGAAGGTTTCCCCTTATGGTTTTTCCGCGAGTGCTAATTGTTGAAGACAACCCTGATTTACGCATTGAAATTGTCGATTACCTTAAGTTTTCTCACTATGAAACGGGTAGTGCTGGCAGCATCCAGGAAATGGAGCAAGCACTGCACAATGGCAATTGGAACATTTTACTTCTTGATCTAACCCTTCCGGATGGCAACGGTCTTGATGCCGCACGCAAACTGCGTAACCAGTATGGCCTAAAGTTGGGTATTGTCATGGTGACTGCACGCGGCCAAGTGGAAGATCGCATTGAAGGTATCACGGCCGGTGCTGATGCCTATCTCGTCAAACCTATTAACCTCAAGGAATTACGCGCGACAATTGACCATCTCCATCTACGCGTGGGTATGGAACGGCGCATTGCCCGCACCTCCGGCTCATGGCGGCTCGACCTGCAAGCACTTACACTAATTTGCCCTAACGGCGGACAAATTGCCCTGACCGTTACCGAATCACTACTATTAAAAACCCTACTTGATGCACAAGGCCAGCCAGTTACCCGCGATGCCTTATGTGCTTGTCTTCCGCCGGGCAGCAGCCAGGACGATACCCGTCGCCTGGATAGCATCCTCAGTCGGTTGCGCAGTAAAGCCAAAAAGGAGGCAGGAGTGAATCTCCCCATCCATACCCTCCGCAACAAGGGTTACACCTTTGCTGGAAATAGACGGGCGCAAGATTAACAGCCAGAGTTTTTTGAGAGAGAAAAATTAGCGCAATAAAAAACCCGCAATGCTGCAAAGCACTGCGGGTTTTTTATTGCCGGAGCCACCCCTAAAGGAGTGGCGTCCATGATTACACGCTGTAGTAGAGTTCGAATTCTACTGGGTGTGGAGTCATGTTAACGCGTTGGATCTCTTCTTTCTTCAGGGTGATGTAAGCATCAATGAAGTCTTTAGAGAACACACCGCCAGCCAACAGGAACTCGTGGTCAGCTTCCAAAGAAGACAGAGCTTCTTCCAAAGATGAACACACTTGTGGGATTTCTGCTTCTTCTTCCGGCTCCAGATCGTACAGATCTTTGGTCGCTGCTTCGCCCGGATGGATCTTGTTCAAAACACCATCAATACCAGCCATCAGCAATGAAGCGAAGCACAGGTATGGGTTAGCAGTTGGATCAGGGAAACGGGTTTCGATACGCTTGGCTTTCTCACCAACAGTGTAAGGAATACGGATAGACGCTGAACGGTTACGTGCAGAGTAAGCCAGCATTACTGGAGCTTCAAAGCCTGGAACCAAACGCTTGTATGAGTTGGTAGAAGCGTTACAGAAAGCGTTCAATGCTTTAGCGTGCTTGATGATACCGCCAACGTAGTACAGAGCGGTTTCAGACAAACCAGCGTAAGCGTCGCCAGCGAATTGGTTTTTGCCATTCTTGGAGAAAGACTGGTGAACGTGCATACCTGAACCGTTATCACCGATCAAAGGCTTCGGCATAAAGGTTGCGGTTTTACCGTATTGGTGCGCAACATTGTGTACGCAGTATTTGAGGATCTGTACTTCGTCCGCTTTCTTAACCAGAGTGTTAGCGCCTACGCCGATTTCACATTGGCCAGCGTTAGCAACTTCGTGGTGATGGATTTCAATTTCCAGGCCCATAGCTTCCATAGCGTTACACATAGCGCCACGGATATCGTGCAATGAATCTACTGGAGCAACCGGGAAGTAACCGCCTTTTACGCGTGGAGCGTGGCCGTGTTTACCTTCGATGTCGTCACCTGATTGCCATGCAGCTTCTTCAGATTTGATCTTGTAGAAAGCGCCGCCCATACCTGAATGGAAGTGAACGCTGTCGAAGATGAAGAATTCTGGCTCTGGACCAAACAATGCCACGTCGCCCAGACCAGTTGACTTCAGGTACTCTTCAGCGCGCAGGCCGATAGAACGTGGGTCGCGGTCGTAACCTTGCATGGTTGCAGGTTCAACGATGTTACAACGAACGTTGATGGTAGCTTCGTCATAGAAAGGATCGAGAATAGCAGTTGAATCGTCTGGCATCAGGATCATGTCTGAGTCGTTAATGCCTTTCCAGCCACCGATAGAAGAACCGTCGAACATCTTGCCATCAACGAAGAAACTGTCGTTTACAACGTGTGAAGGGAAAGTAACGTGCTGCTCTTTACCTTTGAAATCGGTGAAGCGCAAATCAATCCAGCGAGCTTCGTGTTCTTTGATCAGGTCTAAAGTCTTAGACATTGAATGCCTCCAAGTTGTAATAGCCCGAAGGCTACGATTATGAAAAATTGTTATTGCGCTGGTAAACAATCAGGAAGACGGTTTACCGGAAAATTTTCCCCACTTCATCCGGGCTCGCGACTCATTTCGGTGAGCGGGGCAAGACTAGGGTGTCAGAAAAGGGGCAAAATATATGCCATTTAAAATAAATAGCAACACACCAGTAAAAATAAGGCTTGCGAGCGATATCGCCGGCTAAGAATCAATGCATTTGCACCAAATAAAAGCACTAATTTTTAAAAACGCACCAACTTGATTCATTTATTGGCACCTTAAGTCAGCCTTTTTCGAGCCTATTTAAAACGAGCGCTAGTGTGCCAGTTGCGTGCGCCAAATTGCATCATTTTTTATATACCGATACCTCCTTTACACAGGGATTTCCCAGCCATCTTTCAGCTATAGGCCAGCTTCAGTGCAGCTATAGGGTTTTAGCTAAATGCCCTATAGTGAATATCTATAAAGTTTGGTTCGAGTGGCGCACCAAATAACGTTAGCCTGCGCCGCGCGTCTATATCGGCGCACCTAAAAATCACAATACTTATAAGAACCAAGGGCTTTCTAAAAATGCACATGACAACAACAGAAATATTCCTTATCGCGATGGTGATCATCTTTACCGTGCCTTACCTGATTTGGCGCCTCGGCCGCACCGATTACTGGGCACCGCTGGTGGTAGTACAAATCATTATGGGGATCGTACTTGGCCCCGGCGTACTGGGTAATGTCTTCCCCGAGTACTACACCTTTGTATTCAATCCCGATGTTATCAAGTCGCTCAACGGCATCGCCTGGTGGGCGGTGATGATCTTTGTGTGGATCGCCGGTATTGAGCTCGATCTGAAAAAAGCCTGGGAATACAAACGCGAAAGCGGCATCACCGCCGGTTTAGCATTGGGCACGCCGCTACTGTTTGGCTGCGGTGCCGCCGTAGTATTAATGTGGTTCAGCGATGGCTGGATGGGACCAAAAGGCATGACTTGGCAATTTATCCTCGGCGTGGGCATGGCCTGTGCGGTAACTGCATTGCCGATCCTGATCCTGCTGATGGAGAAACTGGAAATCCTGCGCCAACCAATTGGCCAGCGCATTTTGCGATACGCCAGCCTCGACGACATCGCCATCTGGGGTGTATTGGCGTTGATCCTGCTGGATTGGGAACGCGTTGGTCGCCAAGGCATGTTCCTGGTCGGCTTTGCTATCGCCGCTTACGTGTTCCGCAAACTCATGGTTGCCATTCAAGAAAAAGACCGCTGGTATTCCGGCTTTATCTGGCTGGCAGTTATCGGCTTGGCCGCCGACTGGGCGGGCTTGCACTTTATGGTGGGCGCATTCCTCGCCGGTGCGGTGATGGATGCCGAGTGGTTTAATCAGGAGGACATGGACAAACTGCGTCACTTCGTCCTGATGATCATCATGCCGGTATTCTTCCTCAGCACCGGCCTGCGCACCAACTGGGAAGTGGGCGGCTCAACAGTATTTATCGCCGCCGCTATACTGCTGGTCGCGTCAGTATCGGGAAAGCTGGTGGGCGTGCATGCGGCGGGCAAAATATTGAAGTGGCAAAAAGGTGAAGCCTCAATCATCGGTTGGTTACTGCAAACCAAAGCGCTGATCATGATCATCTTCGCTAACGTATTGCTCGACAAACAAATCATCACCAGCGAGACCTTCACCGCGCTGCTGATTATGGCGGTGGCCAGTACCATGCTGACGGTGCCGGTGGTATCGCCCAAACTCGCCAAAATTCGCGAGCTGATTTTCCGCTCCAAATAGCGCTGTTTTTTTGCTTAAAAAAATCCCCGGCATGCCGGGGATTTTTTATTGCGCCAGACTATTCCGATCTAGATTCTGCTAGAGCACAAACCGCGCAACCAATGTATTCAGTTCAGTAGCGAGGCGCGCCAGCTCCTGCGCGGAAGCACTGGTCTGGTTGGCACCGGCAGCAGATTGGGTGGAGAGGTCGCTGATATTGATGATGTTGCGATCCACTTCGCGCGCGACCGCCGCCTGCTCTTCCGAGGCGCTGGCGATCAACAAATTGCGCTCGCTAATCGTCCCACTGCGCGCGTGAATTTCATCGAGCGCCTCACCCGCTTGCTGTGCGATGCCAAGGGTATCGCGCGCATGCTCGGTACTTTCGCGCATGGATTCCACTGCCGAATGCGTACCGCTCTGAATCGCGGCAATCATCTGCTCAATTTCTTTGGTCGACACCTGGGTGCGATGTGCCAACGCGCGCACTTCGTCTGCAACCACCGCAAATCCCCGCCCGGCTTCACCGGCGCGCGCCGCTTCAATTGCCGCGTTGAGCGCGAGCAAATTAGTCTGCTCGGCAATCGCGCGGATCACATCCAGTACCTTGCCAATATCCTGTGATTGCGCCGCCAACCCTTCCATCAGCTCGGAAGTTTTACTCACTTCGCGGGTCATGTTTTCAATCGATGACACCGTTTGGCGTACGCGAGCACGACCATCTTCAGCCAACTGCGTTGATTGGTTTGATGCCTCGGAAGTGCTCACAGCGTTACGCGCCACCTCATCAACAGCAGCACTCATCTCCGTCACCGCTGATGCGGCTTGCTGGATTTCATCATTCTGGCGCTGCAAGTTGCGGCTGGAATCTTCTGCGACCGAATGCAATTCTTCCGTCGCCGAGGCCAATTGAATTGAGGAGTTGGCGATGTGGTTAATGGTGTTGCGCAGGTTGTCTTGCATGACCGCGAGACCGGCTAGCAGACGGGCGGGTTCGTCCTGCCCATCGGATTCGATACGTTTGCTGAGGTTGCCGCTTGCCACTAACTCAGTCGCAATAAGGGCGCGCTGAATCGGCACGGTGATACTTTTAGTCACTACCAGTGATAGCAGTCCCGTTAGCACCAAAGCAACAACAATCATGATGATGGTGAATAGTTTACTCATTGAGTAGGCATCATCAGCCAGCTGTGCAGAGGCATTAGCGCCGGAACTATTAATCTGGAAGAGCGCCAACAAATCCTTAATCATTGCATCAGCCAGAGGGTTTTGCTCCCGCTCAATATACCCCTTGGCGTCCTCCAGACTACCATTCTCAGCCAGACTAATAACCTTTTGGACATTGGCCACATAGCGCTTTTGGTTCTCAACATAACTGTTAAATATGCGGCGCTCCTCGTCCTCACTAATCAGTGACTTATACTTTGCAGTCGCGTTATCCAAATCTTGTTCGATCTCAAGCAAACGGCTCTTCGTGCTTGCCAGTTCACTGGGGGAATCCACTACAACGCGCAAGGCAAATATCCGATAGCGGGTGATGGTGTATCTCAGGTTGGCAATCGCCATAATCGAGGGTAACCAGTTTTCAGAAACCTCATTCTGGCTGTCATTCATATTCGACATTTTATTCAAAGCCATTGCGCCTTGGATAAGAATGATTAATGCCAATACGCCAAAGCATAAAGTCAGACGAGCGCCGAGGTTGATATTACGGATCATGTGGATCATCCCTTTGCCAATTAAAAAGAGTTAACAGTAGTGCCCAAACTTAAGTTCTAGCACCAAAGATGGCTTATGCCATAGCCGCAAAAAAGATTTTACGGATTTGTCGTGCACGATTTGAGCAGAAAAATAGCACTGGGTGGCAATGTTCGAGCTAGCGAGTAAGGGTAAGGTCAAGACTTTGAGGACCATGCTTCTGTATAATCGCCGCCTTTTTACCCAATCATAACCGCTGCACTCACCTCCGGTCAGCGATTACTGCATTTAGCCAGGCACAAACCCCATGCATTTTGTCGTTAAAGTTTTTTCCGAAATCATCATCAAAAGCCCACCGGTACGTAAGCGCTTTATCAAGCAATTGCGCGATAACTTGCGCATCCTGCTGGGCAATCTGGGAGTCGCTATCGACGTCCAGCGTGATTGGGAAAAGATTGAAATTCGCTGCCCGGATGCCGATGAACAAGTGGTTGCGCAAGTATCCGACGTGCTGGCACGTACCCCGGGTATCGCCAACTTTTCCCTGCTGCATGATTACCCGCTCGGCGATCTGGATTCGATTTTCCAACACACCTTGCGTCACTGGCGCGATGGCATCGCCGGTAAAACCTTCTGTGTGCGCATCAAGCGCGTAGGCAAACACGCATTTACCTCGGTCGAAGCGGAACAATATGTCGGCGGCGGCCTGCTGCAGCATTCCGATGCCAAAGGCGTAAGCCTGCATACACCCGATGTGACGGTACGACTGGAGATCAAAGGTGAGCGCGTCTGGGTGCTGACCAGCAAAACCCAGGGCATGGGCGGATTTCCACTGGGCGCACAAGATCCGGTACTCTCGTTAATCTCGGGCGGATTCGATTCCACCGTCTCCACCTATTTATGCATCAAGCGCGGCCTGCGCGCGCACTACTGCTTTTTTAATCTCGGCGGTCGCGCACATGAAATCGGCGTAAAAGAAGTGGCCTATTATTTGTGGAATAAATACGGCGCATCGCACCGCGTTAAATTTGTCACAGTGCCATTTGAAGATGTGGTGCGCGAGATTCTTGAAAAAGTCGACAACCCCTACATGGGCGTCACGCTCAAGCGCATGATGTTGCGCGCGGCAGAAAAAGTAGCGGAGTCGTTGGAGATTCCCGCGCTGGTGACCGGTGAAAGTGTTGCGCAAGTTTCCAGCCAAACCTTGGTAAACCTGAACGTAATTGATCGCGCTGTTGATATGGTGGTGTTGCGCCCGCTGGCCACTATGGACAAAGGCGACATCATCAACCTTTCGCGCAAAATCGGCACCGAAAGTTTTGCCGCAAGCATGCCGGAATATTGCGGCGTGATTTCAGTGAACCCGACCACTCGCGCAAAATTGCACAAAGTGGAATACGAAGAATCCCGTTTTGATATGGCGGTGCTTGAGCGCGCGATTGAAGAACGCCGCGCACAAAATATCGATGAAATAGTTGACGAACTGGATGCCGATTTATCAGTGCCGATGGTGGGCGAAGTCAACGCACCCGATGTGATTATCGATATTCGCCATCCAGATGAACAGGAATCCAACCCACTAAACATTAGCGATGTCGAAGTGCGTAAAATTCCGTTTTATTCGCTCAATCACAATTTCGTTAACCTTGACATGAGCAAGCAATATTATTTGTACTGCCAAAAAGGCGTAATGAGCCAATTGCACGCGGCCAATCTAAAAGATGCAGGGCATTTAAATGTCGGCGTGTATCGCCCCGAACCCAAGAGTGCCTGTGCAATCTAATGGCGTTGTCTGAACCGGGCAGACCGAAGGAACGACTCGTTGAATTTGATTACCTGCGTGGCTTGGCAATTGCGCTAATTGTGTTAGGCCATTCCATTTTTCTCGCGCAACCGGCATTCCCATTACTATTGGAAAACCTGTTGCGCGGCGGCACTGGCTTGTTTGTGTTTATTTCCGGCTTTTTCTTTCATCGCGTTTTTTTCGCGCGCTTTAATTACAAAACTTTTATCACCAAAAAAGCCAGCGCACTACTCATTCCGTTTTTAGCCATTTCGTTGTTTGCTTTATTCATCCGTGCATTCGGTTGGTGGCAAGACGGGTTGGACTGGCAACAGAACCTGCTCAACGTTTGGTACACCATCAGCAATGGTTATGTGCTTTATCCGCACTGGTACATACCTTTTATCTTGCTCACCTTTTTATGCTCGTCGCTGCATCTCGTTTATATACGCGCGTCATTACCGGCAAAAATAGTTGTGCTGATTATTTTTTCCATTATCGCCACTTTCATGCATCGTCCCGAATCCAACTCCAATTTTTTGCAATCGCTGGTGTATTTCACGCCCTATTACTTGCTCGGGATTTTAATCTCGCAATATGAGCAATCGCTGCGCCCGTGGCATTGGCCAATGTTGACTCTGGGTTTGTTAGTAGTGGCGGCGACTGCTCTCGCACAAACTTATCTGTGGGTACACATCGGCAATTACCATACCGCTGCGTTTCATTATGAAGGTTGGGACCTGCAATTTATCCAAACCCTGTTCGGTTGCATTGCCATGCTCGCGCTCTGTCGCCATATCAGCTGGTCATGGCTACAACAACATTTGTGCTGGCTGGCAGAATTGAGTTTCCCGATATTTTTTATCCATCCACTGCTAACGATTGCACTGGAAAATATCGCAACATTGGAAATACTGAAACCCTTTTTCCCGGTACCCAATGTAAGCACCAGCTTGCTGGTTTTCACTCTGGTATTTTTGGTGCAGTTTTATGGTTCGGCGGGAATTGCGGTATTGATTCGTGCGGCATTTAAAAAGAACAGCAGATTTATTGTGGGCTAAGCGCTACACCCAATTCTCCACTTTCAATCCATCCACCCTTAAAAATTCCCGCTCATTATTGGTTACCAAGACCCAGTCTTGCGCTCGCGCATGCGCAGCGAGCCACAGATCATTATTGCCAATTAGTTGGCCGGATTTTTGGAGTGATGCGCGAATATCGCCGTAGTGATCGGCTACGTTTTCAGACAATTCCTCGATAGTGATTAAACTGGCCAAATTGTCGATGACGGCCATTGCTCGATCTTTGGATTGGCTTTTCTCTGCGCCGAAGCGCAACTCGCCTAGCGTAACAACAGACATAGCTAATTGACTGGCGGTGTATTGCTGGAAGCGTTCACGCACCGAGGCTGGATTGTATTTGGCGATATAAATACAGATATTGGTATCGAGTAAAAAGCGGATGCCCATAAAAAATCCTTTTAGAAATCATCTCTTTCCTGTGGTGGAGAGTCGTCGCGGCCTTGCTCCATAAAGTCGGATGGCAATCTGGTGAGTGCATCAAAAATCGCGGCGCCATTGGGCGTCACCGCGCGCAGCACAATTTCATCGCCACGGCGGAAAATCTCTACCTCGTCTACGTCAAACCGAAACTCTTTAGGTAGCCGGACCGCCTGGCTGTTGCCGGACTGGAAAACTCGGGCAAGCGTCATGATTGTTTCTCCGCAGTGTACTCACACAAAGTATATACATAAGGTGTTTACATGCAGTATATACGCGAAGTATTTACACTAACAGCCTAAAATTTCACCAATTCGTCCCAGCTAGTCATATCCGTGCAACGTCTACATAGGTATAATGCGCGCCTTTTTACGTATCCCCTTTGCCTGAATTTTAGGCGCACACCCAAGAGAAACCCCAAGTGACAGATCAATCAGCAATCGAAAAACTGCGCAATATCGCTATTATCGCCCACGTTGACCACGGCAAAACCTCTATGGTTGACCAGTTGTTGCGTCAATCCGGTACCCTTGACCGTCGCGATGAAAGCGCGGAATTGATCATGGATAGCAATGACCAGGAGCGCGAGCGCGGCATTACCATTCTGGCCAAGAACACCGCAATCAAGTGGAACGACTACCGCATTAACATCGTGGATACCCCCGGCCACGCCGACTTCGGCGGTGAAGTAGAGCGCGTTCTGTCGATGGTTGACTCAGTATTGCTGATCGTTGACGCTGTTGGCGGCCCAATGCCACAAACCCGTTTCGTAACCTCAAAAGCGTTCGAACAAGGTTTGAACCCGATTGTGGTTATCAACAAAATCGACCGTCCGGGCGCGCGTCCTGAGTGGGTTGTTGATCAAGTATTTGATTTGTTTGACCGTTTGGGTGCAACTGAAGAACAACTCGACTTCCCGATCATTTACGCTTCTGCATTGAACGGAGTTGCCGGTTTGGCGGCAGACGATATCGCGGATGACATGACTCCGCTGTTCCAAATGATTGTCGACAAAGTGAAGGCGCCAGAAGTTGACCTGGATGGCCCATTCCAGATGCAAATTTCTGCTTTGGACTACAACAGCTATGTAGGTGTTATCGGTATTGGCCGTATCACCCGTGGTAGCCTGTCACCCAACCAACAAATCGTTGTGGTTGATCACCAAGGCAACACCCGTAAAGCGAAAGTATTGCAAGTGATGGGTTACCACGGCCTGCAACGTATCGAAACTGACAAAGCTTACGCGGGCGATATCGTGTGTATCACCGGTGTAGACAAGCTCGGTATCTCTGACACCCTGTGTAGCCCTGATCAAGTTGAAGCGCTGCCAGCCCTGTCAATCGACGAGCCAACCGTAAGCATGACCTTCCAGGTAAACGACTCGCCTTTCGCTGGTAAAGAAGGCAAGTACGTGACCAGCCGTAATATCAAAGATCGTCTGGATCAAGAGTTGATCGCTAACGTTGCACTGCGCGTTCAGCAAGGCGAAACTCCGGATAAATTTATCGTATCCGGTCGCGGTGAATTGCATCTGTCAGTACTCATCGAAAATATGCGTCGCGAAGGCTACGAGCTGGGCGTTTCACGTCCTGAAGTAGTTCAAAAAATCGTTGATGGCGTAATCCACGAGCCGTTCGAGCAAGTGGTTATCGACGTTGAAGAAGAACACCAAGGTAAAGTGATGGAAGAACTCGGCCTGCGTAAAGGCGAGTTGAACAACATGGAGCCGGATGGCAAAGGCCGCATCAAGTTGGAATTCCTCTGCCCATCGCGCGGCCTGATCGGTTTCCGTGGCCAGTTCCTGACCATGACTTCCGGCTCTGGCATCATGACCAGTATTTTTGACCACTACGGCCCTGTAAAAGAAGGCGAAGTGGCCAAGCGTCAAAACGGTGTGTTGATATCTATGGTTAAGGGCAAAACCCTTGCCTATGGTTTGCACCCGCTGCAAGAGCGTGGCCGTTTGTTCTTCGGCGCTGGCGTTGAAGTATATGAAGGTCAAATCGTGGGTATTCACTCACGCAACAATGACCTGGTAGTAAACCCAACCAAAGCCAAGCAATTAACCAACGTTCGTGCTTCCGGTACTGACGATGCGCTGACCCTGTCACCGCCAATCCGTCACACCCTGGAACAAGCGCTGGAATTTATTGAAGATGACGAGTTGGTAGAAGTAACACCACAAAGCATCCGCGTGCGCAAAAAACTGCTCACCGAAAACGAGCGTAAGCGCGGCAAAAAAGCCTAATGATCAATAACCGCAAGGTTAATTAATCATTAGGCAATAAAAATCCCCAGCGTGAAACCGATGGGGATTTTTTTTAGATGTAAAATACTCACTCTCAGGGGGCTTCGGTAGAAGTTTTCACGACCGTCGGCGATATGGGTGAGGCAAGCCTTTTAGCAAAGCATGCTTTGCGCGCAGCTGAACGACAACAGGTTTATCTGTTGGCTGGCCCGCACGCGGTCGACGTCGAGCCTACAGGGATGTATTCACGGCGTGTCGTGAAGGCTTCTGCCGGAGCACCCAAGCACCAATGACGTTTTCACAATGGATATTTATTTAATCATTTCCCTGCTCGTCCTCGGCGCCTTCACTGGGCTCTTCGCCGGCTTATTTGGCATAGGGGGCGGTGGGATTATGGTGCCGGTACTGACGCTATTATTTGTGCAGCACCACTTTCCCGCTGAACATATTTTGCATATGGCACTGGCGACGTCGATGGCAACAATTGTTCCCACTGCGATCGCGAGCTTGCGGGCGCATCACAAACATAAAGCGGTGTTGTGGCCGGTGGTGATAAAAATTACGCCGGGAATTTTACTCGGCACTTTTGCCGGAACATTTGTGGCGAGTTACTTATCGGCAAAACCGCTAGCGATTTTTTTCTCCTGCTTTATGGCATTGGTTGCGCTGCAAATGGTGATTAATCGCAAACCAAAACCAACGCAGCAATTGCCTGGCGGTTTGGGAGTTGCATCCGCCGGCTCGGGTATTGGTGCGATCTCGGCATTAGTGGCAATTGGCGGGGGCACACTCACTGTACCATTTTTAGTCTGGTGCAATGTCGCCTTGCCCGTCGCGATTGGAACATCCGCTGCAGTAGGATTACCCATCGCACTCGCAGGTGCTACTGGCTACGTTGTTAATGGTTGGAATATTGCTGACCTGCCCGCCTACACAATAGGTTATGTTTTTTGGCCCGCAGTATTATTAATGGCGGCAATGAGCTTTATCACCGCACCGCTAGGTGCAAAGCTTGCCCATCGTTTGCCAGTCGCGCTGCTTAAAAAATTATTTGCCTTGTTATTAATTGGTTTGTCGATCCAAATGCTGGTCACTGTGTTTGGACATTAATATCCTAAAATGAGAACGCAAAAAAAAATGGCGGATGACATTATCATCCGCCTTTTTTATTT
>Ga0247822_10000187_pt1 | contig 29600 bp, 18 predicted proteins | sample 13C_Cellulose_Da_FD_192423 | JGI IMG/M metagenome (GOLD analysis project Ga0247822, IMG submission 192423) | Soil microbial communities from agricultural site in Penn Yan, New York, United States - 13C_Cellulose_Day30 | ecosystem: Environmental > Terrestrial > Soil > Agricultural land | place...
CGTGGCGTCGGGTAGCGTCGGGTCCTCGGAGAACCCGAGGTCGTCGAGGCGCTGGACGATCGCGGCGCGCAGCCGCGCGGGGCGCTCCGCGGGTGCGGTCGCCCGTAGCTCGGTCACGAGCTCGGTCTCGGTCACCGCGCTGCGCGTCTTCTCGATCTGCTCGCGCAGCTTCTGGGTCTGGACCTTGCCGACCTCGGTCTTGGGCAGCTCGCCGAGCATCACGACGCGCCCCGGCAGCTTGCGCGGATCGAGCGCGCCGCGGCAGTGCGCGAGCACGGCGTTGGCGGTGAGCGTCACGCCGGGCGCGGGCACCACGCACGCGACGACCTCCTCGCCGAGCAGGTCGTTCGACACGCCGACCACGGCGCACTCGGCGACGCCGGCGAGGGAGCGCACCGCCTCGGCGACCTCCTGCGGCGACACCTTGTTGCCGCCCTGGATGATGATCTCCTTGCTGCGGCCGACGAGGAAGAGGTACTTGTCCGCGTCGAAGTAGCCGAGGTCGCCGGTGTACAGCCAGCCGTCGCGCACCTTGGTCGCGCTGTCGTCGCTCTGGCGGAAGTACGCACCGCTCATCCACGGCGCCTTGAGCACGACCTCGCCGACCTCGCCGGCCGGCAGCTCGCGGCCCTCCGGGTCGAGGATGCGCGCCTCGACGCCGGGGATCACACGCCCGACGGAGCCGGGCTTCGCGCTGCCGACGTTGAACGTGATGCCCGGCAGCTCGGTCATGCCATAGCCGACGGTGGGCCGGAAGCCGAACGTGCTCTCCATGCGCTCGACGAGCCCGGCGGTGACCGGCGCCCCGCCGATCGCGATCTCGCGCAGCGACGAGCGATCGTGGCGCGCGAGCTCCGGCGACGCGAGCAGCATCTCGCACATCATCGGCACCAGCGGCGCGACCTCGACCCGGTGGCGTGCGATCGCCTCGAGCACCGCGCGCGGCTCGAACTCGGCGAGGCACACGAGCTTCGCCTTCATCACCATCCGATAGAACAGCAGGATCATCCCGAACGTGTGCGCCATCGGCAGCGCCGCGAGGAACACGGTCGCCGGCGCTGCGGCCTCCTTGCGATTCGAGGCGGCGAGATAACGCAGCCGCGCGATCAGCGCACCGTGCGTGTACGTGACGCCCTTCGGCGTACCGGTGACGCCGCTGGTGTACGAGATCTGAGCGAGGTCGTCGTCGGCGCGCGGCACCGGCTCGACGAGCGGCGCGCTGCGGTCGACGAGCGCCTCGAACGACTCCCAGCCCGCGGTCGCGCGGCCGGCCGCGATCCGGATCCTCGGGCCGGCGGGCGCACGCGCGACGAGCACCGAGCTCGTGACGATCGCGGCAGCCTCGGCGTGCGAGGCGATGCGCTCGATCTCCGCGGCGGTCGCGCCGGGATGCATCAGCACGACCACGGCGCCGGCGCGAAGCACCGCGGGAAACGCGAGCAGCAGCTCGGGTCCGTTGGGGAGCACGACCAGCACGCGATCGCCGGGTTTCACGCCGAGCGAGCTCAACCCGGTGGCGAGCGAGGCCGCGCGATCGGCGAGCTCGCCACTCGTCCACGTACGATCCTCGTGCACGAGCGCGTCGAAGTCTCCGAACCGCTCGAGGGTGCGCTCCGTCCAGCTGGCGATGTTCATGCGTCCTGCGCTCCTAGGCCTTGGTTCCGGTGATGATCGAGTAGCGGCCGTAGCTCGGCCGCGCGGAGACGTCGACGAAGCCCGCGTCACCGAGGACGCGGCGGAGCTCCGAGAGCTGGTACTGACGTCCCTCGTTGGTGAGCAGCATCAGCATCGAGAAGGCCGCGGTCGAGGGCGGGCTCGGCTCACCGTCGGCGAGCAACATCTCGTGCAGCAGCACACGCCCCCCGGACGGCAGCGCGGCGAACGCCCGGCGTGCGAGGTCGGTGTTCGTGTCGGAGCTCCAATCGTGGAACACGTTCGACATCAGGATGGCGTCGTAGCCCGCGGGCCACGCGTCGCGGAACATGTCCGCGGCGTGGGTGTCGACGCGATCGGTGACGCCGCCGTCGGCGATGTAGCCGCGCGCGACCTCGCAGACGGCGGGGAGCTCGAGCACGGTGCACCGGATCGAGGGGTGGCGCTGAGCGATCGCGATCGCGAAGCAACCGGAGCCGCCGCCCACGTCGAGGACGCGCGTCGCGTGCTCGAAGCCCCCGTGCATCGCGACACCGACGGCAGCCGGCAACGAGTGACAGTGCATCACGCGCGAGACGTGCGCCGCGGCCTCCACATCGATGTCGCCGCGCGCCCAGGCTTCCGCGGGCCGCCCGACCGCAGGACCACCGGTGCGCGGCCGCAGCGCGCGCATGAGCGAGGCGTGCAGCGGCCGCACGATCCCGAGGGTCTTGAGCAGCGGGCCCCAGTAGTAGGGACTGTCGGGCAACAGGTACGTGCGACCGAGCGCGGTCAGCTCGTACCTCGTCTCGCGCTGCGCGAGCAGCCCGATCGCCACGAGCAGATCGAGCAGCACGCGCGTCGCGCGCGCATCGAGCGCGAGGCGGACGGCGAGCTCGAGATCGGTCGCCGGCTCGGCCGCGAGCCGCGTGAACACGCCGAGCTCGTCCGCGACCGCGGTGGCCGGTAGCTGATACATGGACAACCAGATGTCCCACAGCGCGCGATCTTCGACGGGCGGCAGCTCGTAGCGGCTCATCGTGCAACTCCGAAGGTGGGGTTCGAGAGCAGCTCCTTGCCGTACCTCTCGCCACAGGTGTCCATGTCGAACGCGCCGTGCTGGGTCATCGCATAGATGTCGCGGAAGTGGCGCTGCATCGCGTTGCCGCGGTGGAGCGCGCGACCACCACTGCCGCGCCACAGCTGGTTGATCGCCTCGCTGCACTGATCGATGACGAACGCCGCGTTGTAGACGATGCGCGCCTGCGCCGACGGCGACAGCGGCCGATCGGGCGCGCTGCCTGCCTCGGTGAGCTCGCGGCCGTCCCGCTGGAACATCGCGAGCGCGGCGTCGATGCGCGCGGTCGCCTCGGCGAGCCGCAGCGACGGTCCGACGGCCGTGCGCGCCGCGCGCCCGGTGAATGCGTTCACGCGCCCACCGATGTAGTCGCGGAACGCGGCGAGGTTGGCGAGCGCGGTGCCCAGCGCGACCGGTGGGAACGCCGAGTTGAAGATCGGCTGCCAGGGCACCTGATACAGAGGCTGCGGGTTCGCACGCTGGCCCGCCGTCGGCTCGGTCGCGACGAGCGGTAAGGCACGGTGCGCCGGCACCTCGACATCGCGCAGCGACACCGACTTGCTGCCCGTCGCGCGCAGTCCGGCGACCTCCCAGTCGTCCTCGATCGTGCAGGCCGAGAGCGGGACGAGGAACTGCGTCGCGACCGTGTTGGGATCGCGGCGGGGATTCGCCAGGTGCTCGGCCGTGGTCGGGAGTCCGCCGAGCATGACCCAGGTGCTGTGATCGATCCCGCTGCAGAACGACCACCGCCCGCTCAGGCGGAAGCCTCCGTCCGTGATCAGCGCCGAACCTGCCGGCGCCACCGACGACGCCACGCGCACGTCGGGACCGCCGGACCACAGCTCCGCCTGCGCGCGCGGATCGAACCACGCGGCGAGCAGGCCATGAAACGACAGCAGCGAGCCGACCCACGCCGTCGACGTGCAGCCGTGCGCGAGCTCGATCACGCCTTCCAGCACCTCGGAGATCGGCAGCTCGTCGCCGCCGTGGCGGCGCGGCACGAACGCGCGGAACAAGCCCGTCGCGGACAGCTCCTCGATCGACGCGCTCGGAACGCGGCGCGCCTGTTCGGCACCATCGGCGCGCTCGCGCAGCGCGGGGACGAGCTCGCGCAGGCGCTGGCGCAATGACAAGTTGTTACTCATACCTCATCTCCCTTCATCCCTTGCGCAGCCGGGCGGCAGCGAGCGTGGTCAGCGGCAGCTCGATGTCGTGTGCGCGAGCGGTGTCGGCGACGATGTCGAGGTCCTTGTGAAGGAGACCGCGATCGCCGAGCGTGCGCGCGCGCGCGAAGTGCGGCACGAGGTGCTTGCGCACCGGCGAGTCGGACCAGCTGCCCTCGAGCGCGGCGACCAGCTGGGGCGCGTCGAGCCCGATCGCACGCGCGTAGTCGAGCACCTCGAGCCACACCGCGATGGTGGTGCCGAAGATCGCCTGGTTGCAGGACTTGGCGGCCTGCCCCATCCCCGCGGCGCCGAGGTGCGTGATCCGCTGGCCGTACGCGGCGAGCCATGGCCGGGCGCGCTCGACGTCGGCCTCGTCGCCCCCGACGAAGATCGACAGCGTGCCCGCCCGCGCACCCGGCGCGCCCCCGGACACCGGCGCATCGAGCCACGCGATCGCGTGATCGCGCTTCACCCGCTCGGCGAGAGCGCGCGTGCGCGCGGGATCCGCCGTCGAATGATCGATCACCAGCAGGCCTGGCTTCGCTCCTTCGGCGAGACCATGTGGACCGAGCGCGACCGTCTCGACCGCCTCGGTGTCGGTCACGCACAGCAACACCGCCTCACACGTCGCGGCGAGCTCGGCCGCCGACGCCGCCGCGCGAGCGCCGCGATCGAGCGCCGGCTGTAGCCGCGACGACGTGCGCCCCCACACGTGTAGCTCGTGGCCGGCGTCGAGAAGGCGCAGCGCCATCGGCGTGCCGATCGCACCGAGACCGATCCAGCCGAGCTTGCTCATCGCGCGGGCCTCGCCGCCGCCGCGATCTCGGCCGCGATCGTCTCGAGGTACGGTGGACGGATGACGGTGAAGTGATTCCCCCCGAGCACCGTCTCGACGAGCGCACTCGTATGCGGCGCCCAGTCGCCGAGCGGGCGCTCCGCCCACCACGCGCGCATCGGGGCGCGGGTCACGCCGCGAGGGTGCTCCCCGACGAGCTGGAAGTGGCGGTACCGCAACCGCATCATCGCATCGAACCGCTCGGGCGTGAGACTGCCGGGTGCGATCAGCCCGTGCTCCTCGCACCACGCGAGGATCTTGTCACGCTCGATCCGGCTGGTGAACAGCGCGCGCAGCTGGCGATCGACGAGGTCGGGCGCGGGCAGTGTGGATGCGGCGACGTCGTAGATCACGCCGGTGAGCGCGAGCGACAGCTGCTGCAGCTCGCTCGCGGTCTCGGCGCGCGCGGTGCTGTCGATCGCGCCGACCAGGACGACCTCGCCACCGGCGCGCTCGAGCTCGACGGCGACCGCGTGCGCCGTGACCCCTCCCATCGACCAGCCGACCAGGATGTACGGGCCCGTCGCACGCGCGGTGCGGATCTCCTCCGCATAGTCCGCCGCCATCGCGGCGAGCGTCGTGTGCTCGCGCTCGGGCGCGGACGTCGCACGCGACTGGATCGCGTAGAGCGGCACATCGTCGCCGAGCAACGCGCGCAGCCGCAGGTACGCCGTCGCATCACCACCCGACGGATGGAGGCAGAACACCGGGGTCGCCGTCCCGCCGCCGTTGAGCGTGATCAGCGGCGAGGTCTCCACGGCGGGTGCGGGCGCGAGCTTGCCGGCGACGTGCGCGGCGAACGCGCCGAGGCTCGGGCGCGCCATGAGCTCGGAGGTGGCGAGGTCGATGCCGAGCCGCTGGCGCAGCGCACCGAGGAAGTCCATCACCCGCAACGAATCGAGGCCGTCGTCGAGGAGGTTCCTGTCGGCGGCGAGCGTTTCGGTCGCGCGACCGAGCACGCGGCCGAGCACGGTGCGCGCGAGCTGCACGATCTTCTGTGTCCGCTCGTCGAAGGAGAGCGCCGCGAGCTCGCGCTGCATCGCCGCCCTCGGCGACTCGCGAGCCGGCGCCTGGCCACTGCCGCCGCTCACCGGTGTGGACGCGCGTGCGGCACGCGAGCCCCCCCACGCGACGGCCCAGTAGCGCTGGCGCTCGAACGGGTACGTGGGGAGCGCGACCTTGCGCTGCGGATCCCGGTACAGCCCGGACCACCGCGGCTCGGCGCCGTGCACGTACAGCTCGCCGAGGCTGCCCAGGATCTGCTGCCAGTCATCATGGTCGCGGCGCAGCGACGGCAGCCACGCCCGCTGCCCGGCCTGGCGCGTGACGCACTGCTGCCCCATCGCGATCAGGATCGGGCTCGGCCCGAGCTCGACGATGACCTCGGCGCCCTCGGCGGCCATCGTCGTGATCGCATCGGCGAACCGCACCGGCTCGCGGATCTGCCGGCGCCAGTACGACGTGGAGGTCACCTCCTCGACACGCGCACGCTGCCCGGACACCGTCGAGATCCACGCGAGCTGCGGTGCCGCGAGCGCGATCGACGCGGCGAGCCGCTCGAACTCGTCCAGGATCGGCTCCATCAGCGGTGAATGGAACGCGTGAGAGACGCGCAGCGTCCGCGCCTGCACGCCCCTCGCCGCGAGGGCCTCGGCGACGGCGTGGACGGCACCCGTCTCGCCCGACAGCACGGTCGCGCGCGGTCCGTTGATGCCGGAGATCGAGACCCGATCCGCATGCGCCCCGATCGCCACCTGCACGGTCGCCTCGTCGGTGGCGAGCGCGACCATCGCCCCATCGCGCGGCAGCGCCTGCATCAAGCGCCCGCGCGCGGCGGCGAGGCGGAGGCCATCCTCGACGGAGAACACGCCCGCGACGCACGCGGCGACGAACTCGCCGAGGCTGTGACCGAGCACGAACGCCGGCTCGATGCCCCACGAGCGCCACAACGCCGCGAGCGCCCACTCGAGGGCGAACAGCGCCGGCTGCGCGAGCGCGGTGTCGTCGAGCGTGAGCTCACCGGCGCGCGGCTCGGCGAACAGCACCTCGAGCAGCGGACGCGGCAGCTCGTGCTGCAACAGCTCGGCGCACCGCTGCAGCGCCTGACGGAACGTGCGCTCGGTCTCGTACAGCCGCCGGCCCATGCCGACGTACTGCGAACCCTGCCCCGTGAACATGAAGCCGAGCTTGGGTGCGCGCGCCGGTGCGCGCGCGGCGGCGCCGGCATCGGCGTGCTCGCGCAGCCGCGCGATCATGTCGTCGCGGTCCGCCGCGACCACCGCGAGCCGGTGCGCGAAGTGGGCGCGGCCGGCCCCGGCCGTGTAGCAGACATCGGCGAGCGCGTCTCCCGACGCCGCGAGATGGTCCGCGTAGCGGCGCGCGAGCTCGGCGAGCGCGGTCTCCGAGCGCGCGGCCAGCGGCAGCACGTGGGCGCGCTCGACCTCGGCGGCGGGTGCGCCGGCGCGCGGCGGCTCCTCGAGGACGACGTGGGCGTTGGTCCCGCTCATCCCGAGCGACGTCACACCCGCCCGCCGCGGCCGCTCGGCGCGCCGCCATGGACGTGCGGTGGCGGTTACCTCGAACGCGTGCGCGAAGGGCGCGAGCATCGGATTCAGCGTGTGCTGGTGCAACGTCGCGGGGATCGCCTCGTGCTCGAACGCGAGCAGGACTTTCAACACACCTGCGGCCCCGGCGGCGGCCTCGAGGTGGGCGACGTTGGTCTTGATCGAACCGATCGCCAGCTTGTCGGGGCGCTCGACGCCGAGCACGGCGGCCGCGGCCTCGACCTCGATCGGATCACCCAGCGGTGTGCCGGTGCCGTGCGCCTCGAGGTAGGCGATGTCCGCCGGCCGGACCTTCGCGTCCGCGAGGGCGGACCGGATGACCGCCTCCTGGGCCTTGCCGTTCGGTGCGGTCAAGCTGCTCGATCGCCCGTCGTGGTTGATCGCGGTGCCGCGGATCACGCCGAGGATGCGATCGCGATCCGCCTCTGCATCCGCGAGCCGGCGCAGCACGAACACGACGCTTCCCTCGCCGCGGCCGAAGCCATCCCCGCTCGCGTCGAACGCCTTGCACCGGCCATCGGGCGCGAGCGCCTGGATCGCGGACAGCCCGATGAACGGCTCGGGGGCGCACATCACGTTGACGCCGCCCGCGAGCGCGAGATCGCATTCGCCCCGGCGCAGTGACGCGACCGCGTTGTGGATCGCCACCAGCGACGACGAGCAGGCGGTGTCGATCGGGAACGACGGGCCGTCGAGATCGAGGAAGTACGAGATGCGGCCGGCCGCCATCGACGGCAGCACGCCGAGCCCGGCGTTGCCACCTGCGTACGAGGACGCGCTGATCCCGATGAAGACGCCGGCGTGCTCGCGACGCTGGTCGAGCGGGTTGCGTCCCGCGTGCTCGAGTGCCTCCCACACGGTCTCGAGCAGCACGCGATGTTGAGGATCCAGATCGCTCGCCTCACGCGGCGTGAGGCCGAAGAACTCGGCGTCGAACATCTCGGGGGCGTCGATCAGCGCCGCGCGCTTCGCGTAGGTCTTGCCGGGTGTGCCGCGGACCGGATCGTAGATCGCGTCCATGTCCCAGCGATCGATGTCGCGCGTGCCATCGACGCCGGCCTCGAGCAACGCCCACAGCTGCGCCGGTGACGTCACGCCGCCCGGCATCCGGCAGCCGACGCCGATCACCGCGATCGGCTCGCGCTCACCGATCACGCGCGTGCGGGTCTCGGCGACCGGCGCGGCGCCGAACAGCTCGTCGAGCACGTAGCCCGTGATCGCGTCGACCGTCGGATAGCGGAACGTCAGCGTCGCCGGCAGCGCACGGCCGAGCGCGACCCCGAGCGCATTCGCGAGCTCGACCGCTCCGAGCGAGTCGAGGCCGAGGTCACCGAACGGCGTGCGTGCATCGATCGGCGCCCGCGGTGCGCGCAGCACCTCGTGCAGCCGCGCCTCGATCGCCTCGCGCAGGCGCTCGCGGCGAACGCCCGCCGGGTCCGCGCGCAGCGCTCGCACGAGCTCCGTCTCGCGCACGGCGGCGCGCGCACGCTCGATCTGCTCGCGCAGCACGTGCGCCTTGACCTTGCCCAGCTCGGTCTTCGGCAGCGCGTCGACGAAGTGCACGCGCACGGGTACCTTGCGCACGTCGAGGCCGGCGCGGCAGTGCGCGATCACCGCCTCGGCCGTCAGCGTCGCGCCCGGCGCGGGCACCACGCACGCGACGACCTCTTCTCCGAGGAACTCGTTGGGGACACCGACGGCGGCGCACTCGACGACGCCCGGCATCCGCGCCAGCACCTCGGTCACCTCGTGCGGGTACACGTTGTTGCCCGCCTGGATGATGATCTCCTTGCTGCGTCCGACGAGGAACAGCTCCTTGTCGGCGTCGAAGTAGCCGAGGTCGCCGGTGTGCAGCCAGCCGTCGCGCACCTTCGTCGACGCACCCTCCGTGCTGCCGTAGTAGGTCGCGCTCATCCACGGCGCCTTGACCAGCACCTCGCCGACCTCGCCCGGCGGCAGGTCGCGCAGCTCGCGATCCACGATGCGTGCGGCCACACCGGGGATCAGCCGCCCGACCGACCCCGGCTTCGAAGTGCCGGTGTTGAACGTGATGCCCGGCATCTCGGTCATGCCGTACCCCACCGTCGGACGGAACCCGAACGCGGCCTGCATGCGTTCGACGAGCTCCTTGGACACCGGCGCGCCACCGACCGCGAGCCCGCGCAGCGAGGACACGTCCCGTCGCCCGAGCTCCGGCGACGCGAGCAGCGCCTCGGCCATCGCGGGCACCAGCGGCGCGAACTCCACGCGATGCTCCTCGATCGCCTGCAACACCGTGCTCGGATCGAACTCGGCCATGCAGATCAACTTCGTCTTCACCACGAACCGGTGCAGCAACGCGACCGTGCCGAACGCATGCCCCATCGGTAGGACCGAGAGCAGCACCATCGGCGCCTCGGGATCGCGGCGATTCTGCTGCACGGCGACCAGCCGCAGCCGTGCGGCGAGCATGGCGTGCGTGAACACCACGCCCTTCGGCGCGCCGGTCGTGCCCGCGGTGTAGGTGATCTGCGCGATGTCGTCGGTCGAACGCTTCACCGGCTCGGCGAGCGGCGCGTGCTGTTCGACGAGCTGCTCGAACGACTCCCAGCCGGCGAGCCGCCTGCCCGCCGCGATGCGCAGGCGCGGCCCCCCGGCGGGCGCGCGCGGCGCGAGGGCGGCGCTGGTGACGAGCACGCTGGCCTCCGAGTGCGTGACGATGCGCTCGATCTCGGCGGCGGTCGCGCCCGGATGCACGAGCACGGCGACGGCGCCCGCGCGCAGGATCGCAGGGAACGCGAAGACGAGCTCGGGCCCGTTGGGCAGCACGACGACGACCCGCTCCCCTTCGGTCACGCCGAGCGCGCGCAGCGCCTGGGCGAACCGCGCGGCGTGCTCGTGCAGGGTGCGGCTGGACCACGCGCGTCCCTCGAAGCTCAGACCTTCATAATCGCCGTTGCGGTCGAGCTCCGAGTCCGCCCACGCAGCGACGTTCATGCACGACCACACTACTCCCTGGTCATGTCCCGACGCGACCGTCTCGACGACGTGACGCGATGTGTGGCGCGAAATTCCACCGGATTGGCGCGCCTCGCAAGACGGTGTCGATCACCCAACCCGAGTAGAGTAGGGACTCGTGCATACGTGCACGTTCGTTAGGGGAGACCAGACCGATGGACTACCAGCAGAGTGTCAAGGACGCCGCGAAATCGCTCAACCTGCTCGACGGAAGCGGCAAGCTCGTACCACTTGACTCGTTGACGGTGCTCGACCTCGTGAACGAGATCGAGCGTGTCACCAATGTCTCCGTTCCAACCACCGAGCTACGGCCCGAGGCCTTCGGGTCGATCGAGACGGTCGCGGAGTTATTGAAGAAGGTCTCGGCCCGCAGCACCGGCGCACGCTGACGTACCCGTCCTCGACGGATTGACGCGCCACGTCGGCGCATCTTGCCTGTAGATTGGCGCACCGCGCGAGTCGTAAAATGGTAATCGCGGCCGCCGTGCAGACGAGTATCGTTATCGGCTTGTCGCGATGAGGGACTAATCATGGACGCCGTGGGCACGTTTGTCGCCCGAGCCACGTCGACGAAGGAAGGCTTCATTGCTTCGCTGCGCGATGCACGTGCAACGCAAGCACGCCTCCTCACGCGCTACCTGGAGCTGAATCGCGACACGGTGTTCGGGCGCGAGCACGGGTTTGCGGAGCTGCGCACGCTCGATGACTACCGGCGCGCGGTCCCGATCCGCACGTTCGCGGAGCTCCAGCCCTACATCGATCGCGTCGTCGCCGGCGAGCGCGGCGTGCTCACCGCGATGGAGGCGGTGTTGTTCCTGTCGACGACGGGCACCACAGGCGCGCCGAAGATGATCCCGACCACACGCGAGTACATGCGCAACTCGACGCAGACGATGCTCGCCTACTGGGCAACGCTGATCGAACAGTTCCCGCAGCTCGCGCAGCGAGACGACTCGATCGTCATGCTGTTCATGGCGCCGAAGCCGTTCTCGACGTTCACGCCGACGGGCGTCCCGATCCACAACCCGACGTGCCTGCCCGCGGACATCAAGAGCGGGTTCCCGTTCGCGCGGGCACCGTGGTTTCCGCCGCCGTCGGAGCTGTCGGACGCCGACCGCCTCTATTACCTCGTGAGGCTCGCCGCCGAGCACCCGATCGTGGGACTCGCGTGCCTGCATCCGAGCCGGCTGCAATCACTGTTGCTGCTGCTGCAACAAAAGCACGAACAGCTGATCGAGGACATCGGTAAGACCAACTCCGCGCGGGCTCGCCAGCTCGCAGCCGCCGTGGAGGGAGGTCGACTGTTGCCGCGCGCGATCTGGCCGAGCCTCGAGTTCGTGTCGTGCTGGACCGGCGGCTCGTTCGAGCTCTATCTGCCGGAGATCCGTGCCGCGTTCGGCGGCCGCGTGTTCCCGCAGACCTCATCGTCATCGGAGGCGGGGCACATCACGCTGCCGATCGACGGCCGCGAGACCGACGGCCCGCTGACGATCCAGAACAACGTGTACGAGTTCCTGCCGGTGATCGGCGGCGTCCGCGTCGACGGACCGACGAAGACGTTCGACGAGCTCGAGCTCGGCGCCACGTACGAGCTCGTGCTGACCACGGCGAGCGGCTTCTATCGCTACGTGTGCGGCGATGTCTTCCGCGTGATCGACTTCCAGTACGGCGTGCCGTGCCTGCAGTTCGTCGGGCGCGGCGGCGTCAGTGACATGACCGGCGAGAAGATCTCCGACGAGCACGTCATCGATGCCCTGCGTGGTGCGCTCCGGACGTGCGAGCTCGAGACCCGTGTCGCGACGTGCTGCGCGCGGTGGGGCCGCCCACCGGCGTACGAGTTCTACGTCGAGCCCGCGGGCACGTGGCCCGAGGCCGCGCGCGCGGCCTTCGAGGCAGCGCTCGACGCCGAGCTCCGCCGCATGAACTCGCGGTACGAGCTCAAGCGCGGGTTCGGCGATCTCGGGGCGGCGAGAGCTCGCCTCGTCCCCGCGGGCCTGTTCGGCCGCTATCGCGACCACCTGATCGCCAAGGGGCTTCCGCCGACGCAGCTCAAGGACAAGGTGCTGCACACCGATGGCGGGTTCCTCGCGTTCGTCGACGCCGCGCTCGGCACCTCGGCTTCATGACCCCCGATCGTCGACGCGAGGCCGGGCTGCAGTGGGCGGCGATGATGCGCGACGCACTCCGTCGCAGCAGCGCCGTGCTCGCGCAGGATCCCGCGCTGCGCGCGACCACCTCGACGCGCGACGACTTCGCGTCCCTGCGCGCGCACGGGCACGCGATCGATCTGCTCGCCGCCGCCTTCGAGCGATACCACGCACGGCCGTGCGTCGCCGAGCGAGCGCGCGCGGCACCAGGCGCGCCGGTCGAGGCGCGGTTCTTGCCGTTGACCTATGGCGAGGTTTGGCACCGCGTCGTCGCCCTCGCGACGGCGCTCGCAGCGCGCGGTCTCGCCCGCGCCGGTGACCGCGTCGCGATCCTCGGGTTCGCGAGCATCGACTGGGTGATCGCGGATCTCGCGTGCCTGTACCTCGGCGCGACGTCGGTGCCGCTCCAGACCAGCCTGTCGCCCGATGACCTCGCGCACGTCACCGCCGAGGCGAAGCCCGTGTGCCTGCTCGCGAGCGCCGACTACCTCGATGCGATCGCGCCGATCGTCCGCGTGCCCGAGGTACGTGAGGTGGTCGTCTTCGACGAGGCGCACGTGACGCCGGGCGCCCTCGCGGCCGCGATCGCGCGGACCGGGCGTGACGTGGTGCGGTTGTCGGCGCTGCTCGAGCTGGGGCGCACGGTGCCATCGCTCGCGCCCGCGCGCGTCGGCGACGACGACCTCGTGACGCTGTCGTACACGTCGGGCAGCACCGGCCGGCCCAAAGGCGTCCTGTATCCGGATCGCCGGTGGCTGCAGCGCATGCACGAAGCGCTCGCGGACGCGCCGCTGCCGTACGTCAGCATCGGGTACCTGCCGCTGTCCCAGATGGGCGGGCGGCTGACGACGCTGCGCTCGCTCGTCGTCGGCGGCTTGGTCTGCTTCTCGCCCGCGACCGACCTGTCCTCGTTCCTCGAGGACGCACGGCTGGCGCGGCCGACGCAGCTCATGATGATCCCGCGCGTCTCGAGCCTGGTCTATCAGGCGTACCAGCGGCGCGTGCTCGCCGAGGGCGCCGCGCGCGAGGCGGCGATCGTCGACGACATGCGCGCGAGCTTCCTCGGCGATCGCCTGTGTCTGGTCACCACCGGGGCGGCACCGACCGCGCCCGAGGTGCTCGCCTTCCTCGCGCGCTGTTTCGGCATCTCGGTGATCAACACCTACGGCGCGACCGAGCTCGGCATGGTCGCGGTCAACGGCCACGTCCGGCCCGACGTCGACTACAAGCTCGCCGACGTGCCCGAGCTCGGCTACACGACGCGCGACCTGCCCTACCCGCGCGGCGAGCTCCTCGTGCGCACGCCGTACAAGGCCCCGGGCTACTTCGACGGCTCGGCGGCGGCGCGCGGCCTCGAAGATGCCGACGGATTCATCCGCTCCGGCGATATCGTCGAGGAGCGCGCGCCGCGCCACGTGGTGTGGATCGATCGCCGCTCCGACGTGGTTCGCCTGCAGCAGGGCGAGTTCGTCAGCGTGTCGCGGCTCGAGCAGATCTACGTCGCGGGTGGGCCGCACTTCGCGCAGGTGTTCATCCATGCGAACCCGCTGCGCGCGTATGTGCTCGCGGTCGTCGTGCCGCACGCGGACACGCTCGCCGACGACGATGTTCGACGCGAGCTGGAGCGGATCGCGCGTGCCCACGGGCTCAAGCGCCACGAGGTCCCGCGCGAGGTGATCGTGGAGCGCACGCCGTTCTCGCGCGACAACGGCCTGCTCACCGAGTCGGACAAGCCTCGTCGTACCGCGCTGAAGGCGGCCTACGGGCCGCGCCTCGATGCGCTCGCCGACGCACTCGAGGCGCGCCAGCTGCGCGACCTCACGCCCGCGGATGTCGAGGGCCTGCCGCTCGCGGCGCGCCTCGCTCGTGCCGCGCAGGTCGCGCTCGGTCGCGATGACCTCGACGTCGAAGCGGCGAGCTTCGTCGAGCTCGGCGGCGATTCGCTCACCGCGCAGCGCTTCGTCCAGCTCGCGGAGCGCGTGTGCGGCCGTGCTCCGTCGATCGCCGCGGTCCTCGATGCGAGCACAACGATCGCGCAGCTCGCGGCGCGCCTCACCGCCACGCCGACCGGGCGTCCGACGCTGACGGGCCTGCATGGCGACGCGCCGACCCACCTCCGGGCGTCGCAGCTCACCGTCGCGCGCGTGCTCGGCGAGGACGCGCTCGTCTCGCTGCCACCCCCATCGGCGATCACCGCGCCGCGCGTCGTCCTCGTCACCGGGGCGACCGGCTTCCTCGGCAAGTTCGTCACGCTCGAGCTGCTCGCACGCATGCCGCCGAACGGGCGCGTCGTGTGCCTCGCGCGCGCTCGCGACGATGCCGCTGCCCGTGCGCGGCTCGCCGCCGGCTACGCGCGCGATCCGGCGCTCGCCGCCCGGTACGCGGAGCTCTGCGCCACCGGTCTCGATGCGCGCGCCGGTGATCTGCTGCAGCCGCGGTTCGGCCTACCCGGCGAGGTCTACGACGAGCTCGCGCGAGAGATCGACGAGGTCGTGCATTGCGGCGCGCTGGTCAACCACGTGCTTCCGTACGCGGAGCTGTTCGAGCCCAACGTGCTCGGCACCGCCGAGGTGATGCGGTTCGCGCTGCGCAGCCGGCTCAAGCCGATCCGGTTCGCTTCGTCGATCGGCGTCACCGCCGCGCTGCGGACCACAGGCGAGGTTTCCGAGGAGGTCGCGCCCGCGACGCTGCGCGGCCACTTCCCGCTCGGCAATGCGTACGGCCTCGGCTACTCGGCGAGCAAGTGGGCCGGCGAGGTCATGCTCGCCGATCTCGTTCGCGCGGGCGTCCCCGTGCAGCTGTTCCGTTGCGGCATGTTGCTCGCGCACCGCGGCTACTCCCACCAGATCAACGAGACCGATCTGTTCTCGCGCCTGCTGTTCGGTCTCGCGCGCACCGGGATCGCGCCACCCTCGTTCTACGCGCCCGGTGCCGCGCGCAGCTTCGAGGGCCTGCCGGTCGATGTCGTCGCCGCCGCGATCGCGGCCGCACCTCCGACCGAGGGGCTGACGATCTATCACGCGACGAGCGATCGCCGTGACGATGGGGCCTCTCTCGATCGCGTGGCCGACTGGATCGGCGAGGCCGGGCTCCCGCTGCGCCGCGCGGCCGATCATGCGACCTGGTTCGCCGAGTTCCGCGATCGCCTGAGCGCGCTCGACGAGGCGGCGCGGCGACGGTCGCCGCTCGCTGCGATCGAGCGGTGGGCGCAGCCGACCGACGCGACCGAGGCGCCGCGCCTCTCGACCGTTCGCTTCCGCGCGCTCGTGCGCGAGGCTCTCGGCGTCGCCGAGCTCCCCGGCCTCGATGCGGCGCTCGTGCGGCGCAGCCTCGACGCGCTCGCGCTGTTGCCCGGAGGTGGCCGATGAGCGCCAGCTTCTGGAGCACCGCGCGAGCTGCCCCGGATCGCATCGCGGTCATCGACACCGACGATCGCGCGATCACCGCCGGAGCCTTGCTCGCGGAGGTCGATCGCCTGAGCCACGCGTTCAGCGCACGCGGCCTCGTCCCCGGCGACGCGATCGCCTTCGACCTCACCAACCGGGTCGAGCTGCTCGAGGTCTACCTCGCCGCGCTGCAGTGCGGCCTGTACGTCACGCCGATCAACACGCACCTCCTGCACGGCGAGGTCGCGCACATCCTCGCCGACAGCGGCGCCAAGCTGTGCTTCTACGAGAGCGCGACCGCCGAGGCCGCACGCGCCGCGTGCACGGAGGTCGGCCTCGCCGCGACCGACACCCTGTGCGTCAACGACGAGGCGTACCGCGCGTTCAAGTCCGCGCAGCCGGCGACCGAGCCGCACGCGCGCCGGCTCGGCGCCGCGTTCCTCTACACCTCGGGCACCACGGGACGGCCCAAGGGCGTCCGGCGTCCGCTGCCGATCGGTGCGCCCGAGGACGCGCTGCGCGCGGAGTACTACCTCGGCCTGTACGGCATCGCGCCCGGTGGCGATCAGGTCCACCTCGTGTGCGCGCCGCTGCACCATGGCGCCGCGCTCAACTGGTGCGTCGATCACCTCCACCTCGGCCACGCGGCGGTGTTGCGCGAAAAGTGGACGCCCGAAGGAATGCTCGCGGCGATCGAAGCACACCGCGTCACCGCGACCATGGTGGTGCCGACGCACTTCAAGCGGCTGCTCGCGCTGCCCGCCGGCGCGCGCACCACACACGATCTCTCGTCGCTGCGCCACGTGATCCACACCGGCGCACCGTGCGCGCCCGATGTGAAGCAGCAGATGATGGCGTGGTGGGGGCCGGTGATCTACGAGGTCTACGCGGCGTCCGAGGGAGCGGCGACGATGGTGACGCCCGCGCAGTGGCTCGCGCGCCCGGGCACCGTGGGCAAGGCGTTCCCGTTCGCGCGCGTGCGCGTCCTGCGCCCGGATGGCACCGACTGCGCTCCGGGAGAGCCCGGCGAGGTCTACATCCGCCACGCCGGCAGCCGGTTCTCGTATCACAACGACCGTGACAAGACCGAGCGTGCCTGGCGCGATGCCTTCTTCACCGTCGGCGACATCGGCTACGTCGATGCCGAGGGCTACCTCTTCCTCTGTGATCGCTCGAGCGACGTGATCGTCTCGGGCGGCGTGAACATCTACCCGTCGGAGATCGAGCAGGTGCTCGGTGCGCACCCCGCGGTCGCCGACGCCGCCGTGATCGGCACCCCCGACGACGAGTGGGGCGAGCGCGTCACCGCACTGGTCGCGCTCGCGCCCGGCGCCACCGCCTCCGACGAGCTCGTCACCGAGCTGGCGACGCACTGTCGCGCGCGGCTCGCGGGCTTCAAGTGCCCGCGCACGATCGAGGTGGTCGCGAGCTTGCCGCGCGGCGACAACGGCAAGCTCGCCCGCCGCGAGCTGCGCGAACCCTACTGGCGCGGCAGGAGTCGAGCGATTTGATCACCACTCGGCAACAGCGCTCGGTAGTGGAAGCGAGGTGCGACCTCCGCGAGCATGCGCGCGAGGCCGCGCCTGCTCGCGACGTACGTCGGCATCGACGCACGCAGGTGCTTCGTCAGCTCGTCGACGGTGACCTCGTCGCGGCCCGCCTCGCGGAAGTACGAGAACACGCACTCGAACATGCGCCGGTTGCGCAGCATGACCTGCAGCTTCTGCGGACCGCACTCGGCCAGCCGCTTGCGCTCCACCACCGCCGAGCCGCGCGCCATGCGAAACGATGCGGCGATCCGGCGCGTCGACGTGTCCTGCGTGCGATGCACGACGTCGCCGCGCACGACGAGCAGGTCACCCGCGCCGAGCGCCGGGGCTTGCCCCAGCGCCTCGAGGTCGAGCGCGAGCGTGCGGCTCGCGCCGGTGGTGCTGTCGTGCGCGATGGTGCGCGCGCCGCGCAGCTCGAACCGGCGCGCGCCACCACGGAGCAGGTAGCCGTAGGCGTCCGGATCGCGGGCCGCGATCACGTCGAACGGCACCACGACGATGTTCGAGCGCGCCGGATCTTCCTTGACGAACGGGATGTAGAAGTTGAGGTAGCTGTAGAGATCGGCGCACAGGTAGTACGGCTCGAACTCCTGGTGCCAGTCGAGGCTCGTCACCTCGTTCGCGAAGTACGTCGCGCCCTGGAACGAATCGACGTGGATGTCGGTCGCCTGCCGCACCGCCGCGGCGGCCGCGTCGAGCTTGCGCCGGACCAGCGCGAACGCCTTGAGGCCGACCGTCTTGATCTTGTAGTTGCGATTCGCGTCGGTGGCCGCGTCCTCGTAGTCGCGCACGAGTGCGGCGCAGTCGTCCGGAGAGAGGAAGCCACGCTGGACGACGAAGCCACGAGTCTGCAGGTCGCGCCACACGAGCCCACGATATCACCGCTCACCACGGAGCTGACATGACCGAAGGAGCTCGAACCTTCGCGGCGCGCGCGAAGGCCGCGAGGGCACGGCTGTTCACCGCGCTCGCCGATGCGCGCGCGGAACAGACGCGGCAGCTCCGGCAGGTGCTCGAGCGCCACGCCGACACCGCGTTCGGTCGCGAGCACGGGTTCGCCTCGATCCGCTCGGCCGCCGACTACCGGCGCGCGGTGCCGATCCGCACGTACGACGAGCTCGCACCGTGGGTGCAGCGCCAGATCGACGGCGAGACCAACGTCCTGTCGTCGGCACCGCCGGTGCTCTACTTCAGCACCACCGGCACGACGGGCACGCCCAAGCACGTGCCGGTGACCAACGAGTTCCTCCGCCGCTGGTCGGAGAACCTCCTCGCGTGGTGGGGCGGCGTGCTCGAGCGTCACCCCGAGGTCGCCGACGTCGACGACGGCGTCGTCATGTTGCACCTCGCGCCCAAGCCGTTCGCGAGGTTCACGCCGACCGGGATCCCGATCCACGTCTCGACGGAGATGCCCACGATCGCCCGCGGCATCTTCCCGTTCACGCGCGCGAGGTGGTTCCCGCCACCCTCGGAGCTCGGCGACGCCGACCGCCTGTACTACCTGCTGCGCGCGAGCCTCGAGAGCCGCCTGCTCGGCATCGCGTGTCTGCATGCGAGCCGGTTGCAGGCCGCGGCCGCGATGCTGCGCGAACACTCGCCTCGCATGGCCCGCGAGATCCACGAGGGCACGATGCTCGGCAAGCCGTGGGGCGCACCGAACCCGACGCGCGCGCGCGAGCTCGATCGCCTGCTCGACCTCGCTCCCCTCACGCCGCGTGCCGCGTGGCCATCGCTGCGCTTCGTGTCGAGCTGGATCGGCGCGAGCTTCGACCTGTATCGCGCGGAGATCGAGCGCGACTACAGCGACGAGATGTTCCCGCAGATGACCGTCTCGTCGGAGGTCGGCCACATGACGATGCCGCTCGCCACCGGCGTCGCCGACGGCCCCCTCACGGTGCACACGAACTACTACGAGTTCCGATCGGCCGATGCGCCCGAAGCCGATGACCGCACGCTCGAGGCTCACGAGCTGGAGGTCGGCGGTGTCTACGAGATCGTGGTCACGACGTGCTCGGGCCTGTATCGCTACAGCTGTGGAGATCAGTTCCGCGTCGCGCGGATCACCGACGGCGTGCCCGTGATCGACTTCGTCGGCCGGCGCGGAGTCAGCGACCTCGCCGGCGAGAAGATCACCGAGCAGCATGCGATGGCCGCGCTGCGCGCCGGTGCCGCGGAGCTCCCCGTGGTCAACGCGACGTTCGTCGCGACGTGGGCGCGGCCCGCACGCTACGTGCTCGTCGTCGAGCCCGTGCGCCCGTGGTCCGCGGCCGAGTGCGCGCGGTTCACCGGCGTGTGCGAGGCCGCGCTGCGCACGCATGCGACCCGCTACGACCTCAAGCGCAGCTTCGGTGACCTCGGCACGCTCGAGGTGCGCCCGGTGCCGCGCGGCACGTTCGACCGGTATCGCGAGACGCGCGTCGCGCGGGGCATCCCCGGGACGCAGCTCAAGGACAAGCTGCTCCACTTCCACTACGAGGCCGCGGTGCTCGACGCGCTCGGCCCCACCCCGCCCTCGCTGCCCGAGGTCATGCTCGCGCCGGCGCCTCCCGAAGCTCCGCGGCTCGCGTTCACGACCCGGCTGTGCGGTGCAGAGGACCGCGTCGCGGCGCTCGAGGACACGCTGCGGGGCGCGAAGGCCTGGCTCGAGCTCGCGAGCATCGAGGCGCTCCTCGATGACCTGCTCGCCGGCCACCCAGCGTGTCGCGCGGCGTTCACGGCGGACGATCGCATCGATCATGTCGGGTTCCTGCTGCCGCTGTGGTCGAAGGAGCTGCTGAGCCCTGCGGCCTCGGCGGCCGGGTTCCCGCTCGCCCACCGCGCCTTCCCGAGCAGCCTGATCACGCGCGAGCTCGGCCGCATGATCGGCCAGCGCCGGCTGCCCACGCAGATCTTCAAGGCGCACGGTCGAACCACCGGCGGCGACCAGATCGCGTTCGAGGCCTTCCTTCCCGACACCGATGACGCCCGCGTGGAGGAGTGGATCCGCCTCGGCGCGTGCAACCACATCGCGTTGCGCATCGCAACGCCCGAGCGCTTTCCGCACATCCGAGATGCGTTCGCCGCCGCGGGGTTCGCGATGGCACGCTTCATGTACGAGCGCCCCGTCTACCTTCCGGGCGAGGACGCCACGATCCAGTACTTCGATCTCGACAACGGGGAGCACCCGTTCCGGCTCGAGGTACGCGCCGCAGGTGAAATCACATGACGATCGATCCCCCCGCCCCTACTGCCCAATCCGCCGCCGCCGCTGCCATGCGCCTGGTCAGCGGCTTTCAGGTGTCCCGCGCGATCTACGCGGGGGCGGCGTTCGGCATGTTCGATCGCCTGGTCACGCCGCGCTCCAGTGACGAGGTCGCCGCCGAGGCCGGCACCCACGGCCCCACGACGTATCGCCTGCTGCGCGCGCTCGCGAGCGTCGGCCTCCTCGACGAGCAGCCGGATCGCGTGTTCGCGCTCACGCCAGCCGGGAACTACCTGCGGTCGGACGTGCCCGGTTCGCTCGTCCCGTGGGCGCTCTCGATCGGACGGGACTACTACTGGGAGGCGTGGGGCGGGCTCCCCGAGGCGGTCCGCACCGGCGAGTGCGCGTTCACGCAGGTCCACGGCCAGGCCTCGTGGGACTGGCGCGCCACGCACCCCGAGGACGGCGCCGCGTTCAACCGCGCGATGACCTCGATGTCGCAGCGGATGGCGAGCGCGGTCGTGATGGCGCATGACTTCAACCGCTACCGCGACGTGGTCGATGTCGGCGGCGGCACCGGCACGTTGATCGCGGCGATCCTTCGCCGCTATCGTCTCCCGCGCGGCATCGTGTTCGATCTGCCCGAGGCGGTCGATGGCGCACAGGCCGTGCTCGCACGGAGCGGCTTCGCCGATCGCGCGACCGCTGTCGGCGGCAGCTTCTTCGAGAAGGTCCCCGAGGGCGCCGATGCCTACGTGCTGCAGAGCGTGCTGCACAACTGGGACGACGAGCACTCGATCGCCATCCTCCGCACCATCCGCGCGGCCATGCGTCCCGAGGCGCGGCTGCTCGTGCTCGAGAGCGAGGTCGGTCCGCCGAACACGGGCGCCGACGTGAAGTTCCTCGACCTCAACATGCTCGTGATCCACGGCTCGCGCGAACGCACGCGCGAGGAGCTCGCCGCACTGCTCGCGGGCGCCGGCCTCACGTACGTCGAAGCGACGCGCACCGCGGGCCCGCTCACCATCCTCGAGGCACGGCCCGTCTGATGCGCGCGATCGATTGTTGGGTCAACGTCCGCATGGCCGGCGCGCGCGCGAGCTGGCAGGAGCGCGTCGCGCTCGAGTTCTTCAAGCGCTCGCGCGAGGACGTCTTCAAGGACGCCTCGCTCGACGAGATGCTCGAGATGATGGATCGCCTCGGCGTCGAGCGCGCGATCCTCTCGGTGCGCGGCGAATTCCCGAACCGCGAGATCCTCGAGTTCGCCGAGCGCCGCCCGGATCGCTTCGCCCTCGCGATCAACCTCGATCCACGCAACGGCATGCGCTCGACCCGATCGCTCGAGGCGCTGGTCCGCCAGCACCCCGTGGTCGCCGCGCAGGTCGTGCCGTGCATGTACGATCTGCCGCCGAACGATCGCGCGTACTACCCGCTGTACGCGAAGTGCTGCGAGCTCGGGCTGCCGATCACGGTCAATACCGGCATCCCCGGTCCGCCGCTCCCCGGCCGCTGCCAGGATCCGATGCACCTCGACGACGTGTGTCTGTTCTTCCCCGATCTCTCGATCGTGATGGCGAACGGCGCCGACCCGTGGTGGAGCGTCGCGATCCGCCTGATGGTGAAGTACCCGCGCCTCTACCTGATGACCTCCGCGTTCGCGCCGAAGTACCTGCCGGCCGAGCTGCTCACGTACATGAACACGCGCGGCAAGGACAAGGTGATGTTCGCGACCGACTATCCCTTCCTCACGATGGAGCGCTGTCTCGCCGAGGCCCAGGCCCTCGATCTGCGCGACGGCGTCCTCGATCGCTACCTCTACGAGAACGCGTATCGCGTGTTCTTCGCGGCCAAGGAGGCGGCGCGTGCCGACTGACTTCGCTCCCGTCGCCGGCACGTGGAGCGACGTGATGGGGATCCGCTTCGTGACCGCGACGGCCGACGAGGTGGTCGCCGAGCTCGTCGTCGAGCGGAAGCACCAGCAGGCGTTCGGCATCGTCCACGGCGGCGTGTACTCGGGGCTGATCGAGACCATCGCGTCCCTCGGCGCGACGCTCGCTGCACGTCCCCACGGCCGAGCCGTCGTCGGCCTCGAGAATCAGACCAGCTTCCTGCGGGCGGTGCGCGAAGGAACGCTGCGCGGCCGCGCGGCGCCGGTGCACGTCGGCCGGACGACACAGGTGTGGGACGCCATCATCCGCGATGATCAAGATCGGATCGTCGCGACCGGCCGCGTCCGCCTGCTGTGCACGGAGGAGTCCCGATGACCCCGAATCTTCGTCCGTTTCGTCAGTTCCGGAAGTTCGCGGTGGAGCGGACGAACCTCACGTCCACACGAGCCCGCCCGCCGCAGGAATACTTCTGGTACATGGTGCAGCACGATCCGGATCCCACGGCGTATTACTCGCCGGCTGCGCTCGTCATCGAAGGGCCGCTCGACGTCACGCTCCTGAAGTCTGCACTCGGCGCGTTCTTCGCCGATCACAGCGTGTACCGCACCGCGCTCACGGAGACCGACGGCGTGCTGCAGCAGGTCGTGCTCGACGTCGCCGACCCACGCTCCGAGCTCGAGGTCATCGAACTCCCGCTGCTCCCCGAGGCCGAGTGGGCTGCCGAGCTCACGCGGAGCGTGGAAGAGCTCGTGGCTCGCGACTTCGATCTCGCCCGCGGTCACGTCCTGTGGTCCCGCTTGATCCACATCTCGCCCGAGCGCAACCTGCTCGTGTTCGTCGCGCACCACGCTGCGATCGACGCGTCGTCGTTCGGTCAGCTGTTGCCGTGGCTGTTCGCGCAGTACGAGCGCATGCGCGCGGGCACCGCGCTCCTGCCGCGACCGCTTCAGTACCTCGACTTCAGCGAGGCATTGCAGCGCTGGCAGGACACGCCGGATGGCGTGGCCGCGGCGGCCTACTGGAAGAAGCAGCTGCACGATGCTCCGCCGGTCGAGATCCCGTGTGACTTGCCGCGCGCCGACGTCGATCGTGAACGGGAGGCGGCGCCGCTGAGCATCGCCACGAGCCTGATGCACGTCCCCGTCTATCACGACGTCCCCGAGGACGTGCGTGCCGCCGTCGCGCGCGTCAGCGCCGAGGACAACGTCACCTCGTACATCGTGTACCTGGCCTCACTCGTGTGGCTGTTGCATCGCGAGACCGGACAGACTGACATCAGCGTCGAAGCGACGTTCAGCCTACGCCCCGCGCACAAGGCGTTCGAATCGATCCAGGGCCCGCTCACGACGTGGACGCTGCTGCGCACCAAGGTCGCTGGATGCGCTACCCTGCGCGAGGCCATCCGCCGCGTGCGTCAGGTGGTCGGCGAGTCGCAGGAGAATGGCCCGATCTCCGACTACTACCGGCTCGTGCCGCACACCCTACGCCGCGCGATCTTCAACTACGTCCCACTCCCCAAGTTCAGCGCGACGGAGAAGATCGCAGCGGACCTCACCGCCGTCCATCAGCGGCTGCCGTTCGCGCGCTGGAAGCGGCCGTGGGACCTTCACATCACGCTACTCGATGCGCCGGCACGTGCGATGCTGGTCTGGACCGGCAACGAGCAGCTGTTCACCCGCGACGCCCTGGTCAAGCTGTTCGAGCGGTTCCGGGAGCACCTCGGTTCGCTGCAGTGACCGCGGTGATCAGGCGCGCGTGCCTTCGGCGAGCATCTCGAGGTAGCGGTCCGCGTTACGCACGACCGTCTCGCGACGGAACAGCTCCGGGCTCGCCGTCCACATGAGCGTCGTCGGTGCGTCGCTGCGATCGTAGAGACTGAGGTGGTACTCCCACGGCTTCTTCCACGAGGGGAACGGCGGCGGGATGAACGCGCAGTGCAAGCCGGGCGACACGACGTAACCGCCGGTGGTCATCGGCGGCGCCGTCATGCCGTGGTCCTGGAAGCTGACGCGGCGCACGTCGTTGTTGGTCAGCTTGTAGTACTCGACGATGATGCCGTTGGCGAGGCCGTCCTTCACCACGCGGTCGGTGCGCCGGACCGCATCGCGGAAGGCCACGCCGAGCGGCATGTCGACGCGGAACATCGTCCACGTCGTGAGCATGCCCTGGAAACCGTGGGTCTCCGCGCGCCGCGCTTCCCACGGCTGGTACGCGCTCTCGATGCAGATGTCGGACTGCGAGCTCATCTCGGACAGGAGCCGCGCGTACATCGCCAGGTAGATCCGGTTCGAGGTCGTCCCCTCCTCGCTCGCGACGCGCTTGACGGCCTCCTTGAGCTCGGCGGGGACCTCGACCACGTGCGGCGGCAGCACCGCCTCGGCGGTGAGACCGAGGGGCACGCTGGCGCGTCGCGCCGAGAAGGCATCGCGCGGCGTGTCGGTCTTGAGGTCGAGCGGCGCGGCGTTGGCGAGGTGGTTCGCCCAGTACCGTTGCTGCGCCGAGCCGGTCGACGTCGACGGCCAGTGGTGCACCGCTTCGGTGTAGTCGATGTACTGCAGCGGAGGAGCCATCGTCGGCCCGCCCTCGCGAAGGAGGTTGTAGTGGCGGAACAGCTCGTCGGCGATCGTCCGCATCACGTGCTCGTCCCACACCAGGTGATGAAGCGCCAGCATCAGCGTGTGCCGCTCGGGCGCGTGCACGACCAACCGCGGGCGCATCATCTCCGGGCGCGAGATGTCGAACGGCGTCGCGAGCAGCTCGTCGATCACCGCCTTGATATCGCGATCGCGGTCTTCGATCGTCTCCGACGGCCGCTCGTAGATCGGGACCTCCAGCTCGGGCACGGCCGACACCGGCAGCACCTCCTGATAGAGGTCGCCGTCGATCACGCGGAACACGGTCCGATAGACCGAGTTGTGGCGGACGAACGACTGCACGGCCCGCACGAGCAGCTCGCGATCGACCGTCCCCGTCAGGTGGAGGAGGAACGTCAAGCAGATGCTGCGGGGATCCGGGTCCTGCTGGTGCGTGTAGTAGTAGTACTCCTGCGGCGTGATCGCGCGACCGATCGTCTTGCCCGACGGAACGAGCCGCAGCTCTTCAATCCCCATTGATCCATCGTACCCGAGGTACGCGCCAGCCAGCTACTTGCTCGCGCGTCGAGGCGTCGTCCCGCTCCACCGACGGAACGCGCGGAACAAGGCGGACTGATCCGCGAACCCGACGCGCGCCGCGATCTCCGCAACCGAGAGCTCGGCCGTACGCAACAGCTCGACGACGCGTGCGTGGCGCACGCCATCGAGCAGGTCGGTGTAGCTCACGCCCCGATCGCTCAGGCTGCGTTGCAGGCTGCGCGTCGACATCGCCAGCTTGCGCGCGATGCCGCGGATCGAGGTGTCCTGCCCTTGTTCGAGTGCGGCCGACACCATCTGCCGCGTCCGGATCACGAGCGGATCCTGATCGCGCGGCACGATCGCCGCGAGCCGCTGCTCGAGCATCTCCGCGAGTGCACCGACGCCGGTGCGCAGCGGTTCGTCCAGCCAGCGCCGCTCGAACACGAGACGATCCACCTCGGCCTCGAACCGCACGGGCGCATCGAACCACTCGGCGTAGTCGGTGCCCACGGTCGGAGCGTCGTGCGCGAGCTCCACCCGCAGCGGTCGCCAGCTCGACTCGAGTGCCTGCTTCGCGCGCTCGACGATCACGCCGAGCAGCAGATCGATCCAGTGGCTGTGGCTGAGCCGCCGCGGGGTGCGCCGTACGATCAGCGCCGCCTCGTCCCCACGCTCCTCGAGCTCGAGCGTCGCGCGCGTCGAGACCACGGCGTAGTACCGCGTGAGCATGCGGACCCCGGCGCCCCAGGTCGGGTTGATGAGCAGCGCGTAGTCGAGCACGCCGAGGGATCCCGGCGGCAGCACACGGGCGACGCGCAGTCCGATCGCATCGTCGTTCACGGCGCGCGCGGCGTCCTCGAGCAGCTGGTTGGCCTCGTCCGGCGGTAGGTAGCCCTCGGGATCCGTCATCACGATCGGCGCGCTGCGTGCACCGAGCTGGACCAGCGCGGTGCTCACGATGAACGCGGCCGGTGAAGCGATGCCACCAAGCGCCTGCGCCGTCGTGCGCCTCCCGCGTGCCGTTGCTGACATCCTGACCGCCGCCCACTATACAGACGCTGCGCATCGAGTGCAGCGCGTTACGCGTTCTGTACACGTTCTGTAAAGGTCAGCGGGCACGGCCCGCAAGCGAACCCGGCGTGTATGGCGCCTCGCTACGCGCCGCGGGAACCGCAGCACGCGCTGCGATTCCGGCAGGCCGTGGGGCGCAGAGCGCTCGAGTTTCGCGACCTTGCCGGCCGGCACGGTGGTCGCACAAGCCGTCTCCGACCTCAGGAGGGTCGTCAAGATGTTCACCAAGCTCAAGTACGTTGTCCTCACCGCGATCGTCCTCGGCACTACCAGCCTCGCAGCCGCGCAGGCGCCCGCCCCCGCCCCCGGCGCGCGTCACGCGGAGCGCAAGGCGAAGCTGCTCGAGAAGTTCGACACCAACAAGAACGGCACACTCGATCCCGCCGAGAAGGAGGCCATGCACGAGCAGCGTGCGCGCACGATGTTCGGCAAGCTCGACGCGAACGGCGACGGCAAGCTGACGTTCGAGGAGTTCAAGGCCGCCAAGCACGGCAAGTTCGGACGTCACCACGGCCGGCGCGGCAAGGGCCCGGGCCGAGGCCTGTAGCGCACGCCCAGGCTATGCTGCCCGCGATGCCGCCATCACGTGTCACTCCGCTCGCGGGATGGTCCGTGGTGGCGGCGTTCGTGTTGATCGGCGCGGCGCTGATCGCGACCGTGTGGTCGACGCGATCGTCGATCTCCGACGCGAGCGTCGCCGTTCGGCGCGGGCAGGCCCTCGCGATCGAGCAGGCCGTGCGCGCCGACCTCGCGGACCTCGACGCGGTGCCGTCACCCGCCGATCTCCAGTCGATCCTCGCGGCGCATTTCGCGGAGGGGCTGCGCTACATCGCGATGATCGAGACGCGGGGCGAGATCGCGGCCGCCGCGGGCACGCCCGTCAGCACCTCCGTCGAGGAGCTGCCGAGCAGCGCACGCCGGCTCCGCGAGGTCGATGGCCGCGTGCGACTCACGTTACGCGCGTTTCGCCGGATGAAGGCCGGCGGGCGAACGCCGCGCTACCTGCTCGAGATCGAGCCGATCCAGGCCAACGAGCTGCGCAGCGCATCGTTGCGCACGCTCGGCATCGGCGTGGTCGCCGCGCTCAGCTTGCTCGGCGTGGCGATCGTGCTCGTGCGCCGCGAGTCGCGCCGTCACGCCGACGAGCGCGCGCGCGAGCGTGAACGCCGGCTCGCCAGCCTCGGTGAGATGTCCGCCGTGCTCGCGCACGAGATCAAGAATCCGCTCGCGTCGCTCAAGGGCAATGCACAGCTGTTGTCGCAGATGCTCGCGAAGGCGCTGCCCGAGGGCGACAAGCCGCGCGCCAAGGCCGAGCGCGTCGTCGACGAGGCCGTGCGGCTCGAGCAGCTCACCAACGACCTCCTCCACTTCGTGCGGACGGGCGCGATCCAGCGCACGCCGGTGGATCCGGGCGCCATCGTGCGCGAGGCGGCGACCAGCATCCCCGGCGACGTCACCGTCGACACCGCTGCCGCACCCGCGGAGTGGTCGCTCGACGCCGGCCGCATCCGCGAGGTGATCATCAACCTGGTCGACAACGCGGTCGCCGCCGGCCCGCCGGTCACGGTCTCCGTCGCCCGTGAAGGCAAGCGCCTCGTCATCGAGGTGGTCGATCACGGCACGGGAGTCCCCGAGCCCGAGCGCGACAAGATCTTCGAGCCGTTCTTCACCGGCAAGACGCAAGGCACGGGCCTCGGACTGGCCGTCGCCCGTCGCGTCGTCGAGCTCCATGGAGGTACGCTCGCGGTCCTCTCGTCCCCACGTGGCGGCGCCGTGTTTCGCGCCGAGATTCCGGAGTCCTGACCCATGGCACGCATCCTGGTTGCCGACGACGAAGCCGGCCTGCGCGAGTTCATCACCGACAGCCTCGAGCTCGACGATCACACCGTGGTCGCCGCGAAGGACGGCAAGGAAGCGGCGAAGCTGCTCGACGAGCGCGGCTTCGATCTCGTGCTCACCGACCTGAAGATGCCCGGCCTCGACGGCATGGCGCTCTTGCGCAAGGTGCGCGCCGAGCAGCCCGAGGTCGAGGTCATCGTCATGACCGCGCACGGCACCGTCGACAACGCGGTCGAGGCGATGAAGCTCGGCGCGTTCGAGTATCTCCAGAAGCCGATCTCCGGTCCTGACGAGCTGCGCCTGCTGGTCGCGCGCGCCGTCGAGCGCCGCGGCCTCAAGGATCGCGTCGATGGCGTCGAGCGCCACGACCCCTCGCTGCCCGGCGCGCCGCCGCTCACCTACGGTGACCCGGCCATGGAGCCCGTCGTCGAAGCGATCGACAAGGTCGCTCGCACCGCCGCGACGGTGCTCCTGCTCGGCGAGAGCGGCACGGGCAAGGAGGTCGCCGCGCGCGCGATCCACGCCAAGAGCCCGCGCGCGACGAAGCCGTTCATGGCGATCAACTGCGCGGCGCTCAGCGAGACGCTGCTCGAGAGCGAGCTGTTCGGCCACGAGAAGGGTGCGTTCACCGGCGCGACCGAGCGCAAGCGCGGCCGGCTCGAGCTCGCCGACGGCGGCACGTTCTTCCTCGACGAGGTCGGCGAGCTCAAGCCCGAGCTGCAGGCCAAGCTGCTGCGCGTGCTGCAAGAGCGCCGGTTCGAGCGGGTCGGCGGCAGCCGCACGCTCGAGGTCGACGTGCGGTGGGTCGCCGCGACCAACCGCGACCTCCGCGCGATGATCGACGAAGGCCGCTTCCGCGAAGACCTCTATCACCGCCTCGCCGTGTTCCCGATCAAGCTGCCGCCTCTGCGCGAGCGCCCCGCCGACATCCTGCCGCTCGCGAACACGTTGCTCGAGCGGATCGCGCGCGACCTCAAGCGGCCTCTGCCGCGCCTCGCGTCGTCGGCCGCGAAGCGCCTCACCCTGGCGCCATGGCGCGGCAACGTGCGCGAGCTCGCGAACACGCTCGAGCGCGCGGCGATCCTCGCGGACGGCGATGTCATCGACGACAGCCACATCTGGCTCGAGGCCGGCAGCGCGAAGGTCGCGGCC
>Ga0247822_10000188_pt1 | contig 29493 bp, 40 predicted proteins | sample 13C_Cellulose_Da_FD_192423 | JGI IMG/M metagenome (GOLD analysis project Ga0247822, IMG submission 192423) | Soil microbial communities from agricultural site in Penn Yan, New York, United States - 13C_Cellulose_Day30 | ecosystem: Environmental > Terrestrial > Soil > Agricultural land | place...
GTTTAGTTGTTTAATTATTATAACGTAAAGATAAGCTTTTTGTTTCGATATATCAAAACAAAAGTTAATTTATTTTTATCTCTACCCTTAAAATTTCACAAATACTTAAAATTTTGTCAATAGTGAAATTCTGAGATCCGCTTTCCATTAGGGAGATTTGCGCCTTCCTTAACCCTGTCAATTCAGATAATTGGTCTTGAGTATATCCGGCATTCTGCCTGGCTTCTCTTAACTGCTTACCTATTTCTTGTCTTGTTTGCATAGCTGTAAAAATAGTGAATATTTCGATATATCAAAACGCAACAAAAAACAAACCCTGACTTATTAGGCCAGGGTTCGCGAAAGAGTGATCAGAAAGTAAGAAACTCAGAGTTCAACAAGAATATAAATTTACCAAATTCTCCGGCGTATTCCAAGAACCGGAGACTTATTAATTAAGTCGTAGCCTGCTGTATAGGACCAGCCTTTTTTATCAATATATTCGACTTCGGCCCTGATGGAGTTAAGGCCAGCGCTCCCGCCTAAGTAAAGCCCTCTTTGGTTAACATATATAAGAGAGTCTTTTTTTTGAATTAATATTGGCCGAACTGCAGGTTTGCGAATGATCGTTTTCTGCAGGAGAATTCCCTGAACCGAATCACGAACTATTAGCGCTGAATCTGAATATTCGTAAGTCCGGATGGAATCACATGGGCTGATCGATTTCCTGGCATCAGGAAGATGGTCTGGTGTCCAGATTGTGGAGGTCAGGCTCTTTGCAGGACGTACCGATATTGCTTTTGGCTTATCAACAACTATAGTTTCGCCAGGGACAAAAACGGTATCCTGGATGCATTCTACTTGTGCAACCGGCTTAATCATAATTGAACAAGCCCCCCAGGCACCAAGGAAAAAGAAAACTATTGCCGTTAATATGTAGGGCCAGACCTTCATTTCTGAGCCTTAATATTTTTTGCAATTATTCCAATAAATGCAATCACACCAACTATAGCCTTAACCCAGTCAGGAATAAAATCAAGTCCGAAGAAGAAGTTTGACGATTCATAGACGGCAATGAACACAGCCAATGCGGTTACATGCCAGTTCCTTTTAATTATACTTTTCATGAGAAATACATTTTAATCTCTTTCTTTCTTCTATTGGTAAGCCCTTGCATAACCTTACCACCGGCTTTATTCCACTTCAAAAACTCAGCTTCTATTTCTTTCTTGGGAGCCTTCGCAATAACCTTTTTCAAAAGAGTAGATTTTGCCAAGGCAGACTCTCCCACATTGAACGCAAATGAAATAAGCGCATTAAATTGTCCCTGTGTCAATTTCTTAACATCTACCAATTTCTTTAATGCGATTTCAAAAGTTCTGAGGTCTTGAAATAACAATGAATCTACATCAACATTGTCAAGCTCTGCAGTTAACAAGTGTTGCTCGTTCGGCTTAATGAGATGTCCTACGCCAATAGTCATAAATCCAGCCCCATCATCGTACGCCTTATACATTATTCCCTCAAGTTCCTTGAGAAAGTCTATAGTTGATCTATCTATCTGCGCCATCTCTCCTCCTCCATTTTATTATAATATCCACACACTTTAAAATCACAAACAGTATATTAACCCATACAAGCAATGCCGCCGGACTATTGACTTCAAAAGCCGTGATTATATTGAATACATTTTCAATCATTCCATTAATAGCTAGTACGGCCGCGCTAACACTTGGTATTGCTAACAGAGCGATAATCGGTTCAAACAGTTTTAAATTCATCAATTTTGCATTCATAGCCATTGGCGGAGGCTGGTTTATTTTATTCTGGCTTAATAACTGATACAGTGAAAAACTGAGAAGTTAGATCAACGGTTTCTGACGTTCTATTAGTTGCTCTAACTGTAACAGTATTGGCAGATGAAACAAATGCAGATAATGTAACGTCAACCCCAAGATCAGACTTAGGAGTAACTGAGCAGCCTAGCCCTGGCACCGCTTCATAAATTGTTAATGTTAAGTCTGCTGATGCGCCTGTCGCTATTGACGGGAAATCAAGAGTGAGTGTTCTTTGAATTATACCGTTCTCTCTTAATATTACTAAGTCACCCGCAAACTTACATCCCGCATCATTTAAATGCAGAGTTTCGGCCATTAATGATGCTGGATTGCCAGTATCAATCATTGCCTGGTATAGATCAACAAACGGAACCCCAACCTCAATAGCTGCCTGAGCTTGTGCATCTCTATACGCTGCCTGTTTTGTTGCATTGGCTAACGATGGGTCACAATATGGTATTCCAAGAACCAAGGTTAACCATCCATTATCTATAGCAGCCTGTAGTATCTCTTTGTATTTTGCCTTAAAGTCTGCAATTATTGTTGAGTTTCCGTCGGCTGAAACGTCTCCTGTTATCATGTCGTTTGTGCCATAGCATATTTGAAACTCAGATGCTGGAATAGTTAAGACTTGGCTTAACTTCTGATAGCCGCCAATAACGTTAACTGCTGTCTGTCTAAGTTGCGAAGATGGCGCACCAATATTGTATTCTGTCACTCCTTTCCTTCTACATATTACAGAACTAAATCTCGCTTTAGCAGTTGCATTCGCTTGACCAGAAGTATTTGAGTCGCCTAAGCAAATTCTGCGGCCTCCTAATATATTATCCCTGCCTATATCATAAATGAAATCTTCAACAGCTTTTGTGAAGGCATTGCCTTCTGCTGTTGTCATGCCTTTCCCTACCGCTATAAACCCTAATAGATCTGAGGCATATGCAGGTGTTCCTGTGCTACATCTATATAATGTAAATTCAGATGATAGTGGAGTAGCTGGATTTGTAAATGATCTATCTTGAGACAAAACTTGGCCGAACCATGTTTTAGCGTTTGTGCCTACTATAGAACACAGCTTTACCCCTCTGCCTCGTCGTGTGCTATATGGCTGAAGTCCTGAAGCAAACAACCCTGTTCCAATGTCACCTATAAGTATGTTGGTTCCGCCTGAGTTGTTAGTTCCGTGCGCCCAGCCGCTTATACCACCTGTAGGAGCAGCATTGTTTGTTCTGTATGCCAATATTGACATATCAGCCGTTGTAATGCTATGGTTTTCTACAATTAATCCAGTGGATAAGTATTTCCCACTTACTACAGTTCCGGTGTATCCAATACCTTTAATTAAAGAATAATCAGTTTCTGTCCATGTTCCGTTTGTCGTTAAATAAGAGTTTAACCCTGCCGCAGTCTTCAGTTTTGTTAACGCAGCAGCCAAGTTTCCACCAGCAAATGGATACAACTCTACTATCTTGTTCCACCATCCGTTTAACTTACCATTAGCTACAAGCCTATCAATAGCCAGAAGGACCTCGTACTCCATTATACCACTCCTGGAAACTAAATCGTTATAGTACGCCACTGTTTCAGCTTGCAAGGCCGTTATAGAAACTGTGCCAAATAATGCGCTCAACTGTCCTTGGGTGTTTTGAAGGGCTTGCAAGACAGTATTAGATCCAGTTATAGGAGAGTTCGACCCTGCAACAAATCCTGTTAATTTAGCATCTCTAACTCTTGTCTCAGTGAAATACTTATTTGTTGTTCCTTCTGGAACTGCATCAGTAGAGCCAGGACTTGCGACAATTTCAACATAAGCAGAGCCTGACCATCTATAAACCTTGTTATTGTCAAGTGTAATATAAATTTTCCCAGCTTCTCCTGTTACTGGCAATGCTGCAAAATTTGCAACTTCAATAACATCATCAACATATGATGGCAATTGGGCTGAAGCAACCTTGCCTGAACTGTCCAAACCGGCATACCCATTTGCCTGATTTTTTTCAGAAGTGCTTTGTTTTCCCGAAAGATCTATTTCTTCAATAAGGGCATTTACTTGGCCTAAGTTAGGGGCTTCATTATCTTCTGTTGCATCTGCTACAACTACAGGATTTGAGAATTCATTATTACCGCCAAAGGTGTAATCTGCATCAGGGTCGAAGTTGCCGCCTTCGCCTATAAGCGTTTTTAATTCGCTGGCCGAAACTTCATTTTCTGTTCCCTCTGCAAGCTTAGTGTCAGTGTTTTGTCTGTGTGAAAATTCCCCCGCACTTACCAATTCCCATTTCGTTTCATCGGTGCCGGGTGTAACGCCAGTAGAAGAAGACGAGCCTATATATTTATAGGTATTTCCGTTGTATGATACATAAGTGTCAGGGTCAGTATTAGAATAGCTAACAGCAGGATTGTATTCATCAATGCCGCCTATGTTATTACCTGAAAGGTCTTTGATTGCATCAGCCAAAATGATAAAATTTTGATCCGTCTCAGACCAAGTAAGTTCTGCATCTTTAACTATATATTCAGACGATGGGCCAATTCTAAGCTTAATCTGATTTAACTTATCTAAACTCATCCTATAGCTGTGATTCTAGTTGTTCTATTATTGCTGTTTGTGCATTTCCAAATAGGATATTCGGCCTTGTTGTTGTTAAGAAATTCAATTACCTCATTCATATAAGCGGCTCCCGCAGACCTTGCCTGATCGGAAATCCTGCTTATTGATTTTTCAGAAATATTTTCTGAGTAATCGCTATTCTTTTGTTTGAATCCAGATGCGGTATTTGTAATCCCTGCATCAAGAGCATATCTGCTGTATGCGAAATAACATAACACAGGAATTAAACCGTTATGCGTGCGCTTGGAGCTTCCGCAAGTGTATGAAGAGCCATGGAATAAGTCGTAATATTTTACAAGACTTGGACTTTCATTAAAATCTTCAATCAAATCATAATACAATTCCTGTCCTAAGATAGGCTTAAGATCTAGCTCTTGCGCTTCAAGGATATAAGGATTAAGCTTTGAAAGGTCAACGTTCGTACTAATCTTCCTTATTGACTTAAAATCCTCTTTTGTGATTAAAATTGTATCAACCATCTTGAGAAGTTCTATAGTTCAGCCAAAGAATTGTATAATCATTAGTCGGATTAATGGCTTGAGAGAATCGAGAGAAAATATCTCTGAAGATTTCTTCGATTATCAATCTATCGTCCTGAGTTATGTTGTTATAGTAACTATAAGCTTCTGTTATTTCATCGTTTGAAAACTTAACTCCTGAGCCGTCTTGTATATTAAGTAGGATAGCAGGTTGTAAGAACTGCTGAACAATGCTTTTCTTTGCCGTTGAATCTGTCCAGTCGAATATCTTGTCATTGTTCTGAAGCTCAATTTTGTGAATTCTAACAGGCTTGTCCTTAGAATCCTTATTTTCAATGATAACAAGCTTGTTGGCATTTTCAGTGCCTTGCATGTTGCCCCACATTTTCGACTCTCCTTCCCTTTCTTCTTCACTTTCAAACTCGTAAGGATATTCGATTATGTGCGAGGCCATGAATGAAGTTGTTACAGATCTTTTCCGGAAATTTTTTGTTCCTATATCTGTCTGGACATCTTCAATTACTGGATCTATTGGGGCCAATGGATAACAGTCACCATCGTTTGACCACCAATATATCTGGCCGTTATAATTTTCTATGCCTCCACATGCTTCAATTTGCTTGGCAATAATCAAAGGGTCTGTATTGAACTTGTCAAAGTATTCAATCTTATCTCTGTTTATATTTTTTTTCTTGTGCTTTCCCCAGTCTTCATACACTGCAATCTTTCCAGGATGTTCGCTTTCTTCATCCGGGAGACGACACCAATCAAACGGCATATAATTAACCTCTGATATTTCAAACATCAGATTGTAATTCACATGAATTGCAACTCCGTAATATTTGGCATAATCAGAGATTACCATTCTTGCAAGCTTATCAGCTGTTAGCCCTCTCCGATTAACTTTTGCCTTGTAAAACCCTTTATCCTTGAACCCTCCCCCTACAATGAATTTTGCAAACAATCGAGTACAAGACTTTGCTTGTCCTGAGGCGTTAACAAGAGTTGAAACCCTCTGAGGATAGGCATTATCTATGTCATAGTTAAGTATGCCATCTGTCTTAGAGGGTTTAATCTGTATACGCTGTGGAGCTTCAGGAACTGTACTCTTCATGTATTAAATTCTTGATTGAAGATATGCTTCTAATTCAGCTCTATTAAGATTAGACCATTCGTCCTTAGGAAAATTTCTAACAGTGGCTAATGTCTTAAGCTCTTGCTTGGTCATGTCTGCGATTGAACGCTCTTCCTTGGTAGCCTCTTCTTTCTGATCTTCTTCAGTTAATAGTACTTCCTCTTCCGTTTTAGATTCGTCCGTACTGATTTCGGAGCCATCTAATACAGGAGGAACAACTACAGGAGGCACAACTGGCGGAACTTCATCTTCTAGCTCTTCAACATCTTCAGGCTTTGGATTTCCAATAAAAAATTTCCCATAACCAGCCTTAATTAGCTTCACAGCAACTTCATCAGTGATGTTTGCATCTGTCCAATAGCCTGCTGGCAATATCTCGTTATAGTATAGATCAATGCCTCTTCCCTTGATCATTCTGTATTTCCTTGTCATCATCCTTGCGATTGTTTCAGGTGTAATTAATTTGAATTCGAAATAGGCATCAATTAAGCAGGCCCCACAACCAACACGAAGAGCAATGCCTTTGTACTCCTTATAGGTCTTAACTATAAGATCAATCTCTTCGGGCTTTAAATTCTTTTTGTCCGTAATCCTTTCTCCTATAGAAAGTATTTTATCTATCTTTTCTTGAAAATTCATAGCGTTAAAAAGAAAGGGCAGGTTTTACGCTGCCACTTTCCGGAGAGATCAGGGATTTATGAAATAAGAGCCGTAACTATTGCTTTGGTTGTGGCATAGTCTGTATCAAACAGAGTAGCCGGTAAATGTGGTTCTGGGTTTCTCTCAGGACTTCTAAGAGTAAGTACCCACGCCCCTTGCGTTTCCTGGTCAGACTTGTTGCTTTCGCACTCAACAAGCTCAAGTCCTATGTCGATTCCAAATATTTCAAAGGAGCTCACATCGCCTGTGCCTCTGAAGTTGTTTTCTACAACAGCAACCATGCGACCACCTCTCGCCATGTTTTCAATATTTTGTTTAATATCAGGCGAGTTGTCAAAGATTCTGAAGATACACTCGTGCGTGAACATCTCTGTGTATGTCTGCTTCACGAGTGCCGATCTTAGATCGTTTGATCCATTCTTACCTTCTACATAGTAAGCCTTAGCTTGTGGCGAAGAGACAAGAATAATATCTTCAATGATCTGAGGATTTGTGTTGTTCCTGATAATAGACTCAATATCGCTCATGTTAATGAGGATAAGGCGGTCTTTAACCCCTCCTACGATGGGTTTTTGACAGTTCTGTAAAATATCTATTGCAAATTTTCCGCATACATCCATAGTTTCCCTCCTTCTTAGAATGCGGCCATCAATTTGTAATCTTCAATGATCTTTGCATCAATATTGAAGGCCATGTCAACATTATATGTCTTCTTGTCTTCATTGTACCAAGGCTTAAGCTCAGTGAAATTTGACTCTTCTTCTGTTCCGATTTGGAAATTGTCTTTCGTCATCAGTACAGCTCTGTGAGGGAGATGAAGCTTAGTGCCGTTGTTAAAGTACTTAGCGATATATCTATCCCAGAAGCTAATAGGAACAACTGGAACACCCTCAAAGTATAATGCATTGTATCCACCTTCAATTCTTTGGAAGGAAGAGTCAACATTTCTACTCCTTAGCTCTCTTGCATATTGATCAGCCAATGACTGAGTACATACAATCATTTGACCTGAGTCACCTCTAAACCTGAAATCGGCCCCATAAACAAGCCCGTCGAATATACTTTCGGCAACCTTGTTTGAAATATCTGTTGGATCAAATTTTTGAGCCGCATAGTTTGCCCCCGAATTCTTAGAAATTGCAACCTTCTTAGTAGAGTCAGCAGCAACAATTGAATAAATCTGCTTCCAAAACCCATCTATAGGATTAAAATAATCAACATCTGTTCCGGCTGTAATTGTTCCGGCAGGAGAGGCTGACACTAGAGCCGCATCTTTGTCTGAGAACCACACCAAACGCCACACCGTTTCTAGCAAAGCCTGTGTTATCCTTGTTTCAACAAAATCTGCGAAATCTGTTCCGGTAAGATCTGGCTTCTCTACTCCATTTTTTAATGAGTAAATAAAGAAGCTTTCTTGAAGGTCTTTCCAACATTGGCTAAATCTGTCTTCGATGTATTCTGGATCCCAGAATTTTTGAGACATTCCAATCTGAGAAGGGTTATTTTCCGGCGCACAGCCGTCTTGTTTCTTTCCAAGCAAGTCGAGCGCACCAAGTATTACAATCTGCTTCTTGGCTTTGATCCCCGTTACAATAGAATGTATTGCATTAAGTGCTGGGTGCTGGAAGATATTTTCAAACACTGCTTCCGCAAGTGTCTTAATCTCTTCTCCGTTGAATGTTATATCTGTAGGGTCTATAATTCCCCTCTTAAGAAGTTTTTTCATAGCTGGTTATTTCGAATTTTGTTTTTGACGTCTTTCTCTTGCAGCCTGGAATCTATTCTCAGGATCGGCCTCATCCCCCCTCCCAAATGTTTGTTGCCTCTGCTTCGGTTCTTTAGTAGAAGAAAGCTTTCTAAGCCTTCCTTCAAATTCTTGAAGCGCTTTCTTAAGTTCTTCATTCTCGCTGCGCAGTTCACCATTCTCTTTCAATAGCCTTGTATTCTCAGAGAATAATCTTGCCTCTTCTTCAGAGCTTGTCTCTGCCTCTTCTTCTGATGCAGGTTTTATTTCTGTAATGATACCATCAACACAAACAATAGTACTACCATCAGGCAATACGAATTCACCGTTAGCAGGCTCCCCGCCAACTGTTGCCGAATCTCCGACTTCAGGGTCGCCCTCTTCACGATCTACCTCTATTACAGTTCCGTCTTCTGCGGTTACTGTCATTCTTGATTTGCCATCCAGCTTATCAAGAAGGCCTCTTATGCCGGCAATGATAGAATTGCCGCCTTTTTTATTTTGCTTCATTATTATTGGGTCTGGTTTATTTACTGGGGTGGGATTCGCTTTACCTTCAAGCGACTTCAACACTTCACCTATAGACATTTTCTCAATATCCGCGAAGGAATGTCCTGGCATGTGGCCTTTAATGAAGACCATTGCCGCGGCGGTATTGCTTCTTAATTGTTTTTTGATTGCCTCAGGATTGGAAGGGATATTAACAACAGAGAGCTCGATTAACTCTTGACCTTCGAAGTAGTATGTTTCGTTTTCTGCTCCATAAGCCTCGTTACCTTCGCCATAACCACCGTTCCCAATTGGCAGGAAGCCAACTGATACGGCACGGAGAGTGCCGGCTAAAATCTTTCTGAATATCTTTTCGGCCTTTGGGTTTACTTCTTTGCTTTCAAAAGTAACATCAACAAGAAGCATGTCGCCATCTACATAGGCACGGCCTGAGCCGATAACATTATCAGGATCATCTTCTTTGCAAGGGTCCCCATAAACGTTATGCTGGTATCCTATAACAGGATTATTGCTGAAGTTGTCAAGCTTCCAATTCTTTTGATTAAGAACAGATCTGTGTCTATCTCTTGCAGGAGTAGAAGCGATAAACGTTATCGTTCTTGTCTCTTCAACATTGGACGGGATTTCTCTTACTTGACCATATGTTCTATTCTCTGAATGCACTATCTCGATTTTTTAGATAGTGCTAAGTTGGCTAAGATCTACACGTGTTTATTAACAGAAGTTTGTTAATGAAAGGTGTATGGTTTAACAAACAGGTAGTCGTAGTTTTTAAAATCGTACTCGTGCGGAATGCGCGGGTATAAATGAATTTCTTTTGCATGAAGTTCCATTACTTCAAGCATGTAATTTATCGATGTACCCACGGTAAAAATGTTCTCTGCCTGCTCTATAACCTTTCCCCAATCAAGCAATGTATATCCAGGAATAAGACTCATATAAATATTTCTTAGTCCATTATCAGGATTAATATTTGATTGGCCTTTGAAGGATGTTAAAAAATTATTATTGACAAGATTATATCTTTCACCATCTTTAATGTTCAGTGTCGTACGAAGCCTTACTTCTGCTTCTGAATCTCTTGTCCATGTAAGCGTTCGCCATGTTTCACGTGGAAGATTAACAAGCATATACTTTGATGCCATACATAAGTAATACGGTACATTCATTAGCGAATCAGAAAACCTCATTGGTATAACAAGCGCATCTTTATGATAATAAAAATCTCGCCTGTCGTAATCTATCTTGAGATGATTCTTGTTGATGAATTCTATATCCGGGAAATGCTTTCCTATGTCAGCATATATTTCTTCCACAGGCCAAACAACCGAATACCCTTTGCTTATATAATGCCTTGCGATGGGTACGATAAATAAAATATCGCCCAATCCTCTAAACTGGTTAATTATTATCTTCATAGTCTAGTGCGACGTCTACATCATCGTAATGTCTTTGAGTCGATGAAAATCCGATATGCTGAACTACCGAAGGTTTTGAAACAATAAAATATTTATCGTACGCCCTGCATACTTGCCAATCCCAGTTACGATGCGAAAGGCAAGGCTCTACAATATCATATAATGATCTATCGAATAGCATGTTAATTCCTCCGATAGTATTCTTATAGTAACAGTCAGGCATTTCGTGAACAATGGCATGACGGCCTCCTGAGATTGTGTTGAATCCGGTTATAATTCGCTTCGGGTATTTAAGATACAGCTCAATGAGTTTTTGTTGCCAGTGTGGTTTTAGGTCAACGTCTGAATCAATATTAGAAAGAATCTCATACCCATTGTTGTAAAAATAATCCCAACCTTTCCGAAGCCCGTAAAACATATTCTTCCGGATCGGATTTTTCTCCCGAATAATTTCAACTCCTGGCATATAGAATTCCTGAAATAACTTATTGGTTTTTTTGTCGAATGAAGCATCATTGACCAGGTAGATAGTTGTATTGTGAAGCTTTGATTTTTTCAGGGACTCAAAAGTTCGCTTCAGATACTCAGGCCTATTGTGAATCGTAATAACTAAGCCTATCCTCATACTTTTTGAGCCATCACCATAAATGAACTATTCAGGTCAACCCCGGAAACAAAAACATTATTCCACATGTCCGGCTGATCTTTGAAATATGATTTCAATATTTCCGGAGTAAATGCGTTTACGTGCTTACGGTTATGATGCGGCCTCCAATATACCTGGGAGAAATCAGGCAGGTATAAAAATAATACTCCACTAGGTTTTAAAACAGAATGCCAATAGTTCAAAACTCCCACCCAGTCATTCACATGCTCTAACATGTGGGATGAAAATATATAATCTACATTCAGCCACGGAAGATATAAAGCATGCCACTCAGGATTAATTGCCGGATCAATTATCATAGACTCAGGGAAAGACCAGTCTAGTCGGTTACAGCCTATATCGTATCCCCTGCCCTTGCAAACCTCTTTAGCAAATGGAAAGGCAAACTTAGCCGCAAACCCTTGCGCCTGGAATGCCGGATAAACTTCTCCTTTGAATTGAATAGTGCTAATCATAAAATATTAAACTCTTTTAATCTATTAGAATAATCAACCGCCTTGCCAACATGATACGAAAAGCCTGGGGACTGAATTGCAATCATCGGATTGCAAACATAAGCGTTAAGCTTTCCTTCCTTGGAAAGCTTACCCAGGTGCCTATCAATATTTTTGATCTCATAACTGTTGTGAGATATAAAATGCTGATAAGCTTTCTTTCGTACTAACACGCAATGAAGGGCGCAAAAGTCTTCTACCTTATCGAGATATTCGTTGAAAGGATCTTTGCCATCTGTCCAGTAGATTCCCCCCAAGAGGATATCCCAATCGTCCGGAAGACTATCAATACACTTCTGAAATACTTCTATTGATTTTTCTGATTGAAAAAAAACATCGTCTTCGAAAATTAAAACACATTCCTCAGTCAGTGACCGAAGAACAACCCCCTTGAAAGAATCGCTAATCCCTTTATGAGTATCAGGATTCAGAACAGCCGGAAATATCTGAACGTCCGTAAATTTCTCCTGAAGATGCTTCAGACTCCTGTCTGAGTCCTTCAGGTGAATCACAACTTTTTTTACTTTCTCCAATTGCATGTGGATTCATTTTTTTAATGGCTCTTAAAACAGTCATCCAGCTTAACCCATAATCTTCAGCTACATGATATAGCGCATCCCACTTGTCTCGCCCCTTCACCTTAACTGCAATATCCCACTGGTAATAAATCTCTCTATCCCTAATGAGTGTAAGGTTTATTACACCACTTCTGTACAGCTCCGCAAGCGAGGCAACCGATTCCAACTTCTTCAATATCTCTATCATACTGCTGCCCTTTCTTGAACTGTTGCAACTCTGTCCTGGCCACTGTTAATATCAGATACTCTAACATATATAGGAGGCTGAGACTCAATTATATTTTGAATGGTGTTCTGCTGCTCGAAGTTATTCAATACTGGTGCTGAGGCCATACGGGATGACATTCCTCCATCGTAATTTAAGATTCCCCCTGCGAATTTTGGCATTGATCCGGAAGCCTGTTTCATTGCAAGTAATTCAGGATAGAACATTTGCGTTTCTCTTGCGGTCATTACTGATTCACCACGGGAAAGCATAGCAGGGATAGAATCTGAAGTTCCATTCCCTGGCCCATCAAGATCAAGAACGCCATCTCGGAAGCTGTTTATTTTGGCAACGTTTGCCAAGCCAACTGCAACAGCAGTGGCAGCGGCAATATAGCCATAAACAGGAGTTGCGCCACTACCTGTTTTTAATGCTGCGTTAGCTGCTGCGTATGTGTCGATAAGAGCCTGAGCAGTTGCAAGAACTTTATACTCCTTAGAACTCTCCTCAAACATTCCTGCCATAGTGCCAAGAAAGCTTGATGTTTCTTTTACTGTTCTCTTTCGATCACTATCTTCTAATTCTTTTTTAGCCTTTTCTAACTCTGCTATTTGCCCATAATACTTTTTATTTATATCTAATAGATTCGCCTTTTGCTCTTCTTCAATCATCGTTCTTTCTGCCGCAGCCAAAGAATCGTTTTCAAGCAGGGCAGCGTTTTTATCAATCTCTGCATTGACCTCGGCCTGATTAGCATCTTGTAACGCTTTAATTCTTTCCTCTGGCGATAAGCTAGGGTCATTTGCTCTATCGTTAGCCTCCTTCGCTCTCCTTTGTTGCCTTGATAAGCTCAATGCAAGTTCGGCAAGATCTAAAGCTTTAATTCTTTCCATCTCCGCCTTTGCCTCTTCTTCTCGCTTCTTCCTTTGTTCATCAAGCAATGCATTGATCTTATTATTGTTATCCTGTCTTAGTACAATGTATGTTTTTTCGGCCTCTATAATTTCGTTTCTGAGATCAGCTTCTTTCTGAAGATCCTCTTCTGAGGAGTCGCTTAATGCGTTTCTGGCTTCAAGATTGGCAAGCATGGCCCTCTTAAGATCAAGCTCTTTCTTTGCCGACTCTTCAAGCAATGCATTAGCCTTCACAAGAGCCTCCATCCTTCTTTCTTCAGAGGCTGTTGTATCATCTGCAACCTTGATTAACAATTCCGCCTCAGCTCTTCGCTTTGCGTTTGCTGTTGAAAGTTCCCGCTCAATAGTAATGAGCCTTTGAAGTTGCGCCTGAAGCTCTGCCGCCTTCTTTCCTGCTTCAAGTGCTTGACTTCCTACATTAGCGATCTCCTCTCCTAACCTTTTCAGTTTATCAATAGGGTTTTCGATCCCAGTTCCAAACTGAGCAACTGCATTTGTTAAATCATAGAAGCCGTTTTTAAGATCACCTTGAAGTATTTTAACTATTGCCTTGCCTGCTAATCCTAATGCCCTGAACCTGTTAAGCACATTGTCAATTATAGCCTGTCCGAAGTCTTTAATTGTTTGAACCGGATCAGTGAAAGCCTTTTTAATTGTATCGAAAACAGCTCCTCCAAACTGCCCGATCTTATCGGTAAGCACTCCAACAATTCCCTCAAGGAACGCCATGCCCTGGGCCAGCTTCTTTGCGCCCTCGTTAGTCTTTGTGAAGTAAGTTACAAGAGAACCGAGTAAAACGATGAACGCTCCTATGCCAGTAGATATAATCGCAGCACGCAGAGAGCCGAATCCAAGATTGGCGGCTTTGATCGGGCCAGTTAAGCCGCTAAACTTTTCTGCTGCTCCCCCAAGGCTTTGCCCTAATATTCCAGTCCCGGCAATGGCGTCTTTGATTGATGCTGTGTAATTCCCTACATTCGTACGACCGTCTTTAATTCCCTGATCAAATTGAATGATTGCATTCTTAGCGGCCTCAACTTCTTCCTTCTGCCTGATGTACTCTTCGGTTAATGCGAAGGTCCCGTCCTCGTTACGCTTTAATGTACCTTCAAGTAGCTTAAGTTGAGTCTGTGCTATTTGTTGTTGTCTAAGAAGTTGTTCATAACTTCCTTCTGCTGCATTGTTGGCGGCTGTAACAAGATCTATCTGCTTGGTAGTGTTAGAATACTCTTTCTGTAACTCACGAAGCTTTGAGGCGTTTTCCTGGAATTGAACAGAGTTCTCCTGACCAGAATCTTTAAGTTCCTTCTGTTGCTTCTTGATCTCATTAATAGACTTGGTAAGGTTTGCGGCCTTCTGATTTAAGTCTTTGATGTTAAGATCAATTTCAAGTAATATCTTCTTATTCTCTGCCATTATAAGCGTACTAATTCAAATGTTGTGCCTTCTCCACCAATCCCTTGAAACTCCTGTATCTTATTAATATAGAAGTACTCATTAAAATACTCTATCCAAACAGGAAGGAGTAGATCAAATGCATAATAATCTATTGCATTAATATCGAATTGCACCTGAAGAATCTTGCAGTTGGTCAAACATTGTATCCACTCCTGGTAATAGTTTTCAATTAAACTTTGCCATCCTAAATCCTGCGGCTCTTCGCTATCAAGGAAATATCCAACCAATAGATTGTTACCGGCCCCTCCTGGTATTGCAGACCATTCAACTGAACCAGACGGGCCTTTAATAGTTGGAGAATAAAAAGTAACTGTTTTATTTTCTCCCCTAAGAGCCAATAGCCTCGGCTTAGAATCATATTGCACCTCTTGATTTTCCCAGATTGGAATTCTTGCAATCGTAAGCGTATCAAGAACCGTCTCAGTGTTTGATCCTGCATAGATTGACTCTATAACATCTTTCTCAACCTGTAACGCTTCATCTTCTATGTTAAAATAATAATCTCCGATAATACCATCTTTGTTTTCATCATCCTTGTTTAAATCATCTTCCTGGTTGACAAAGTTATTTTTCTGGCCATAATCTTTAAATCGGAATGACAACTTAGGCCGCCTGTTAAGTATAAGCTTATCAGACAGATTGACGGCCTCGCCCATTGATTTGCCAAGAGCTTTGAATGTTTTAAACCGCAAATGATTTGCAACCGTATCCTCTTCAACTAACACGCAAAACCTTTGAAGGAAATCCTTCATTACGTCTTTCTGATTGAGCTCAGGCAGGTAGTCAATTGTATTGAACGAAGAGCCTGGAATAAGCTCTAACCTTGGAATAATCTCAAGCCTTGTGTTATCATTGGTTGGCGTATGTTCAAGAGACGGCTTATCTTCCGGCTGGATAAATATTTGTGCAATGCCTTCCCCTGGTGTATTTCTGAACTTAAGAAATACTTCTAATGTGTCTCCTGGCTCAAGAGTTACCGGATCTTTAGGGTTTCGTATTCCGAAATCTGCAAAGTCGAAGATCGTTCCTCCTGATGTATGATGTGTATTAAGATTGAAAATATCAACACCGTTCTTTCGTACGAACACAGTCGAATCACAAGATTGTGACCCTGTTACTCTGAACCATATCTTAACCTTAACATCAACTGAATAATAGTCGTCTGCGGTGTATACTTGCGTTACTGGATCCCAGCAACCTGCATCGCCATCTCCAAACATTCCTACGTCAAATTGAAGTGTTTGTGTTCCTGATTGAAGAGCTGGCTCAGACAGATAGATATTAGGGAATGGCAATGGAAGCGGTTCTATAGATTCAATTACGGTATTCTTTGGAAGCCCCGGGGCTGTTACCTTCATTTGCGGATCAAGGAAATAAACGTTATTGGCCGTCATTCCTGTAACAGTTTTCGAACCTGCGGTAAGTGTTCCAGGAAAGCCCATGTACTTACTGTACCTTGCGAATGGCACTTTGATTGTTTGCTCTTCACCATCATCAAGAGTCATCTGAACAGCAAATGTAGTTGTTCCAATAATTGCAGTTCTATCCTGTACAAACTTCTCTGTCTTGCCAAACGGGAGCGTTCCAGGAATAACGATGTTATTATAAAATGGATCAGAAAATATATCCCCTGAATAGGTGTAACCCGCCTGAGTGATAATCCTGTCTATTGCCTCACGGAGGAACAGGGCTGGCGATTGGTAACGAACATCTATACTCTGGCCTACGGAAGGAAGTTCACCATACTGAATAAGCGGGAATATTCTTTTCCTTGGCTTATTGAAGTAATATATGTCTTTCATAGACAGAGGCATTGTTGCCACTTCCCAATTCTCTTCCATGTCAGACCAATCAAGATCAGCAAGAAGTTTATTTTCTATCCTTGAAAAGAATGAAACAATTCCGGAGTAGACTGAAATATCAAAACTTTCCTCTTCTCTGGATGCTTCTATAATGGCATAACCATTAGGTATAACATCTATTCCGTCTATTACTACTTTGGCTGGAAGCTTAGTATATGCAGTTCGGCTAAGTGAATTAAGCATATCAGAAAAGCCGAACAGAAGACGATTCTCTTTTGTTGCTGGCACGGTGAACATGTTTGAAAAGTCTGCCTGTCTGTTCTTCATATCTCCAAGAGAATTAACCTGCTTAGTTAATGCTATTGCTTCTCTTTCGGATAAATGAACCCTTTGTCCTGATATGTATAATTTTACGTCTTGCATTTAATTGCTTTGCGTGTATAGCCTTGGATAGTTTATTTGAAATGAAATTGAATGCCTGCTGTCTTTTGTTTCATAGGAAAAAGTTCCCGGCTCGATAGTTACTTCAATCTTATTATTATCCTTATCAACGATAATTACTTCAGGGCTTAAGGTTATCGTACGAATGTTTTGAAATTCGTTATCAGTAAGATTGTCAGCCCCCACAAGCAAACTAACCTCACCCTCTTTCCCCTTCGACCTCCTGTTCGTACTGGCGTCTTCCAGGTAAGTAACCGGAATGTCAAATACTCCCAGCTCTGAAGATTTAAGTTGATCTGTTTGAGTGTGATGGAACAGCCATTGATCATAACCACCTAACAGGTTTTTCCACTTCAGATAAACTTTGTTCTTATAACATCTTCGATCTATCTTAATAGTAATAGGCTTAGTCAGGATTGCGCCATACTCCGGAGGTGTGAAGCCACATTCGGCGGAGTTCTGATAATCTAAGTTGGCTGTTGAAACACCACCACTATACTTAACCGTTTGCCCTGGATCAGGAATCCCGGCCCCTGCAAAATAAACCTCTCTCCGGGTCGTGCCTACACAATAAGAATCAATAACTCCAACACTTCTAAGAAAGTATACTGTTGCCTCGTATTCGTATAATCCAGGCAAAAAATATGTTGTTTTACATTCAATAATACGAGACTCGACCGACCTTGTGCTTTTATTGTACAAATAAATCTTTCGGCTCATATCCTCTAGCCCTGAGTTGATAGGCCCTACCAGCTCAACCTTAAGAAGAATTTTATTAGGCTCGTCAGCAATGTAATACGTTGGCGAATCAACACCGTCTCCTTTGGCATATACAAACCTTACTGAGCTGCCATTTTGATAACAATCAAGCAATAGGTCTTTGGAAACCTTAAACGACACATCCGCAGGGCTAGTAAACCATGGCTCCACAGGGGTCAAGACCCTTGTGTCATAATCGTACCATCCAATACTGTTTGAATATTCAACAGGCGATGTTGTGTATATTGTCGACTTTTGGTAAAATATAACTAATGCCATTATTGTGTATATCCTGGTGCGACATATCCCATTGACACATATCCTTCAGGCGTTGCTTCTCCTGCTTTCAAATACCAGTTAACATAAGCAACATTGTCAGGGTAGTTATCAATTAGGTTTAAATAATTAATTTTCTTTCCTTGTGATTCGTCAAGGTTATACTCGTGAATGCCGATCACATTCTTATTAATATCAAGGTATTCAACTACCTGTTTAATCTCTGCTCCGACAATTAATTCAGAATATAAGAACGATATGCTGAACGGGTATCCTTCACAATATACAGGCTGATCAAACTTGGTAAGCCACATTGCACGAGCTTCCACATCTTCACCTCCGCTTTCAAGAACCTTTCCGACCGGCACATACAATGCCATGTTCTGGCCGTATTGATCGCCTATTTGTTTTGCTGAGTTAGTGGCATAAAACGAAAACCCTTCGTCTGAAATCATTGTACCTGTTACAGCTGAAGTGTTCTCTGAGTATTTAATGAAGAAGCCTATTGAATCAGATTGGGATTTTGTGTTATACGAATCAACCGGATATCCATATTCATTCTTAAGCAATGGCTTAAGATATGTCGAAATGTCTATTTGGTAATTCTCTCCATACGGCTTATCCTTCTTCCGTGCGATTAGTTGCCCCGTCTCTTTGTTGTATATTTCAATAAGCACATAATAGGTTGGGTCTGTCAACCCCAAGACCTGAAACTCATATATGATTGGATTAAATGCAGCTATCCAGTTAGATTTAATTTGGATGGGAGTATCACCAATTATTTCTTTCACTGAGAATTCTGAAACTATCGCCCCTGAAGATGCATTACCCCTTAATTCGACCGGGTAAAACCCCACAGCCTGAACTCTAGTAAACGTAAATTCATGAGTACCTATTGAATTTATATTCCCAACACTTCCCGCATGTCTAACATCTAATGAGCCAGATGACAATGCAGTTACAACAATTCTAATTTTATATGTCTTTAAATATTCCGTGAATCCATTGCTAGTCAATAGTGTTTTACTAGATAGCGAATCTAAATTCACAGACCCAGAAGTAAATGTCTTCAGAGAACCATCTCCTTCCCACCAATCTCCACCAGTTGCAAGTGTGGGGTCATTTGTCAGCTCATTCCCCAACAGGACAGTTGTTCCGGAAAGTAATAATACATCTGGCCGTTTAACAATTGCTATCATCTTCTATTGACTTCTGCGTATACTTCTGATCTTATATGAGCTGAGAACTTAGTTGCATAAGTTCTCAAGAACGCTTCAATTCTTTGATCTGTAATAACATTACTAACCACGCCGCTTCTTCCGCCCATTCTATATAGCCTCGTCCCCTCAGCATGTATCTTTCTTGTGATAATATATGCAAGCCTACTATTGTGCTTAGTACGCAATGGGATTTTAAATTTATACCACAGCCATTCTTTTATTTTTTCGAAAAGGGTAGATTCTTTTTTAACCCAAACTTTAGTTGGCCCCCTCCCGTTTTCGAGTGCCATTAAATGTGGTGCAGCCCTAAGTATTCCTCTATGGTCGTTAACTTCAACTTCAAAAGACTGAATAGTTTTACCAGAAGCAACCTGTCCTGCCTGAATGCTATTCTGAATTATTTCCTTTTCAAGCTGAAGAAGGAACTGCATCAACGCCTCACGGAATTCACCCTTAACACTTATAGACATAATGAAGAATAATCTATTACTTCGATCTCTAATTCAAGAACAACCCCATCAAGAATGACATCATATTCATTGATAGCTTCAGTTGGTCTGACATTTGTAATGTTTGAAATAAGCTTCCGGCCGTCGTTATCTTCTAGCTCCTGAAGCCTTAACACAAACTCCTTCGCAATAGCTTTCATCCGCATTATTCCAGGCCGTCTTTGACTTGGAGACATGTCCGCCTCTGATTTAATAGCGAAGAACATTTCAACTTGATAATATGGCCTAATTGTATTTGCCGGTGTTTTCCACCTCTCCACCAATGGCGTATAGAGAAATGCCGCACCATTAGTGAAATCAATATCATCTCCCGCAAGGTTCTGATAAGCCTTTTCTCCATAAATGAACACTGGCCCACCTGACAGGCTTGCAACTATAGGCTCAATTACATCAGCAATAACATCAATCATTTCTTAGATAAGACTTTGTTTAACCTTCTCTGGAATCCTGAAAGTTCTTTTTCGTACCATAGCGTGAGGTAGACAGTATTGTAATCCATAAGTAGAACTTCACTATAAGCCTTATTAAGGCTCTTCGCAAGGGCGTAAACCGTTGCAAATGCTCCGAACTTATCAAGGGCATCGACTCCTGCCCTGATCTCTTCTGAGCTTGGCTTTGTTGCCAGTGTCTTTGACTCTTGATCAATGATTTTTGCCAACTCCTTAAAAAAAAAGTGGCAACTGGAATTACCTCGTACGCTTTGCACTTGCCTATAATAGGTAATAGCTCCTCGACTTTTGTTTCGTCGAAAGAGCTATTGTCCATTGCTGGTTGGAAGTATAGGGCGACCGCATAGGTCATAATATCAAATTCATCGCCTTCATTGTTTTGTACTTCAGATATCTTTCTTTGAAGTGCTAACTTCTGGCCGAATGTTTTTTGTCTAATATCAGGTATCGGATAAAACTCTTCTCCTATCTTAATTTTATCCGGAAGTAGATATCCCGAGAAATCTATTTTCTTGCTTAAAAAATCAATTGCAGGGAGTAGCTTAACATCTAAATCTAAGTCAGTCATTCCTTTCCAAGTTGCTTCATCAACACCCGATAGTATAGAAAGCACCTCAATGATATTGCCAGTCGATTTCCTCAATGCAATAAATTGATCAAAGCTTAATTCGTCGTACGACTGAGGGAGGTTGAATTTTATCTTTCCTAGTTTGAATGGAATCATAAGTGAAGTAAAAAAACCTGAGCAGTGTTAATGCTCAGGCCGATTCAAACAACATAACAATTAAATGGATGGCTATCCTTGCACACTACTAAGATACGAGGCTTGTATACTATGGTGCAAATTTTTTGATAGAAATCGTTCGTACGACGCTAAAGTATTTTTATACGAATGTTGCTTTGGGTCTTGATGAAGGAGACTGAAGCTTGTTCAGTGCAACATAACGAAGCGCATCAATAGCATGATTGAACGCATCAACAGGCTCATTAATAGTCTTGCCAGATATCTTATCAACCTTCCACTTGTAGCTACTCAGCTCTTTGCGAAGGTCAACCGATCTCCTGGTTACGTTTATTTTATACCTCTTAAGGACGTCTATACTTGCGAGAACCGAATCAGGGCCTTTGTTTGCCCCTTCAATTCTTAATGCGGAATGTAACTCTTTAATAGACTTAGGCTCTGAGGAGTCTGCAACAATTTCTTTCCTTCGATCAAAGTTAACATCTTGAAGCTTCTTGATTATCTCAGGATTTGTAAGGCCTGTCTCATAGATCAATTGATCGATCCAAAGCTCTCCATCTTGTGTGTAAACGTCCAGTACCGCAGTTGGATCATTTGTAAAACCAAAGTCCAGGCCTGCCCCGATAAACTTTGCATCTTCTGGTATTGATTCACATATATGCCAATTCCTAAATATAAGACCTTCAATCCTTCCGGTTGCCCCTCTTGCATATACTTTCCATAGCTCGTAATCTTTGTCCTTTAACGCCTCGATCTTGTCTCTTTGCTTCTGAGATATGAAAGGATTATGACGATGATCAGAGATAAACAACCTAACTCTTCCCGATTCAATATTATCATGCGTTAATAATTTTTCATGAACCCAGAACTCAGCATTAGGATTATAGTCAATATACTCCTGCTCTTTCGTACGAAGGCTTAACTCTTCATATACAGGATAAGGAATTCCGTTTGCCTCGTTAACAAACAGATAATGCCTCTTGCCTGACTTAGCATCTTGTGGGCTATCGTAAGACTTAAACTCTAAAACAGACCCGTTATAAAACGAAAAAATCCTATCAGTTTTATTATAATCCCGGACTAATCCTTGAAGAATCTCGGAATTGTTATAAATCTCTAATGCATCACGAAGCGCACCAGCCTTAAGATTGGGAATGTCCTGCCCTACAACTGTGCATATTTTATTCTCTTCTGCTGAAAGCTTTGCAAACAACACCTGAAGAATACTATAGGTCTTCCCTGACGAGGTTCCGCCCTGGTGAATTATAACATCAGACTTGCAATTATAAGTAGCAGAAAATAAAACAGATGCCTGAAACATTATAAATCAATATCCTTTTCCGAAGAAGCTAGCTTAACATCTGTATCCTTAACTTCAATCTCAGCCTTGACAAACGCCACCTTGCTTTCAGTTTCAGTCTTATCTTTCCAACCCATATTTTTTAATGCAAAGATGGCCCCGGTTGGCCTGTCAGTAAACAACTGATTCTCATAACAATTTTCAATAAACAGCCTTGCTTGCTTAATTATGTCGGTGAATGCTTCTTTCTTTTCATATTCATAAAACGTATCACGACTTTGAAATCCAAGATAGAAAGCGAGCCCTGATATAGTGGCTGAACACTTCCCTCGCTTATAACACTTCTGAAAATACTCAAGCATTAGCTTTTTCATTTCTTCCGGATCAGAGTACATTGGCTTACTCCCTAGCTTGGCTAACATCCAAAATTTATTTCCCTTAGGTGCTGGCATACAATTACATTTATTGTTAAATTTACTCGTACGATGAAACGATACAGAACTATAGCGCTTTTACTTTGCTTCCTCTTCGGATGGTTCGGCATTCATCATTTTTATTTAAGAAGATATCTACTTGGTACTTTTTACTTCATATTCTGCTGGTCCTATATTCCTGCAATTCTCTCCTTCTACGATCTAATAAGACTCATTTTTATTAAACAACGAAAATTCTCAAATGCCCACAACAGAGATATTGAAGGCACTGAGAACCTTAATGGCCTAATGGCACATGTTGAGAAGATAGAGAAGAAGTTTAACTAGGCGAATTGCCTGTTAACATCTTTAGCTTTTTCTTATAAAACGATATATGTCTTTTCGTCGCTCCAACCTCCTCTTTATGGCAAGAATGAGTTGAGGATCTTGTCAGGCTTACATTTTCTGAGGTTATCCATTTCACCTCTTTAAGGTTGTTTCCTATCTCTATCATTCTTCAACCTCGCTTTCCTCTTTAGAGCTTGGCTTCCCAATGTCTCCGTTTTCATACAGACGGTTAATAATAAATTGTCCATAAGCAACCATGTCAGCAAGTTTCTCACGATCAATCTTTCCATCATTGAATATTACCGCCAAAGAAACTAGCTGATTATCTGTTGGCATTTTAAATCTTTCTCCTGTTATCATATTACTTTCTCCTTTCTCTACATATTAGCGGTTGAACAAAATACTTCAGGCCGCTTTGGCTCTGACATAAATTCTTCAAATGACATCAGAGGAGTATCGTCTTCATAAATATGAAAATTACCCCAGTTTTCTTGTGGTATCTGCCTAATGTCATAGGTGTGTTCCAGATCCTCGAATAACATATCATGCGTTTTTAACAATGTTTGAATTGCTTCTATAGCTGTATTAGCGCAAACGTATTCCTTCTCTCCGTTTAATTCGATTTGATAAATGTTCATACTTTCTCCTTTCTTGTTTTTAAATAAAAAACTCTTGTCTTGAATATGACTCACAAACTTTTGGCATCGGTTCATTAAATTCCCCTAAATCAAAAGCATTTCCTTTATGCTCAACTTTTGGAGGATACAAAAACACATATTTTATTTTGCAGTAAAGGCAATTAACAGGTTTGTTTATTTCTCCGTATGGAGTCATCATACCTATGCTTGTTTCTTTTTTCTCCAAATTATCACACCCAAAGCAAGCCCTTTCGTTATCAGGATTCCTATGGCAAGCCCTTTCATGTCTTTCAGCCGCCCCTTTAACCTGATAAAGCTTATTGCAGTGGTCGCACTTATATATTTCTTTTACTTCTACTTTCATAAGTTTATTTTCTTTCCTTGAATCAATCATTTTACCCTTCTCATCATCCCACTTTAAAATATACTCCTTTCCGTTCTGCCTGTGGGTTATCTCTCCATACTTTCGGCAGAGGCGTTCGAGGTCAGTCATACGATTCTACACACTCTATTATCTTACCCTTATACCACTTGTCAAACTCTTCAGGCTTATCACGTGTCCAGTATATTGTATGATAATCGTAATCATCATCCCACTCGTGAACCTTATACCAAATACCTCCGCTTCTCTTTCTATACCACTTCGTACGAATAAGCAAGGCTCCTATTGTTCCAATCACAAGAATGAATAAAACCAGATAGATGATTATATTTTTTATTGCCTCCATTTTATTTCGCTTTAATTAAAACTCTCCAACTTACCCAAGCACTTCCAAACATAACACCCGCCAGAAGCCACACCCACCAAGGAAAGCAGACAATTACAAGTATACCACAAGATACAAATATTACCACTACTAACCAAGAGGTTATCCATGAATGTGGAAAGAAATCATAGGTATATTTTGGCATAACTAAAATTGAATTTCTGTTTGATTTGGATCGATTTTTAAATCTTTAAACGTCCTGAACATAACACATCCTTTATCATCAACTATTGTATTAAGTACCTTCGAAGCTGTTTCGGTTTCGTCTTTACATTGATCGTAATTGTACTCCATTTGAGCAAGCGCAATCGGACAAGGCTTTTGACCATATTTACATCTAGAACACTGTGAATCTAAAATGTCACATTCTGAACTGTTTGAAAAATATGCCATATCTATTAAGGTAAAATGTCTTCTTCGTCTAACTTACTTTTTAATCTCTCTACCTCCTTCTTGAGGGATTCGTTCTCCCTCCTAACCCTTTCCAGCTCCTTACTTGCTCTTCTCGCACATTCTGCAACCATGTTAGGATAGCGAAGACCCACATCAGCGAACTCATCTAACCACATATGTATAACCCTTGCTGCTGCTGGATAATCTAATATTACATCTCCCTTCTCATCTTTTAAGTATGGGGGAGGAGGTGCTGGAAGCGGTGGCGCAGGTAGGGGTAATGTATGTCCTTGCAGTCTTCTTTTTGGTCTTGGCGGAATCTCTCCTTTCCCCATTGCTTTCCGAACCCAGTGAAACCATGACTTCTCTTTGCTCATTTTATTTACTCTCCTTTCTAATTGCTTTTCCTTGACTTATTAAATTATCACAATCTACTCCTATAGAGCGAAGGTAGTTGATACACTTTGACATATCATTTACCTTATCCACTATTTTATAATAGTCATTATCAACAATGTTAATCTTTGCAAACACTTTAGATTCCTCTTCTGTCATATCCTCTATTGATCGCAGGATGAGCTTGAATGGGTAATACATATGGTTTTTATCGTTTGTGCCTCCATAGTAAAAACTCAGCCATTTAGCGTCTAATTTATTTTTACTCCACACACTTCCGTCTCTTAAAAAACTTATTATTTCACAGCCAATGTACCTTGCAGCCTCTTGGATGGTTAGTTTGTCTGATTTAGTTTCCATTTATCAAATGTTTATGCTCGTGAATATTGCCTATTACTTCGATATGTTTAACATCAAACTCGGCCATTCCATAGGCTTTAAACCCAGTAACAATATTCTCGAACTTTATTACTGTAGTCCTTCTTGGCTGTTTGTCTTCTCCTCCAAAAGAAAGTACTCCACCATTACTATAATCCTTATATTTAATAACGTCTCCTTCGTAAATCTCTTTACCGTTCTTATCTTTAAGTCCTGTGTATTGACCTATAGTCTCAGGCTTTACCTGAAACAATGTTTGAGTAACATTTGAAATATGCCTCGTAGTGTCTTCTTTTATATAATATGAATAACTACCATCATCTTCCTGAATTCTACCTAACCAACCATATACCCATTCATTATGGCTATCTAATGGCTTTCCTCTGAACTTTATCTCTCTTTCCATACCTTAATCTTTTAATTCAGACCATAAATTATAAAACTTAACATCGAGGTTCCTTAGCTCTAAATCTTCTTCATCACTAAGGCCGACTGAGATTTGTTTTTTTCTTAAAGCTTCCAGTTTGTCGTGAGTCCCCCAAACTTCTTTTTCTAATTCTTCTCTTTTTTCAAGGCTCATGTTATTCTCCTCCTTTGTGTTTTTGAAGTGCTTCTCTTCCTATTTTTCTAATTTCAGAAATAGGAACTTCATATTGACTTTCGTACTGATAGGTCAAAGCTCCCATCTTTCTAATCGTCTCTACCAATTCTCTGTTAGCTTCTTTAAGCCCGGCAATAATATCTTCAGGCCCTGGTGTGTGTTTTGTCTCTTCCATCGTTTAGTTGTTTAAGGTTATACTGTCTATTGATTTAAATATCTGTAATGCTACTTGTGGCACTATTGCATTTCCTCCGGCTTGTATAGATTCGTTTCTCCACTTTGAAAAGGCAATTCCGTCCAGTCTTTCGGAAAACCCATCATTTCCATTACAAACAGGGGAGACAGTTGGGAAGTCTTGCCAGTCTGAGCAAAGAAATCTGGAAGGCTGTTGCTCTGATTCCTTCCCGCTTTCTCCAACGCTTCTTTTGTTCTCGCTCCTTTGTAATCCCTTGTTGTTGTTGGTAGAAGAATCTTTGAATATTCCGGCCTCTTGCTGCTGTGATATTTTGCCTGTTCGAAGTCTTGATATGTTACCATGCTGTTGGTTGGAGTTGGCAGCATCCCCATCCATAATAAATTCTGAAGTCCTTTCTGAACTACTCTCCCTGTCTCCTTCTGATAGAATCTCTGATTTGAATGTGCTGGTGTTTTGCCCTCTTTGTCCACTACTTCTATATGCTTCCATCCTGGTTCTTGCAATGTTGGAGTAGGCAACAATCCATATTCTGTATCTTTCATGGGGAGCCCCGACACCCGCAGCTGGAAGTAAAACCGGTTGTACTTCGTACCCTTCAGCTTCCAATTCAGCCTGCACCTCTTCGAAGACCAGCCCGTCTGACCAATTAACAAGCCCGCGAACGTTTTCGCCCACGATCCAGGTCGGTTGAATTTCTCGAACTGCTCTAAGCATTTCCGGCCAGAGGTGACGGTCATCTTCTGTTCCCTGTCGCTTTCCTGCAACTGAATAGGGCTGGCATGGGAACCCTCCTGTGAGTATGTCAATCTTTCCTCTGTGAATAGTGAAGTCTGTTGTCCGTATGTCTGAGTAACTGATTGCATTAGGCCAGTAGTATTTTAAAATCGTTTGATTAAATTCTTTGAATTCACAATGAAACACGTTCTCCCATCCCATCCACTGAGCCGCGAGATCAAACCCTCCAATTCCTGAAAATAAACTTCCGTGTCTCATATCTTTATCTTATACCTCTGGGTATTATAACAGAGGGTACTAGTTTAAAATTTTATCATCAATTGGCCTTTTTCTTCTACCTTAGGAATCTTACAATAAGCGCAAATACTTTTCTTCTCTGTTACATTCCAAGCTTTATGATTTAGAGAAGGACCACACCGTACAAAACCATTTAAAACATAATGATCAACCCCTTCAATCACAACCCAACCTCTATCTGCTACACTATATCCGTTTTTGATTATGTACTCCATTATCTCTGCCGGCTATTTACCCGACTGTCGTTTGATCTTGACTTTCTACTAAAGTGCATAATTCGTGTCCATACAATCTAATTGCATCGGAATGATTCATTTCATTTATCAACATTGCACAAGCTGGACAATAGAACATTCTTGTTGAATGATTATAGAAGACTGCCCCTTTTTTATTGCAGGCCGTCCGGTTACACTCTTGGTTAAATTTACCTTTCCCCATTTTATTAAAGTATTTTAGTTCACCTAGTTCCGAACTTTCAGAACCTATTTAATTGTTTAAGTGGAGTAGCCTGGACTTGAACCAGGAGTTGACTGTATTTTATCGATTACGAATCGCTTATTAACCCAGTCTGTAGTTTATGAAACTAATTAGCGTCTACCAATTCCGCCACATCTCCTTAAAAGCCGGTTTCTTTCCTACCGGCAAAGCATTTTAAAAAGGAAGATCATCATCAATATTTACACTTTCTAAAATCCTCTCAGCCTCTTCTATCTGCGCAAGTGTATGATTCCTTTTGTCTGCCATTACTTCTCTTGATTTATTTATCATAAACTCAGAAGTCTTTTCTACGGCAACTCTTTTTTCTACAAAGGCTTTTGCAGCCTCATAAACTTGTTGAGCCTTTTCTCCTTCTTCTACTTCAAGAGAGATCTCAATTTTTACATTCTCATAATTGCCTTTTGAAATAAGGCGACTGTAGGTAATAGTTTTTGCTTTCATAATTACTTTTAATTTGTTCGTGGATAGTGCCGGGATCGAACCAGCATTGCATTCTCTATGCTTGGCACATTCCTAAGAGCTTAAGAAGAAAGCTAAGGTTTGATTGAATCGCCAATGCGTATATACATTTAATCTCACCCCCTGATAACCTTTCGGCTGTGCCTTTTCGCCAACTATCCCTGATTACTCCTGATACAGTTGCTTAAATCGTGACAATCCGTAAGCATTTGTTTTCTCAAGAAGCGGAACAAGATCTCTTGCTTTCATAGGCTTCAACTCAACTGTTTTATCATTTTCAACTTTAAATGCAATATTATTTCTTTCCAAAAAATCACGCACTCCTAAATCACAGGCCCCTGTTACCGTTCTATAGTGATTAACTGTAATCTCTGTTTCTGGCGTGATTGGAGAATTCCTTAACCTATCTGCTACTATCTTGAATTGTAGATCTCCTATGGCCGACTTAACAGTGCTTCCGTGTGCGAAAAAACCATCTTTTTTGGCCACAAAACACTCCTGTTTATTAATCTCCCCCTCTTCAATATCAACGAAATTATACCCTGTAAGAATTTTAATCCCCTTTGAAGTGTTTTCTCTTTTAACTACAAAACAATATCCGTCTACATTTATTACTGAAAGTTTATTTTTGCCAATGTGTAATCTTTCCATAGCAGCATTGTAGCTGAAACAATAAGAGCCACACTGAGCCAGCACAGGAAGGTTAACTTCTGTCATAGCACCATTGGAGCTGAAGCAATCAGAGCCACACTGAGCTAATACAGGAAGATTAACTTCTGTCATAGCATCATTGTAGCGGAAGCAATAAGAGCCACACTGAGCTAATACAGGAAGATTAACTTCTGTCATAGCACCATTGGAGCTGAAGCAATCAGAGCCACACTGAGCTAATACAGGAAGATTAACTTCTGTCATAGCAGCATTGTAGCGGAAACAATCAGAGCCACACTGAGCCAGCACAGGAAGGTTAACTTCTGTCATAGCATCATTGTAGCGGAAGCAATCAGAGCCACACTGAGCTAATACAGGAAGATTAACTTCTGTCATAGCACCATTGTAGCTGAAGCAATCAGAGCCACACTGAGCTAATACAGGAAGATTAACTTCTGTCATAGCATCATTGTAGCGGAAGCAATAAGAGCCACACTGAGCTAATACAGGAAGATTAACTTCTGTCATAGCACCATTG
>Ga0247822_10000189_pt1 | contig 29369 bp, 19 predicted proteins | sample 13C_Cellulose_Da_FD_192423 | JGI IMG/M metagenome (GOLD analysis project Ga0247822, IMG submission 192423) | Soil microbial communities from agricultural site in Penn Yan, New York, United States - 13C_Cellulose_Day30 | ecosystem: Environmental > Terrestrial > Soil > Agricultural land | place...
CACGCGCCTGATGCGCCTGCTCGACGAACAGCGCGTCACCGCGATGCAGGCGACGCCGGCGACGTGGCGCATGCTCGTCGAGCTCGGCTGGCGGCCGCGCGCCGGGTTCATCGCGATGTGCGGCGGTGAAGCGCTGCCGCCGGATCTCGCCGCGTCCCTGGCCGCGCGGGTCGGCGCGCTGTGGAACCTCTACGGTCCGACGGAGACCACGATCTGGTCGGCGCGCAAGCGCATCGAGGCCGGCGTTCCGATCCGCCTCGGCGAGCCCATCGCCAACACCCAGCTCTACATCCTCGATCCGATCTCGCTGCGCACGCAGCCGCTCGAGGTCGCCGGCGAGCTCTACATCGCGGGCGATGGCCTCGCGCGCGGCTACGGCGATCGCCCGGAGCTCACCGCCTCGCGCTTCGTTCCCGATCCGTTCGCGACCACGCCCGGCGCGCGCATGTATCGCACCGGCGACCTCGCGCGCCGCCTCACCGACGGCGAGCTCGAGTTCCTCGGTCGCATCGATCACCAGGTCAAGATCCGCGGCTTCCGCATCGAGCTCGGCGAGATCGAGGCCGTGCTCGCCGATGATCCGCGCGTCGCCGAGGTCGTCGTGGTCGTTCGCGAGGACGGTGGCGAACCACGCCTCGTCGCTTACATCGTCAGCCTCGGCACGCCGCCGGCGATCGACGCGCTCCAGGAGCTCGCGCGCGCACGGCTGCCCGACTACATGGTGCCGGCCGCCGTCGTGTTCCTCGACGAGCTACCGCTCTCTCCCGCCGGGAAGATCGATCGCCGCGCGCTGCCCGCACCCGATCGCGCGGCGTTCGGGGCGGCGGCGTACCAGGCGCCGCGCGGCCCGATCGAGGAGATCCTCGCCGGCATCTGGGCGCAGCTGCTCGACGTGCCACGCGTCGGCGCACGCGATGACTTCTTCGAGCTCGGCGGCCACTCGCTGCTCGCGCTCCGCCTCGTGTGGGCGATCAACCAGGCCTTCGCGATCGAGCTCGACCTCGAGAAGCTGTTCGCCGGGCCGACCATCGCCGAGCTCGCGACCGCGATCGCCGCCGCGCAGCGCACCGAGGGCACGATCGTGCTGCCCCCGATCGTGCCCGCGGACCGCGCCGCGCCGCTGCCGCTGTCCTACGCGCAGGAGCGGATGTGGTTCCTGCATCAGCTGAACCCGTCGAGCCCCGCGTACAACATCGCGACCGGCCTGCGCCTGCGCGGCCCGCTCGATCCCGAGGCGCTCCGCCGCGCGTTCGAGGCCACGGTCGCGCGCCACGCCTCGCTGCGCACCGTGTTCCCGTCGCAGAACGGCGTGCCACACCAGGAGCTCCGCGAGCTCGCGCGCTGGGAGCTGCCGATCGACGACCTCTCGCACGTGCCCGCCGCGGAGCGCGATGCCGAGCTCGAGCGCCGGTCGCGCGACGAGGGCCGCCGTCCATTCGAGCTCGCCACCGAGCTGCCGCTGCGCACGCGCCTCCTCCGCTTCGCGTCCGACGATCACGCGGTGTTCGCGACGCTGCACCACATCGCCACCGACGGCTGGTCGCTGGATCTGATGTGGCGCGAGGTGCAGCAGCACTACGCGGCGTTCACGCGGGGCGAGCAGCCGTCGCTCGCGGCGCTGCCGATCCAGTACGCGGACTACGCAGCGTGGCAGCGCCGGGTGCTCGCCGGAGATGCGCTCGCGCAGCAGCTGGCGTACTGGAAGCGGCGGCTCGCCGACGCACCGCAGGAGCTGACGCTGCCGCTCAAGGGTCCGCGCCCCGCGCAGCTCACGTTCGGAGGCGAGCTCGTCACGATGACGGTCGGCCGCGAGGTCACGCACGGCCTCGCCGAGCTCGCACGCCGCCAGGGCACGACCGTCGTGATGGCGGTGCTCGCCGCGTTCCGCGCGCTCCTCTATCACTACACGGGTCAGCGCGACGTGTGCATCGGCGTCCCGACCGCCAACCGCAAGGTGCGCGAGGTCGAGCAGCTCGTCGGCTTGTTCGTCAACACGGTGGTCGTGCGCACCGATGCGGGCCCCGAGGCGAGCTTCCTCGAGCTGCTCGCGCGCGAACGCGCGGCGGCGCTGGAGGCGTACGCGCACCAGGACGCGCCGTTCGAGATGGTGATCGACGCGCTCCACGTCGAGCGCGCGCTGAATCGCAACCCGCTGTTCCAGGTGTTGTTCCAGCTGTGGATCGAGGAGGACGCACCGCCCGAGGCGGCCTGGGGCAGCGTGCGCGCCGACCTCATCGAGCGCCTCAAGGGTGCCACGCAGCTCGACCTCGACATCTCCGGCGTGGTGCGCGAGGACAGCATCGAGCTCGCGTTCCTCTACAACGTCGATCTCTTCGATCGCGCGCTGATCGATCAGCTGCTCGGTCACTTCCAGCGCTTGCTCGCGCAGGTCGTCACCGAGCCGCAGCGTCCGATCGCGACGCTCGACCTCCTCGCGCCCGAGGAGCAACGCAAGCTCCTCGTCGAGTGGAACGCCACCGATCTCGACTACAGCCGCGAGCTGTTCGTGCCGGGCCAGATCGAGGCGCAGGTCGATCGCACGCCCGGCGCGGTCGCCGTGACGTTCGAGGGCGCGTCGCTCACGTACCGCGAGCTCGACGATCGCGCGAACCGCCTCGCGAACCATCTGCTCGCCCGCGGCGTGCGCCGCGACCAGCCCGTCGGCGTCTCCCTGGAGCGCTCGATCGACATGGTCGTGGCCGTGATCGCGATCCTCAAGACGGGTGCGGCGTACATGCCCGTCGATCCGAGCTACCCGCCGCTGCGCGTGCAGGCACTCCTCGAGGACAGCGGCTGCAGCTTCGTCGTGGATCGCGCGTGGCTCGATGCGGAGCATCACGCGATCGCCGCGAGCTCGTCCGCACGCCCCGGTGTCGCGATCGACGGTGACGGCGCCGCGTACGTGCTGTTCACGTCGGGCTCGACCGGCCGGCCCAAGGGTGCCGTGCTGCCGCATGCGGGCATGCGCAACCGCCTGCTGTGGCCGCACGAGCTCGGGTTCACGGCCAAGGACCGATTCCTGCTGAAGACGCCGTTCACGTTCGACGTCTCGGTGTTCGAGCTGTTCTATCCGTTCACCATCGGCGGCTGTCTCGTCATCGCACGCCCCGATGGTCATCGCGATCCGCTGTACCTCGCGCGCTTGATCGACGAGGAGCGCGTGACCTACGCGCACTTCGTGCCGTCGATGCTAGGTCCGTTCCTCGACGCCGCGAAGACCTCGCCGGTCCCGTCGCTGCGGCGCGTGATCTGCAGCGGTGAGGCGCTGACCTCGTCGCTGGTGCGCGACTTCGTGGCCACGCTCGACGCCGAGCTCTACAACCTGTACGGCCCGACCGAGGCCACCGTCGACGTCTCGTGGTGGCGCTGCGACACCGATCGCAGCCCGCTCGCCGTCCCCATCGGCGTACCCGCGGCGAACACGCGCCTCTACGTCCTCGATCCCCAGCACCGCCCGGTGCCGATCGGTGTCAGTGGCGAGCTCTTCATCGCCGGTGTTCAGCTCGCGCGCGGCTATGTCGGCCGGCCCGACCTGACGGCCGAGCGCTTCATCCCCGATCCCTTCCACTCGGGCGAGCGCATGTACCGCACGGGCGACCTCGCGCGGCACCAGCCGAACGGCGCGATCGAGTACCTCGGCCGCATCGACCATCAGGTCAAGCTGCGCGGCCTCCGCATCGAGCTCGGCGAGATCGAAGCCGCGCTGCGCACGCTGCCCGGTGTCACCGATGCGGCGGTCCTCGTGCATCACGACGTGCTCGTGGGCTACGTCGTCACCGCGGGTGGGTTCGACGTGCCCGCCGCGAAGGTCGCACTCGCCGCACGGCTCCCCGACTACATGGTGCCGAGCGCGTATGTCGCACTCGCCGCCTTCCCGCTGACCTCGAGCGGCAAGCTCGATCGCAAGGCGCTCCCCGCACCCGAGCTCGCGTCGGCGTCGGCGTACGTCGCGCCGCGCGACGCCACCGAGGAAGCGCTCGCCGAGATCTGGCGCCGCGTGCTCGAGGTCGAGCGCGTGGGCGTTCGCGACGACTTCTTCGCGATCGGCGGCCACTCGCTGCGCGCGATGCAGGTCACCTCGCAGGTCCGCGCCCGGTTCTCCGCCGAGCTGCCGCTGCGCGCGATCTTCGAGGCGCCGACGATCGAAGCCCTCGCCACACGCGTGCGCGCCCTCGCCGCCCAGGCCACGCGCCCCGACGTCACCGCGCCGCTGCTCGCGGCCCCCCGCGGCGCGACCGTGCCGCTGTCGTACGCGCAGCAGAGCATGTGGCTACTGCAGCACCTCGAGCCGACCAGCGTCGCCTACAACATGGCGAGCACGCGCTGGTTCGAGGGCGCGCTCGAGATCGAGGCGCTGCGCCGCGCCGTCGAGCAGCTCGTTCACCGCCACGAGTCGCTGCGCACGCGATTCCCGGCGGAGGATGGCGAGCCACGCGCCGTGATCGATCCGCCGGCTCGCTGGGACCTCGCCTACGCGGACCATGGCGGCATCGACGACGCGAAGCTGCGCGAGCTCACCGCGCAGCTCCTGGCGCAACCCTTCGATCTCGCGATCGGGCCGATGCTGCGGACCCACCTCGTGCGCGTCCGCGACGACGCTCACCTGTTCGTCCTCTCGCTCCATCACATCGCCGGCGATGGCTGGTCGCTGGACGTGCTGTGGCGCGAGCTCGGCGAGCTCTACACCGCGCTGGTGGAGGGACGCGCGCCCGCGCTGGCGCCGCTACCGATCCAGTACGCGGACTACGCCGCGTGGCAGCGCACGCGGCTCGCCGGCGGCGAGCTCGAGCGCCAGCTGCGGTACTGGACCGAGACCCTGCGCGATGCGCCGACCGAGACGGCGCTGCCGTTCAAGGGCCCGCGGCCGTCCACCCCGCTGTCGCTCGATCATCGGCTCACGCTCCGCATCGATGCCGAGCTCGCCGATGGCCTGCGCGCGCTCGCGCGACGCGAGGGCGCCACGATGTTCATGACGCTGCTCGCGGCGTTCCGCGCGTTGCTCGCGCGGTACACGGGGCAGCACGATCTCGTGATCGGTACGCCGGTGGCGAATCGCAACCGGCCGGAGCTCGACGGCCTGATCGGCCTGTTCCTCAACACGCTCGCGCTCCGCGGCGAGGTCCGCGCCGACGACAGCTTCGCGGCGCTGCTCGCCCGCGAGAAGGCGATCGCCCTCGGTGCCTACGAGCACCAGGAGACGCCGATCGAGCTCATCATCGATTCGCTCGCGCTCGAACGCCGCCCGGATCTCAACCCGCTGTTCCAGGTGTGGTTCGTCCACCAGAACACGCCGCGCCACACGCCGACGCTCGGCGGCTACGCCGAGGTCCTCGGCGAGGACACGTTCGAGGGCAAGAGCAAGTTCGACATCTCGCTGTACAGCATCGAGGACGGCCGCGACATCGTCATCGATCTTCACTACAAGCCCGAGCTGCTCGACCGCGTCACGATCGAACGCATGATCGCGCACTATCGCGCGGTGCTCGCAGAGGTCGTCGCCGACCCAGGCCTGCGGGTGGATACGCTGCTCGCGGACGAAGCCTCGACGCCGCGCTATGCCCCCGATCGCGCGCTGATCGCCGCACCGGGCTTCCGGCGGCTCGACGCCTCCGGCGAGCTCGGCGTGTGGCACGCCTTCGAGGCCCAGGCGCGCGAGCATGGCGATCGTCATGCGATCGTCGACGGTGATCAGCGCTGGACGTATCGCGAGCTGGAGCAGCGCGCGTCTGCGCTCGCGTCGCAGCTGCTCGAGACCAGCGCACGTCGCGTCGCCCTCCTGTTCCCGCACGGCGCGGACATGGTCGCCGCGATGCTCGGCGCACTCGGCGCGGGCGCGCTGTACGTCCCGCTCGACTCGGAGCACCCGGTCGATCGCCTGCGCGCGATCGTGACCGACTGCGACGCCGAGGTGATCGTGTGCGCGCCGTCCACCCGCGAGCTCGCGCAGTCACTCGGCGCACCGCGCGTGCTCGTTCCGAGTGATGCCATCTCGCCGGCTCGCCTCCGCCGCCCGCGGGCTGCCGCCGACGACGTGGCGTACATCCTGTACACCTCGGGCTCGACCGGTCTGCCCAAGGGCGTGTTCCAGAGCCAGCGCAACATCGCCCATCACGCGCTCACGTATGCGAACAACGTCGGCATCGGTCCCGGCGATCGCGTCGCGCTCCTCGCGACGTATGCCTTCGACGCCGCCGTCATGGACATCTACGGCGCGCTGCTCACCGGCGCGACGCTCTATCCGTGGAGCGTTCGCACGCTCGGGTTCGAGCAGCTCGGCGGCTGGATCGAGCGCGAGGGCATCACCCTGCTGCACGGAACGCCGACGGTGTTCCGCGAGATCGTCGCCGAAGCAGCGCGTACCTCGACGGCCGGCCAGGAGTTCACGACGGTGCGCGCGGTCGTGCTCGGCGGAGAGGCCGTGGGGCGCGAGGATCTCGAACTGTTCCGGCGCCACTTCCCCGCCACGAGCGTGCTCGTCAACGGCCTCGGCCCGACGGAGTCCACGCTCGCGCTCCAGGCGTTCCTGACGCCCACCGACGGCCTCGGTGAGCGTAACACCGTCCCGGTCGGCTCCCCCGTGAGCCCCGCGACCGAGGTGATCCTCGAGACGCCGCTCGGCCGTCAGCTCGCGGCCTACGGCGTCGGCGAGCTCGTGATCCAGAGCAAGCACATCGCGCTCGGTTACTGGAAGCGGCCCGCGGAGACCGCGACGGCGTTCGGCGCGGGGCACCAGGGCATCCGGCGCTATCACACCGGCGATCTCGGCCGGCGCTTGCCCGACGGGCGCATCGAGTTCGTCGGCCGCCGCGACACGCAGGTCAAGCTGCGCGGCGTTCGCATCGAGCTCGGCGAGATCGAGGCGGTGCTCGCGAGCTGCAGCGGGGTCGCCAGCTGTGCGGTCGTGATCCGCGGGCCCGCGGCGGATCCCATGCTCGTCGCCTTCGTCGCCAAGCCACCGGAGGCCGCAGCGCTCACCACGAGCGATCTGTCCGCGCAGCTCGCGTCCCGCCTGCCCGCGTACATGGTCCCGCAGGTGATCGTGTTCCTCGCCGCGATGCCGCTGACGACGACGGGCAAGGTCGCGCGCAAGCTGCTCCCCGAGGTCGATCTCTCCGCGCTCGACCGCGGTGCGTTCGAGGCACCGCGCACCCCCGAGGAGCAGGGGCTCGCCGAGATCTGGCGCGAGATGCTCGGCGTCGAACACGTCGGCGCGCACGACAACTTCTTCAAGCTCGGCGGCAACTCGCTGATGGCGCTCCGGCTGGTCTCCCGCATCCGCTCGAAGTTCGCCGTCTCGCTCCCCGTGCGCACCGTGTTCACCTCGCCCACGCTGGATGCCATCGCGGCGATGCTGAAGCCGGACCCGGCGAAGGAGACCGCCGACACCGGCATCAAGTTCGTTCCGACCAGCATCACCGAGGCCGCGGCGACCACGGTGCAGCAGTACTTCTACTACCTCGATCGCGACGACCACGACCCGATCAGCTACTACTCGCCACTGGTCATCCAGCTCGACGGCCCGCTCGATCCGGGGCTGCTCGCGCGCACGTACGACGAGATGGTGCGCGCGCACAGCGTGTATCGCACCGCGTTCCGCGAGGTCGGAGGCCAGCTCCGGCAGTTCGTGCTCGACGCCGGCGAGGATCGGCCGCCGCGCCTCGAGCTCGATGATCGAGACGAGGTGCCGGAGGAGGCGTGGAACGCCGAGCTCTCGCGCGCGCAGACCGAGCTCGCCGCGAAGGCCTACGACCTCGGGGAGGCACGCGGCCTGATCCGCGCCCGCCTGCTGCGGCTCGGGGCGAATCGGTACGCGATCATGGTGCTGCGTCACCACATCGCGGCCGACGGAGGTGCCGGCCAGGCGCTGACGAATCACCTGTACGACAACTACCTGCGCCTCGTCGACGGTAAGGGCAGCGCACCGCCGCCGGCGCTCCAGGCGATCGACTTCGTGGACGCACACCAGAAGTGGGCCCGCACGCCGGCAGGGCAAGCCCAGGAGAAGCTGTGGAAGGAGCGCCTCCGTAACCTCGTGCCCGTCGAGCTCGAAGGCGACTTCCCACGCGCTGCGATCGACGCGCGTCGCGATGTGGTGCCGCTCGGCATCACCGCCGACCAGAGCTACCCACCGGAGTCGATCGCGCTGCCCCAGGAGGCCTACGCCGCCGTGGTCGCGGCCGCGGCGGAGGCGCAGACCTCGGCGTTCGTGGTGTTCGCGACGGCGCTGGTCTGGTTGCTGCGCGAGCGGTCGCACCAGGACGACATCTCGCTGCAGACGACCTACTCCCTGCGCGAACAGGATCCCAAGCTCGCCGACGTCCACGGCGCACTCGTGTCGTGGTCGGTGATCCGCGTCGACCTCCGCGGCGCGACCACGTTCAAGGAGGCGATCCTTCGCACCAAGAGCTTCGTGGACGCGATGTACGACTCCGGCCCTCCGTACGACTACTACGACGTCGTGCCGCACGGGCTTCGCCGCGTCGCGTTCAACTACATCCCGCAAGGGGGCGGAGGCGGCGATGACGACTCCCCGCCTCCCGTGGTCACGCTGTCGCGCCGCACGTGGCCGTTCCCACCGTGGAAGCGCCCGTGGGACCTACACCTGACCCTGATCGATTCGTCGACGGGTGCACGCCTCGTGTGGACGGGGTTCGAGAAGCTGTTCCGGCGCGAGACGATCGTCGCGATGCTCGGCCGCTACATCGAGATCCTACGCGGGGTCGGCCGGTGAGGCCTGATACCATCGAGCTGCTGTCGAGAGGAGCCTTCCGATGAGCGCAGAGAAGTTCGTGTTTCCGGATCCGGGAGTCCCCACGACTCCGATCGAGCGCGTCGATCTCTACTCGGAGAAAGCAGCGAGCTACGTCGCGCGCTGCATCCCGTTCGTCGCGAAGGTCGACTGGCCCGCGCTCGGATGGACGCCGGAGACGCTGCGCAAGAAGATCGGCAACGCCACCGTGAAGCTGCTCAAGCACAGCGGCGAGGGCGTCACCGTCAGCGTGAACGAGTACATCGACCTGATCGACAACATGCGCTCCGGGACGGGGGAGTACGCGATCCACGGCGCGCCGGTGATTCGCTTCCGTCCACCGGACCGCAACCCCGAGTTCAACGTCCTCCTCGACGATCTCCGGCTGCCTTCGTTCGTCACGCCGCAGAACCTCCACAGCATGGCCGTGTGGATGCGGAACTCGGGGTGGAGGGACAACGGCAGCCACGCCGAGGCCAACGTCGCCTCGAACCTCAACCTCCAGATCGCCGGCAAGAAGCACGTCTGGTTGTTCCCGCCGGATGACTCGCCCTACGTGGGCGCCGCGACGACGCGCGAGAACCTGATGACCCCGCCGTACTTCTCGGCCCAGCAGACGGTCTACAAGGCCGATGACGCGCACCCCGAGTTCGAGAACGTCCACTGCTACGAGACCGTGCTCGAGCCGGGGGACATGATCCATGTCCCGACGCTCTGGTACCACTGGTTCGTTCACTACGACGCCTACCAGATCAACTTCAATTGCTGGTGGCAGCTCGAGGAGCTCCCGCTCAGCACGCTGTCGGCCGAGTGGGCATTCATGAAGGCGCTGTGCCTCTCGCTCGGTGGCTTTGCCGAGGCGCCCGCGCGGTTCGCCGCGCTGCCGGTCGAGACGCAGGACCTGCTGGCCCAGATCTCGCGCACGCTGGTCACCGAGAAGCGGTGCACGCTGGCGAAGACGCCCGAGCTCTACGAGGGTGCGAAGCTGACCCCGTTCAATCCCGCCCTCTTCAAGAAGAGCTGACGTGAGCCTCGCGAACGCGCAGCTCGCCGCGCTCCACGAGACCGCGGGCAGCCTCGATCCTCTGCTCGCGTACCTGCGAACGATCGACTACTCGCTCGGTGCGATCGCCGCGCTCGTCGGTGAAAAGGATCCGACGAACTTCGTGCGCAACGCAGGGTTCAGCGCGCTCTCGTACGATCCGGTGCTGAAGGCCAGCCCCACGCACCTCGCGTGCCTCGCGCGCCTGTTCCTGTTCGGCGGCAGCGTGTCCGAGAGCGCGTATGCGGTGATCCCGCGCGACATGCAGGATCTCCTCGATCGCTTCGGGCTCGTCCGCCGCAGCGACGGCACGATCACGAGCGAGGTCACGATCGGCGAGCTCGAGTCGCAGTACTTCGTGTCGGACAAGCTCTTCGACCTCGCGGCCGACGGACTGAAGCTGAACACGGCGAGCGACGCGGTGTGGCCGCTGAGCGAGTGGTCGCTCGCGCTGCACGAGCAGCTCGACTTCGAGGATTCGTGGACGAGCCTGCTCGACGTCGGCGGCGGCAGCGGCTGCCTCGCCATCCTCGCCGGTGACCGCTACGCGCAGCGCGTCGCGATCGATCTCAACCCACGTGCGACCGCGTTCTCGCAGCTGAACGCGCAGCTCGCGCGTGCCTCCTCGCTGCGCTGCGAGACCGCCGATTGCCTCACGTTCGCAGATCGCGCGATCGAGAAGTTCGATCACGTCGTGTTCGCGGCGCCCGGAGGTCCGTCGGGCCCGACCACGGGGGAGTCGGCGATGGTCGCGCACGGCGGAGCCTTCGGGCACGAGCTCGTCATCAAGTTCCTGTCGGCGCAGATCGACAACCTGCTGGCGCCGGGCGGGTGCTGCCACATCTGGGGCGTGTTCGCCGTCGAGGAGCGGCTCGGCTCGATCCGGCGCCTCGTCGAGGAAGCCCTGCCGGGCGATCGGTTCGACGTCTCGATCGAGCCGGTCCGGTCGGGGGGGCTCTACCTCTCGCGCGAGCACATCCAGTCGAGGAAGGTACCGAGAGGTAGCCACTACGCGCAGGGGGACGGCGTCTCGAGCGTCCTCGAGTGGCTGAACGAGCGCGGTGTGATCGAGGTGGCGTCCGCGGTCGTCGCGATCCGCCACCGCGAAGAAGGTCTGCTCGGCTTCTGAGCGCCGTCGACCGTCGACGCGGCGTCGTTGTACAGTGTGAGGATGGGAATGCACGCCGAGTTTCCTCGGAATCCCGCCCGCAAGCTCCCGCTCCCTGAAGTCGACGGGCCGGACTCTCCACAGGCGCGCGAGCTCGTCGAGCAGCGCCAGCCGTTCCGCTGCAAGGTGAAGGACATGCCCGCGTGGGACATTCCTTATCTGCAACAGAAGGTGGGGCAGTTCGAGCGCAAGCTCACACGCACGGGCACCGAAGAGATCGTGACCATGAGCAACGCGGAGCTCCTCGCGATCATCGCGGAAGATCCGGGATGGAAGGCGAAGTACCTGCCGACGGACGGCTTCGGGCCGCCGATCAACTTCCTGCATCCCGTGTACAAGGTGCTCGCCGAGGAGCTCCAGCTCCCCTCGTACGTCACCGATCCCAAGGTGCTGATGATGATGCGCAACTCGCGCGCGAACGCGAACCGCGAGTATTACGACACGCCATCGCACTACGAGCTCAACGTGCAGCCCGCGATCTACATCCAGACCTCGGGGCGCAAGCACCTGTGGCTGTTCTCGCCCGACGAGGCCGCGAACCTGGGCGTCGAGTCGGCGATGTTCGAATCACCGTTCGTATCGAACGGTGCCGACGCGTGCACGCATCCGGACAAGTATCCGCAGCTCGCCAAGGCGACCTGCTACGAGATCGTCCTCGAGCCGGGCGACTTCGTCTACTGGCCCGAGTTCTGGTTTCACTGGTTCGTGCACTACCACGACTTCCAGATGAACCTGCGGATCGACTGGGACGTCCCTCGCTTCGAGCTCAACCCGATGTCCGCGAGCTGGGCGTACTCCAACGCACTGGCGTCGGCGCTCGGTGGCTTCGCGAACATGCAGCAGGCGTGCGCGCAGCTGCCGCCGCAGACGCGCGAGCTGCTCGTCAAGATCGAGCAGAGCCTCATCAACGACAAGACCGTGCTCCAGGGGGCGCCGATGACCAAGGCGCGCAAGGCGGCGGGCACCCGCGCCGATCAAACCGCCTACAAGCCGCCGACCGAGCCCAAGTCGGGCGGATCCTGATGCTACGCTCGGGCCGATGTCGGACGACCTGCCGAAGCCCGAACCCAAAGAGATCGACGAGAAGCTGGCCCTCCAGCTCAAACACCTCTCGGAAGACAACGTCCTCAAGGGCAAGCCGTACGGCGACGAGAGGTGTGACAACTGCCTCTACTACCTGAATGCCGACGAGGACATCTCGTACTGCTGGCACCCCAAGCTGCGCATCCTCGTCGGTGGGCAGTGGTGGTGCCAGTGGTGGGAGAAGACCGAGTAGTCCCGCGTGCGTCTCGAGGAACGTCAGATCGAAGGCCACGAGCACGAGCAGGATCGGCAGCGCGAGAAGACTCCACTCGAGGAGAAGCGCACCGAGGATCTGCTCGGCATCGGTGGTGACGCGCTGCGCGGCACGGGCATGCAGCGGCACGAGCAGCTGCTCGACGTCATGCGCACGATCCTCGAGGACCGCACCAAGATCGATCTCACCGCGCTGCAGCTGCCGCAGCGCGAGCACCGCGCGCTGGAGGCGATCCAGGTCGCGGTCAGCGGGCGGAGCAGCGACAAGGACCAGTTCGTGTACGCAGAAGACCGGCGCACGATGCTCGAGCAGGCGCTCGCGATCCTGCAACCGGACCTGATCTCGCACGACCCGAAGGTGGTGAACGAGCTGCGCGTCCAGCTCGCGCACGTGCAGACCCACGTGACGGAGCTGCGCGAGCACCTCATGCACCTCGAGGACGGCCAGCAGGAGCTGCGCGGTGAGCGCGCCGCGATCAAGGCCGCCGCGACCGACACCGGCGACAAGGCGGAGCCCGACGGCGAGAAGCCGGGGTCGACGCTGTATGGCCCCGAGCGCAAGGAGCCGGCGAAGCCGGCGTCGACGCTGAGCGGCCCGGAGGTGAAGCACGAGCGCCCGCCGTCGACGCTGAGCGGCCCCGAGCGCGCGCCGCCGGCGACGGTCCCCTCGACGCTCGGCGATCCGGACGAGATCGCCGAGGTCGCGAAGAAGAAGCCGTGGTGGCGGAGGGCGTTCGGTGGCTGACCCGCTCGCCGACGTCATCAGCGTCATCCGGCTGCACGCCGAGGCCGCGTTGTTGCGCCGGCTGAACGCGGGCTCGGGGTTCGCCGACCCGCGTGTGCCGTCCCAGATCTACCTGCGCGACGAGGCGGCGCTCGCGCGGCTGGCCGGCGGCACGCTGCGTCCGGCGGGGACGCACCGCAAGGCGGCCGACGAGCTGGAGCGCGTGATCGCCGCCGCCCAGCACGACGCGCGGGGGACCCGGCTCGGCCTGATGATCGCGCGCCTCGGCCTCGATCCCGTCGACGCCGCGCTGCTGACGACCGCGCTCGCGTACGCCCTCGACCTCGATACGCGCGAGCTGTGCCACGCGCTCGCGCCGCGCCTGCGGCCCGCGCTCTACCTCGAGACCTGCGCCGACGTGCTCGGCGTGCCGACGCCCGCGCTCCTGCTCGCCGTGCGGCTCGGCAGCGCGCTACGCCGCGGGCGCGTGCTCGTGATCGACGGCGAGGGGCTCGGCGCGACCCTCGAGCTCGCCACCTCCGCGTTGTCGTGGCTGCTCGGCGACGATGCGCTGCTGCCGCCGCTGGCTGGACTCGTCGAGCCCCTCGCGGCCGATGCGGACCCCGGCGTGGTGCTGCCCGCCCCCACCCTCGCGGCGCTCGATGCGCTGGTGCCCACCCTGCGCGGGCCGGCCCCGGTGGCCGTGCTCCTGCGCGGTCCGCGCGGCTCGGGACGCAAGGCCGCGGCGCATCGCCTCGCGGCCGCGCTCGGCCGTCCGCTGGTCGTCGTGCCGGTGCCCGCGGTCGTCGGCGCGGAGCAACGCACGCGCGCTGCGCTGCTCGCCGGTGCGCTCGCCGCCGCTCGCGTGCGGGATGCGGTGCCGTACCTCGCCGATGCCGACGCGCTCTACGACGAGCGCGGCGAGCTCGCCCAGGATCATCTCGACGCGATCGCCGCGACGCCCGGCCTCGTCGTCCTCGGCTCCGGTGGCAGCGGCGGTCACCTCGAGCTGCGCCGCCCCACGCTCGCCGTCGCGATGCCGCGCACCGAGCTCGCCGATCGCGAGCGCGCGTGGTCCGCCGCGCTTGCCCCGCACGGCCTCGCCGACGCCCCCGAGCTCGCCGCGCGCTACGTGATCGGCCCCGGCGCGATCGCCGACGTGGTGGTCGAGGCCACGCGCTACGCCGCCGCGGCGAGCACGCCGGTCGACACGCCCGCCCTCGAGGCCGCCGTCGGACGCCGTCTGTCGCTGCGACTCGGGACCTACGGCACCGTCGTCCACCGCAAGGCGCGGTTCTCGGAGCTCGTCCTTCCCGAGGACGTGATCGACACGCTGCACGACATGATCGCGATGGTCCGCGAGCGCGCGCAGATCCTCGAGCGCTGGGGCTATCAGCGGCACCTCGGCATCTCGCGCGGCGTCTCCGGCCTGTACTCGGGCGAGCCCGGCACGGGCAAGACGATGGCGGCGAGCGTGGTCGCATCGGCGCTCGGGCTCGAGCTGGTGCGCATCGATCTCTCCGCGGTCGTGTCCAAGTACGTCGGCGAGACCGAGAAGAACCTGGCCAAGATCTTCGACGAGGCGCAGGACGCGCACGCGATGCTGCTGTTCGACGAGGCCGACAGCCTGTTCGGCAAGCGCACCGAGCTCAAGACCGCGCAGGATCGCTTCGCGAACCTGGAGGTCAACTACATCCTCCAGCGCATGGAGACGTTCGACGGCGTCAGCGTGCTCACCACCAACGCCGAGAGCTCGATCGATCCGGCGCTGCAGCGCCGCCTGAACTTCCGCATCCGCTTCCCCGAGCCCGAGGTCGAGGAGCGCGAGCGTCTGTGGCGCATGTTGCTGCCACCGTCGACGAAGCTGCACGGCGGCGTCGACTTCCACGCGCTCGCAGAGAAGTTCGACATGACCGGCGGCTACATCAAGAACGCCGTCGTGCGCGCCGCCGTGATCGCCGCGCGCGCCGGCCGCGACATGATCGCGGAGGACCTGTGGGCGGGTGCGCATCACGAGTACGCCGAGATGGGCAAGGTGATGCCCCAGCTCCCCGGTCACTCGCTGTAGCGCGCACCCTCGCGTGCGATCCGCGCGTGGAGGTCGCCCGTGACTCGCAGTGCCTGCATCGGCAGCGCGAACGAGGTCCCCGCTCGCTCGACGACATCCATGAAGCCGATCAGCACCTCCTGCCGCCACGCGCGAAATTGGCCCCAGTCGCCCGTCCTGAACCAGGCCATCACCTCGACGTCGAGCGACGAGCTGCCGAACTGGGAGAAGCGCACGATCACGTCGTCGGGCCAGATCCCGGGGTGCGCGCGCAGGACCTGCTCGAACCCGGCGAGCACCGCGCGCAGCTGCTCCGCCGTGGTCCCGTAGGCGAGCCCGATGATCGTGGCCAGGCGGCAGCGGTCACGCACCGCGTACGTCTCGACCCGCATGTCGGCGAGCCTGCCGTTGGGGAGCGTCACCACCGTGCGATCGAGCGTGCGGACGCGCGTCGAGCGCAGCCCGACCGCCTCCACGGTGCCGAGCACGTCCTGCTCGATCTTCACGAAGTCACCCTCACGCAGGGGCTGATCGATCCCGATCGCGACCGCCCCGAACAGGTTCTCGACCGTCTTCTGGGCACCGAACGCGAGCGCGATGCCGCCGATGCCGAGGCCCGCGAGCAGGCTGGCGACCGGGAGGCCGAGCCCGCTGAGAAACCCGATGCCCGCGATCACGACCACGATGACCTTCGCGATCCGCCCCAGGAGCAGCAGCAGCGCGCGCGACGCCGGCCGCGAGCTCGCCCACCTCGCCGTGGTCAAGCGCGTCGTGGCGACGTCGATCCCGCGCAGCGCCCCCCAGACCAGCGCGAGCGCGAAGGCGGCGAGCAGGAAGCTGGTCGCGAGCTCGTGGTGCAGCTCGAGCACCGGGAGCTGCGAGCGCAGGAGGGCGATCGACGCCATCACCCGCAACGGACTACGTAGCCGTGCCAGGAGCTCGTCGTCGAAGGTGGTCGACGTCCGGCTGGCGAGCACGCGGGCGAGCCAGGCCACGGCGGCCATCACCACGCGCCCGAGCATCCAGCTCACGGCGATCGCGATGACGAGTCCGAACCATTGCCAGACGGCGATCTCCCCCGGGCCGACCGCGCGCATCCAGTCAGGAACGTGTTCTGCAATATTCACGCGCCCGACGATACTTTGACCTCATACGGCTGGCCAGCGCAGCTTCGAGCGGTGCCTCCCATGCATCCCTACGAGCATCGCGACGACGAACACGAGCGCGTCCATGCTGCCCGCGGCGGCTGCGACAATTCCGGGTCCCGGACACATCCCGGCCAGCCCCCAGCCGATGCCGAACAGCGCGGCACCGACCACGAGCTGGAGGTCGAGGGCGCGGCGTTCGGGGACATGGAAGCGCAGCTCGAACCATGGCGCGCCGGAGCGGCGGAGGATCAGGCGATGTGCGACCGCGTACACCGCGATCGCGCCGCCCATCACGAACGCGAGCGTCGGGTCCCACGCGCCGGTCGGGTCCAGAAAGCCGATCACGCGCGCGGGCTGCGTCATTCCGGACAGGAGGAGGCCCGCGCCGAACAGGACGCCCGCGACCGCCGCGACGAACAGCGACACGCGCCGGGTCACGACCGCCCTCCTGCGATCATCGCGGCGAGCGCCCCGGTGGTCATGAAGGTCGCGACGGCGACGAGCGAGCGCATCGACAGGCGCGACAGGCCGCACACGCCGTGTCCGCTCGTGCAGCCATTACCGAGCCGAGTCCCGTACCCGACGAGCAGACCGGCGATCGCCACGAACAACGGCGACCGTACGGGCGCTCCGATCGACGCGGGCGCCAGCGCGGCGGCGAACACGCCGGCGACGAGCAACCCGCCCACGAACGCGTAGCGCCACGCGCGATCCGTGGTGGCGGGCGAGAGCAGCCCGCCGACGATCCCCGAGATTCCCGCGATCCGCCCGTGCGCGAGCAGCAGCAACGCACTCGCGCAGCCGATCAAGACGCCGCCGAGTGCAGCCGAGATCCATGAAGACGACATGGCGAGCCGCAAAGCAGGGGCGATGCCAGGTCCTACACGCAGGACTTGCGGGATCCAGCGCGCCCGAGGCGAAACAGAGGCGTCGCGTGTTTCAGCCGTGGTTGCACGCGGTTTCGCCGAAGGCCGGTCCCGCCTCCGCCGCTGGCTCGTGCGATGCATTCGCAAGAGCACATGACGATCAACGAGAACACGACCGATCGCATGATCCGCATCGCACTCGGCGCCACGCTGCTCTCTCTCATGGTCGTGGGACCGAGGACCCTGTGGGGCTTGCTCGGCCTCATCCCGCTCGTGACCGGGCTGACCGGGCGCTGCCCGGTCTACCGGATGCTCGGTGTGGACACCTGCCGCTTCGAGCGCCGCGCCTGGTGACGTTGCACCGCCGTTTCAGCGCGTTTCACGCACGCGCCTAACCCGCAGCCGACACACGGTTCGCAGCGCGGTCCGGCGCTTGCTGGAACACCGAGCATGTTCGTGCTCGGCCTCTTCCTCGCGATCGCCATCGGGCTCTCGCTCGGGCTCCTCGGGGGTGGCGGGTCGATCCTCACCGTTCCGGTGTTCCATTACGTGCTCGGGGCGCCTGCGCACGATGCGATCACGGCGTCCCTCGTGGTGGTCGGCGTGACGAGCACCCTCGCGCTCGCACCGCACGCACGCGCCGGCCGGGTGCGCTGGCAGACCGGCCTCGTGCTCGGCGCGTCGTCGATGGCGGCCGCGTACCTCGGCGGCCGCGTGAGCAGCGCTCTCCCCGAGGTCGCGTTGATGGTCGCGTTCGCCACCCTGATGCTCGTGGCGGGCGTGGCGATGCTGCGCCGCACCGGCGTACCGGTGGCCGTGACCGCGATCCCGTCGGTGGAGAGGGTGCTCGCGATCGGTCTCGCGGTCGGGCTGCTGACCGGCGTGCTCGGGGTCGGCGGCGGCTTCCTCATCGTCCCCGCGCTCGTGCTGATCGGTGGGCTCGAGGTCCGCGATGCGGTCGGGACCTCGCTGCTCGTCATCGTGCTCAACACGCTCGGGGCGCTCGCCGGCACCGCGGCACACACGCAGCTCGAGGCGAGCGTCCTGGTCCCGATCACCGGCGTCGCTGCGTTCGGCAGCCTGCTCGGTGTACACCTCGGCCGCAGGCTGTCGACCCATCAACTCCAGCGCGGGTTCGGCGGCTTCGTCATCGTGATGGGCGCCGCGATCCTCACCTTCGAGCTCGTCTCCCTCCTCTAGGTGGTCCACATGCAGATCCAACCCTTCTTCGACCCGGCGACCTCTACGCTGACCTACGTCGTGTTCGATGCGGCGAGCCACGATGCCGTGATCATCGACCCCGTCCTCGACTACGACGTCCTGGCGTCGCGCACCTCCCTCGATTCGCTCGAGCGGCTGATGACGTTCATCCGCGATCGCGGCCTGCGCGTGCACTTCGTGCTCGAGACGCATGCGCACGCGGACCACCTCACCGGCTCCCAGTGGCTGCGCGAGCAGCTCGGCGCGAAGGTCGCGATCGGCGAGAACATCCGCGAGATCCAGAAGACCTTTCGCGAGCTGCTCGATCTCGCGCACCTCGCGACCGACGGCCGCCAGTTCGATCGCCTGCTCACGGATGGCGAGGTCGTCGTCGCGGGCACGCTGCACATCGAGGTGATCGCGACGCCGGGCCACACGCCCGCGTGCGTGACCTACCGGATCGAGGACGCCCTGTTCACCGGCGATGCCCTGTTCATGCACGACTACGGCACCGGACGCTGCGACTTCCCGCAGGGCAGCGCCACCGCGCTGTTCGACTCGGTCAGCCGCCTCTACGCCTTCCCCGACGACACCCGCGTGTTTCCCGGGCACGACTACCAGCCCGGCGGCCGCGAGGTCGCGTGGGAGACCACGATCGGGCGGTCCAAGCGCGACAACCCGCAGCTGCGCGGCGACACGACGAAGCCCGCGTTCGTCGCGCTGCGCACCGAGCGCGATCGCAAGCTGGCTCCGCCGCGCCTGCTCTACCCGAGCGTGCAGATCAACATCGATGGTGGACACCTGCCGCCGCGCCACGCGAACGGCCGTCGGTATCTCGCGATTCCGATCACGGAAGCAGCACCGGCGGCGTTCGTCGACGTCGATCCCGCAGACGTCGCATCACGCGCAGGTGTCACGCTGATCGATGTCCGCGAGCCCGACGAGTTCACCGGCGAGCTCGGCCACGTCGCAGGCGCCAAGCTCGTCCCACTCGCCGAGCTGCCCGCCGCCGCGGCCGGCTGGGATCGCGAGCGCGAGATCGTGCTGGTCTGCCGATCCGGTGGGCGATCTGCGCGCGCCGCGGCCGAGCTCGCAGGCCGCGGTTTCCGCCATCTCTACAACCTGCGCGGCGGCATGGTCGCGTGGAACGCCGCCCGCCTCCCAGTGGAGCGCTGATCGCACCTCGGAGCTACACTTCGATCGTGCACGACGACGTGACGCAGCTGATGGCGTGGGCGCTCGAGGAGCTCGGGGGCCCGTGCGCGGTGCTCGATGCCGAGCTCGCGGTCGTGGCGGTCACGCCGGCGGCGGACGCGTTGACCGACGGAGCCTTGGTGCGCGGCACGTCGCTCGTCAAGGCGCTGTGCGGCGATGCACCGCAGCGGCCGATCGCCGAGGCGCTCGCGGCCGGCCGCCCGGCGAGTGGCGCGATCGTGCGCCCGGATGCGCACGGCGTGATGCGCACGCTCGAGGTCCGCGCGTCGCCGCTGCGTCACGATCGCCGCACGATCGGGTGGCTGGTGATGTTCGCGCGTCCCGACGAGCTCGGCGGGGATGCCGCGGCGCCGATCGAGTTTCACGGCATGTGGACACGCGATCCGGGCATGAAGCGGATCTTCCACGTCGTCGAACGCGCGGCGCGGCGGGAGGTCAGCGTGCTCGTGCGCGGTCCGTCGGGCGCCGGCAAGGAGCTGATCGCGCGCGCGATCCACACGCTGTCTGCACGCCACGCCGGCCCCTTCCGCGCGATCAACTGCGCCGCGCTGCCGCCGACGTTGCTCGAGAGCGAGCTGTTCGGTCATGTCCGCGGCGCGTTCACCGGCGCGCTCAAGGACAGCCCCGGCATCTTCCGTGCGGCGCACCAGGGGACGCTGTTCCTCGACGAGGTCGCGGAGATGCCGCTCGATCTGCAGGCCAAGCTCCTGCGCGTGCTCGAGACCCGCACCGTGATCCCGATCGGCGGGACAGATCCGGTCGCGGTCGACGTGCGCATCGTCGCCGCGACCCACCAGTCGCTGCGCCGCGCCGTCGAGGAGCGCCGCTTCCGCGCGGATCTGATGTACCGCTTGCGCGTCGTGCCGATCTTCCTGCCGCCGCTGGTCGCGCGCCACGGCGATCTCGAGCTGCTCACGGACAAGCTGATCGATCAGCTCAACGCGGAGGGTGGCCGTCAGATCACGCAGGTCTCGCGGGCCGCGCGCGACGCGATCGCCGGGTATCCGTGGCCGGGCAACGTGCGCGAGCTCCGCAACGCGCTCCAGTACGCGTACGTGATCGGCGATGGCACCACGCTCCTCGACGTCGAGCTGCCACCGGAGGTCGGTGGGCTCGCCTTCGATCCCGACGCGCCCGCCGTCAACATCGGCGGTGCGCCGGCCGTCCCCGAGGACGAGACGCCGGAGGCACGTCGCATCCGGCTCGCGCTCGCGCACGCCGGCGGAAACCGCGAGCGCGCCGCGCAGATCCTCGGCATGTCGCGCGTCACCCTGTGGCGTCGCATGAAGGCCCTCCGCCTCGGCACCGACGAACCGGAGGCGGCGGAGTGAGCTTCCTCCGCGCGACGTCGCCGGCTATGGTCCCGTGATGTCTCTTCGTGGAAAAACGCTCTTCATCACGGGTGCGAGCCGCGGCATCGGGCTCGCGATCGGCCTGCGCGCGGCACGCGATGGCGCGAACGTCGCCATCGCCGCCAAGACCACCGATCCCAACCCCAAGCTGCCGGGGACGATCTTCTCGGCCGCCAAGGAGATCGAGGCCGCCGGCGGCAAGGCGCTGGCCCTGCAGTGCGACATCCGGTTCGAGGATCAAGTGCAGGCGGCGGTCGCGAAGACCGTCGAGACCTTCGGCGGCATCGACATCCTGGTGAACAACGCGTCGGCGATCAACCTGACCACGACCGAGGCGACGGATATGAAGCGCTACGATCTGATGCATCAGATCAACACGCGCGGCACGTTCCTCGTCACCAAGACCTGCATCCCGCACCTTCGCAAGGCGGCGGCCGGTGGCGGCAACGCGCACGTCCTCAACATCTCGCCGCCGCTCAACATGGAGACGCGGTGGTTCGCGCCGCACGTCGCCTACACCATGGCGAAGTTCGGCATGAGCATGTGCGTGCTCGGGCACGCCGGCGAATTCAAGCGCGACGGCATCGGCGTGAACGCGCTCTGGCCGCGCACCGCGATCGCGACCGCCGCGGTGCAGAACCTCCTGGGCGGCGAGCAGGCGATCAAGGGCTCGCGCAAGCCGGAGATCATGGCGGATGCGGCCTATGCGATCTTCACGAAGAGCTCGCGCGAGGCGACGGGCAACTTCTACGTCGACGACGAAGTGCTCGCCGCCGCCGGCAAGACCGACCTCGCCGAGTACGCCGTGACGCCGGGCGCACCGCTGATCCCGGACTTCTTCGTCTAAGCGCGTCGCGGCGGGTGGCTCAGTTCATGTTGTGGCGCGCGAGGATGCCGAGGACGTTGCTCCCCGAGTCGCGATCGCCGGCGACGATGAGCTTGGTTGACGTGTAGCTATAGATCATCCCTCCATAGCCCTCGAGACCGGTGGAGACCGCACTGAACGTGCGCTGCCCGGCCGAACCGAACGTCGAATCGGCGGCGCCGCTCGCCGTGAACGAGAACAGGAACCGATCCATGGTCGTGCGAGTGCTGTCCCACTTCTGACCCGCGAGCATGTAGCGCGAGGCTCCGTACACGAGGATGCGAGGATTGGCGATGTTCGTGCCGCCGCCGCCGAGATCGAGATGCGCGAGGCCATCGCCGGAGAACGTGGTGTCGAATGCGCCGGTCATCGAGAAGCGCGCGAGGCCGACGTGGCAGATGCCCGAGGTGGAGTTGCACAGGTTCGCGGCGACCGTGAGCTTCCCAGGGCTGCCGAAGTCGAAGAAGACCGACCGCCCCGATACTTGGTTGTACGTGGCATCGCCCCAGTTCCACGTCTTGATCCCGTCGCCGTCGAAGTTCGTATCCAGCGCACCGGTCGACGCGGTCACGCACACCACGGTCGCGTCGAGCGGAGCCGAGCCCGACTTCATTCTCCCCACCGCGCAGTAATCGCTGCCGGTGACCGAGAGCGCTCGGAACTGCGTCGCCGTCGTGCCGACCGAGACGTACTTGCGCCCGCCGGTGCCCCAGCTCGTGAGGAGCGCGCCATCCGTGTGACCGATCTTGAGGAACACGCCCTGCTGGACGCCACCGACCGTCTGCTTGCCGGCACCCGCCACGACGATGTACGAGCTCGCGCTGAAGGAGTTGTTGGGCGCCCAGATCGCGGCGAGGTCGGCGACGCCACCACCATCGAAGTGCACCGTCGTCTTCCATGACAGCGCACCGGTCCACGTCCCGTTGTTGTCGACGAGGTAGCGGTACACCACGATATCACTCGGCAACGTGACGACGACGTACACGTAGCTGAGCGTGATCTGGCTCATCGGTGGAACGTAGACGCCGTACGTGATCGAAGTGCCGATCACATCGGCCGGCAGGCTCGTGTCGATGAAGTGACCACTGGTGCCGAAGCTCGTGTCGACCGCTCCCGCCTCCGTGAACGCCGTCAGGATCGGCACGATCTTCGTCCCCGACATCGTGACGCCTGCAGCGAAGTAGCGGCCGTTGCTCCCGGCCGCCCGCACCACGTCGGAGTACGACGTGAACGTTCCGTTCGTGACCGTGCGGACACCGCTCGCGCCGAACGTCGTATCCAGATCGCCCGGCGCTGCCATCGCCGACGCGGCGGTGAACCCGAGCACCAACATCACAGCTGCACTCAACGAAGACCTCATCGCTCCACCTCCGAGCGCACCACTAGCAACGGGTGCTGGCGTGGGTCAACGCGGCGCTGGGGTTTGGTTGCGCCAGATGCAGCCTTGGTCGCGCCAAGCCGCCTCGCCGTCGCGCTTCAACGCGGCTTCGTGTTCGAGACCGCCTTGGCGGCGGGGAGGCCCAGGCCCTCGAGCGGGACCGGCTTGCGCGCCTTGGTGGCCTTCGCGCCGAGGAAGCCGAACGCCGCACCGGCGACGCCGCCGATCAGGTGCGCGGCGTGCGAGACGTTGTCGTTGGCAGTGAACGCCGCGTAGACCTCGCGGCCGAGGTAGATCGCCGCGATCGCGATGAACGTCAGCGGGATCTCGCCGTGGCGGATGTTCGCCGTCGACGCGAGCAGGATCATCATGAACACGATGCCGCTCGCTCCCATCAGTGGAGCATTCGAGAACGCCGCGTTGAGCAGCCCGGTGACGAGCGCGGTGATCATCATCATCGCGAGCAGGCCGCGCGACCCGTGTCGCTCCTCGAGGATCGGGCCGAGGAGCAGGATCAGCATGAAGTTGCCGAGGTAGTGCTCCCAGTTCTGGTGCCCGAGCATGTGCGTCTCGAGCCCGAGATAGCTGCGCCAGTCGTAGAAGTCGGGGTGCGCCGAGAAATACTGGATGCGCGTCTCCATCGGCACCAGCGTCGTCACGATCAGCGACAGGATCGCGAACGTCAGGACGACCGGAGCGTTGTAGGTGATCCTTGGCTTCGCCACACCGAAAGGCTAGCACGCGGTTCTCGTCACCACGGCCAGTCATTTGGCCGCAGGAGCACCCGATGGTCCTCGTACTGGTAACGGTGCGGCGGCAAGAAGCGATGCTCGTCGGTCTCGGCCAGATCGGGTAGCTCGACGTCCGCGTACTGCTTTGGCCGCGCGACCTCGACCGTGCAGCCGGCCTCTCGCACGATCTTCTCCGACACCGAGCCGATGACGAGCCTCTCGATCCCGGTGAGACCGTGCGTCCCCACGACGATCAGGTCGGCGCCGACCTGGCGCGATAGCTCCAGGATCTCTGCGGCCGCTTTCCCGATGCGCGCGTGCACGAAGAAGTCGATGCGACTCGTGACCTCCTGGCGCTCGAGCTCGTCGTGCACCTCGGTGGCGAGAGCCTCCTGGACGCGAGCGGCATACATCGCGTCGACGCCGTGATAGCTCGGAATGCTCGGGATCGGCGCGTGCGGATCCACCACGCACACGACGTGCAGGACATGCTGTGGAGCGCGCGCCGCGATCGCGACGCCCCGCGATAGCGCCGCATGGCCGCTGCGACTGAAGTCGAAGCCGACGACGACGGGGCTGTGTGGAACCGCCATGCCCGATCGGGCAGCAACGGCCATGCCATGCATCTGTGCGTTCCACGCAGGCGTGCGCCAGCGCCCCTTGCAGAAGGGGGGACGACGCTCCATGGTGCGGAAATGGCGACCGTCGAGATCACCACGGAGAACTTCCAGGACACGATCGAGAAGGAGGGCATCGTGCTGCTCGACTTCTGGGCGGAGTGGTGCGGACCGTGCCGTGCGTTCGCCCCCGTCTTCGAGAAGGCGTCCGAGAAGTACGGCGACGTGGTGTTCGGCAAGATCGACACCGAAGCGCAGCAGGAGCTCGCGGGGGCGGCCAACATCCAGGCGATCCCGACGTTGATGCTGTTCCGCGACGGCATCCTCCTGTTCCGCGAGTCGGGTGCGCTGCCCGCCGCCGCGCTCGACCAGCTGGTGACGCAGGCGCAGGCGCTCGACATGACGAAGGTCAAGGAAGAGATCGCGAATCACGTGCACGGTCCCGGCTGCGATCACGACCACTGAGTCTGTTACGGTCACGGCGTGGGCCGCACCGCAGCGCTGCTGACACTGCTCGCTAGCTCGTCCGCGCTGGCCGACACAGCGGACCCGCATGACCTGTTCGGGCTGAAGAAGCAGCCCACCGCCGAGCCACCGCCGAGCTGCGACGAGCCGCACCAGTTCGGCTGCGCGACGGTGACCGATCCACTCGACGACACGTCGCCATACACGTTGTCGACCTGGCTCACCGGCGAGTACCTGCTGTCGTTGCCGGTCGGCTACGCGACGCATGATGCGGTCGCGCATTTCGGCCTCGGCGCGAGCCGGGACGAAGCGGGCGTGGTGCTCGGCGGCGCGACCGGGCTCGAGAATCGCTGGACGATCGACGGCGCTCCCGTCGACAACGTGCGCACCGGCGCCGCCGACACGCGGATCCCGCTGCCGTTCCTCGCGGGCATCACGGTGTATGCGGGTGGGTTCACGGCGCGCGATCGCACGAGCACCGGTGGCGTGATCGATGCTCAGCTCGTGAAGGGCGGCACGGAGCACGAGGTCGACGTGCGCGCGTGGGCCGGGTGGTCATCCGAGGGGCCGCGGCGACCGATCGCGAGCGGAAGCTACTTCGTGCGCCGGTTGACGCTCGACGCGCCGATCGATGTGGCGGTGTCGGTCGTCGGCACGGGCCCGGTCGGCGAGCTGCTCGGCGGCCAGGCGTGGTACGCGGCGGGCTTCGCGCCCGCGGTCAGCGCGATCGATGCGACGTGGCACACGGCACGGCTCGTCGATCTCGACGGCAACGGCGTGCCCGACGGGCTGCCCGGCCAGCTCGTGTTGCAGCCGCTGACGTCGCCGGAGCAGCGCACGTCGGCGTGGTTCGTGCCCGCGATGCTCCGCGCGGGGCTCGATCGCGGCGCGCACCACCTCGACCTCACGCTGATCGGGCACGCGAGCCGCGCGACGCGCTATCTCGCCAACGCGACGGTGCAGGCCGCGGGGATCGACCGCGACGACTACGTCGCCGATGCCATCGCGACGTGGCGCGGCGAGTGGAAGACGACCCGCGCGCGCCTGCAGCTCGCGTGGCACCGCAGTGATCGCGACGAGTCCTCGCACGCCGGCGCCGACGACGTGCCTCAGCTGCTCTCGGCGTACGTGCCCGCGACGCTCGTCGAGGATCCCGCGCTCGCGATGCTGTGCAACGACGGCACGTCCCCGGCGATCGCGCAGTGTCCGGTGCCGTTCGGCTACTTCGCCAGCGGCGGCCCGGGCGTCCTCGTCGACGCCGTCGGGGACCGGCCGACGATCACCGGCGACATCGCGCATCAGGTCGGCGCCCATGTCGTGCGCACGGGCGCGACGATGGAAGACACGCGGCTCGTGCTGACGTCGCGGCTGTCGGGCCGCGAGCAGCTGCGCAGCCTGTTCGACGGCCACCTCGATCGCATGCGCTACGTCATGGGCGAGTGCGGACAGACGGCGGGCGAACCGTGCGCGTACGCGGATGCGTCCGAGCTGCGCTACCGCACGCGCTACGCGGCGGCGTACCTCGAGGACACGTTCTCGCCGAGCGAGGACGTGCGGGTCGATGGCGGCGTGCGCTGGGAGCTGATGTGGGTCGGCGAGCGGCTGCACTTCTCGGATCAGTTCGCGCCGCGGCTCGGCGTCAGCTGGGACGTGCTCGGCGAGGGTCGCTCGCGCGTGTGGGCGAACATGGGCCGCTCGTTCGCGATGCTGCCGGCGGGGCTCGGCGCGACGGTGATCCGGCGCGACGCGACGGTGCACGACGTGACCACGCCGCTCGGCGAGACGCGCGACACCGACGCGGGCGCCGCGTATCGCATCGCGCAGGGCATCGAGCCGATGGCACAGGACGAGGCGACACTCGGCATCGAGGTCGGGCTCGCCAAGACGTTCCGGCTGATCGCCTGGCTGCAGGGCCGCTGGCTGCGGCGCGGGCTCGAGACGGTGCCGCACGGGTTCGACAACCCGGGGCGCATCGAAGGCGGTCCCGCACGGCGCTCGACCGAGCAGCTCGCCGTCGAGCTCGCGACCTCCCCCACCGCCAGCCTCGTGTTGCGCGCGGGCTATCTCGCCGGTCGCACCGTCGGCAACTTTCCCGGACCCTTCGATCCACGCGAGGGCGTGACGCAGCTCAACGCGGACGCGTTCGACACGGGATTCACGTCCCCGACCGAGTACGGCCGCTTGCCCACCGACGTCGGGCACCGCGTGTACATCGAGGGCAGCCGGCGCGGCACCACCGGCTCCGTGGACCTCCAGGTCGCGTTTCGGCTGTCGCTCAGCAGCGGGCGCCCGCGTAGCGCCGTCGCGCTCACCGACGTCGGGCCGATCCAGCTCGTCGAGCGCGGCAGCATCGGCCGCGGCGAGATGGTGGCCTCGACCAACCTGCGGATCGCGGCGACCTGGCGTGGGTTCGAGCTCGGCCTCGACGTGTTCAACGCGTTCGATCGCGCGACCGCGACCTCGGTCGACGAGGTCTACATCGACGGCGAGGTACGACCGATCGAGGGCGGCGGCTACGACGACCTGCCGTTCCTCAAGGCCGCCGATGGCTCGACGCCTCGTCGACGAACTGCGTACGGGCTCCCCGTCAACTTCCAGAGCCCGTTCTCCGCCGTCCTCGGTCTGCACAGAACTTTCTGACCGGCGGCCGAGCCCGCGCGGCGAGGAGAACTCGGAGCGTTTCCGCTCTGGATACCGCGATCCCTTACGACGATCGCGGTACCATTTTTTTTGGGAACCATGGCCGACCTTTCTCAGTTCAAGGAAGCCGCTGCAGCCGTCCAGCACTCACCGCACGCGGTCAGCGCGTGGGAAGAAGTCGAAGGGCTCGCAGCTGATCTGGAAAAGCCCGACGACGTCGTGCTGCTCTACAGTGAAGCGCTCTCGAGCTCGCTCGAGCCCGAGGTCGCGGAGATGATCGGCGAGCGCGCCGGAAGCTTCTGCGACGAGTGGTTCGGCGATGACCCGTCGGTGCTCGAGAAGATCCTCGTCCGCGTCACGTCGCTCGCGCCGTCGTCGGACACGGCGCTGCAGCGGCTCAGCGTCATCTACACCGTCGCCGAGCGCTGGAACGACGCGCTCGGTTTGTACGACCGCGCCGTCGAGGTGACGAAGGAGCCCGGTCGTCGCACGCGCCTCCTGCGCGAGGCCGCGCAGCTCGCGAAGGACGTCGCCAACCGCCCCGACAAGGCGATCGCGTATTACCAGCAGCTGCTGCCGCTCGCCCCCGACGATGCGCAGATCAACCAGGGCCTCGAGCGCTTGCTCGAGCGCCACGAGCGCTGGGCCGATCTCATCGACCTGTGGGAAGGCCGGCTCGAGACGCAGTCGAAGAAAGATCGCGAGCGCACGCGCGCCCGCATCGCGGCCGTGTGGCTCGACAACCTGAACGACCCCGCGCGGGCGCTCGCGGCGACCAAGCCGCTGCTCGCCGTCGCCGACGACGATCGCGAAGCGACCTCGCTGCTCGAGCGCACCATCGAGTCCCCGCACGCGACGCAGGCCACGCGTGAAGCGGGCGTCGATCTTCTGCGCTCGCACTACGACGCCACCCAGCGTCCGCGCGAGGTGATCCGCGTCCTCGAGAAGGTGATCGTGCTCGATCCGGCGAACAGCGCCGCGCTGCGCGAAGAGGCCGGTAGCCGCCTCGCCGACCTCGAGGACATCCCCGGGGCGATGACCCACTATGCGGCGCTGCTCGAGATGTCGCCGGACTCCTCGTCGACCGAGGAGAAGCTGCGCGCGCTCGCCGAGCGCGGCGGCCAGCACGAGCGCTACGCCGACGGTGTCGCCGCGGCCGCGCGCGCCGCCAGGAACCCCACGCGCCGCGCCGAGCTCCTCGGCGAGAGCGCGCGTACGCGCCTCGAGCGCCTGAACGACGTCGACGCCGCGATCTCGCTGCTCGTCGAAGCGGCCGCGGTCTCCGGTGCCGCGGAGTCCGAACAGCTGACGATCGCGCGGCGCCTCGCGGCGCTGTACGAGAAGACCGAGCGCCACCAGGAGCGCCTCGGCGTCCTCGAGCGCCAGGCCCAGCTCGAGGGCAACGAGGTCGCGCGCAGCGCGATCCTGAGCGAGGCCGCCAAGCTCGCCGAGCAGCTCGGTGACACGGAGCGCGCCCTCAAGCTGTGGGAGCGCCGCGGGGATAGCGATCCGAGCGACACGTCGGGCTTCGACGCGCGCATCGGCATCCTCGAGACCCAGGAGCGGTGGGACGAGCTCGTCGCCGCACTCGAGGGCCGCGCCGCGAAGGCCTCGGGGCTGCAGAAGCGCGCCGACCTCGTGCGCGTCGCGCTCGTGCACCACGAGAAGCGCACCGATCTGCCGGCGGCGATCGATGCCTGGCAGCGCGTCGTCGCCGATCACAAGGACGACGAGGAGGGCATCTCCAAGCTCGCCGACCTGCTCGCCGAGACCGGCCGGTGGGCCGAGATGGCGGACCTCCTCGAGAGCGCGTCGGGTCGCGCCACCGTGCGCACGGTCGCGCGCCTCGTGCGCCGCGGTGAAGCG